>Ga0129298_10001034_pt1 | contig 11572 bp, 18 predicted proteins | sample I19B2metaG_FD_94707 | JGI IMG/M metagenome (GOLD analysis project Ga0129298, IMG submission 94707) | Lake sediment bacterial and archeal communities from Gulf of Boni, Indonesia to study Microbial Dark Matter (Phase II) - ​I19B2 metaG | ecosystem: Environmental > Aquatic > Freshwater > Lake >...
CCCAGCCAGTATGAATGATGATGGAGCTGAAAACTTGGAAAGGTTCCGCGTAAAGTGTCAGCCGCCGCGCCCCCACGAACTCACCCAAACCCTTCAACTCTTAAAAACCCTGGTCAGGGAACCAAAGAACACCCTAGCCATGTACCGCCAACTGAGGAGCAACGCGGGCTTCAGGAATCATCACGCCTTCTACCGTCAGTTAAACCTATGCCTAAACTACGGTCTCATAGAACTCTCCGATATTCAGAAAAAATGGGGCATACCCACAAAAACCTACAGCCTAACAGAAAAAGGCAAGGGCCTCCTGAGACTGCTGAATGAAAAAGTAAAAAATTAATTTCTCACCCAATTAAGGTTCTTCCTTTGTGTTCTTCAATGTGTTTTCGCGCGTTTTTCAGAAAGGCTTGAGCTGAGGTTAAAATTTCCTTAGCCTCCCTTTCATTCGGAGGCCTGCGGATTTGGATTTTCCCCTCAACAACGGTAATTGGATATCTATAAGCCACAGACGATCTCGGAAGGTCTGCAGCCTCTAGCATGGCTTTGAAGCTAGGTCTTTTTAGGAGAGCCTTCCACCTCCTTTGGGCTACGGTTTCCATGGCCCGGCGGTATTCATAATGGCTTGAAACGTATGCTCCGCCTAGGGAGAGGATGAAGGCGTTGGCTGCATTTTCAATTGTGAGGATGGCTTCCCTAACCGTGGCATCAAACCTTTTCTCCCTGAAGCAGAGTTCAGCGTTCTTTAAGGCGTTATTTGAGGCTTCTAGGAGGAGGCTTACAGCCTCTAGGCTTGGCTCTTTTTCAGCCATATTCTCGCGTCCTCGATATACTCGTATCTTTCTCCCACGCGCTTTTTAGCCTCATTCAATAAAACGGAAATCCTGCTGTGTTTGTCCAGAAGCACTTGGTAGCCCTCCAAGACCCCAAACGCCAGGGATAGGAGAGATTCTCCCTCCATGTGAGCCTTAACTGACGCCTCTTCCACGATAAAGAGTTCACCAGGGATTTCGTATTCGTAGGCTAATTCTTTAAGGGCGTTTTCCAATCCTTTTGTGTAAGCTCCATCATGGATTACGATAAGCAAATCTAGGTCACTGTTTACGCCACCCCTTCCCTGGGCTAGGCTACCGAACAGGATTACACCTTCAACGACAGGCACCTCGGAGATTTTCTTGGAGAATAAGTGTGCCTTCTCCAGAAGGAATAGGGGATAGGCGTAGCCATCTATTCCACGGAACTTCTCCTTACCCTCCTGAGTTAGGGTGTAGAACCTTCCATCCATGGTTATTAAACCGGCGCTCATCATTTCCTTCAATTTCTTGGAGAGCCATGTGGCGCTTAATCCCGTGGTCAGCTTCAGCGTTCTGAAAGCCTTATGGGGAACGCTCCCCCCACCCAAGGAGCATAAAATCTTAACATCCGGGGATAGCATAGGAATCGCTACATAAAGTTTACCAATTTGCAATATTTAAGCTTACGCGCCCGTGTTAAGTTCAACTACCCTATTGGAGTTGCCTATTTGAACCCCCTTTAAAGTGGGGTCCGCCATTGGTTCCGCGTCACTTCTATAGGGTTTTATTTGGCAATATTGTTTTTTGGCGTAATTTTGACCTATAAATAAGGTCTGCAACCTATTTTCCGATGGAATATGCCGATTCATCCAGACTGGCAGGAACTCTACAGAGCCGTTGTGGAGCAGTATGGCGAGGAGAAGGGTGAAGAGGCCTTCTACGCCTATTGCAAAAAGCACGGCATAGATTACACCAAACCCATGCCCAAAAGGGAATCTTTTTCATGGACGGGATCTATTGAACAAATCCCTAAAAAGTCAAATCTTATCAGAGGTCAAGCTCTTCATCCAATAAAAACATATCATATGGATGAATGGCCCAATGTAAGGGTTTATCTAGAAGAGGAGCTCTCCAAATCCGCCCAGACCTTGGCTGGAAAACCATTACTTTTAGATCATCTTTTCCCTGTTAACGGAAAGGTGATGGGCGCCAAATACGAGGACGGTGCCATAGAGTATGTTGCTGAGCTAAGCGACCAGGATATACTAGCCAAAATTCGAGACGGCAAAATCAAGCACTGCTCAGTAGAATTTGATTGGGAGCTACTGAGAAATGTGAACGGAATCGCACCTTTAAACATTAAATTTACTGGTCTCTCTTTATTGGAAAATTATTTGCCAGGAGATCCACAGACAACGGTTGAATTATTCGAGTCAATTGAGAGAAGTTTGCTATATCATGCCGTTGTTTCTGAACTAAAGCGAAGAGGTGTTCCCGTTGAATAAGACCCATATCCAGCATCCTATGATGATTCGGACAAAGAAAAACAACATTGTCGAGAGAACCTTTTCCTCCTTTACTTCTTGGAACAATGTGACAAACATCGTTAGGCGTCTTATCCCAACCACAAATAGCACACCTATCTCCGTAAAGCCATTTGAGGCTTCTATGCAAAGCTTTCCGAAGATCCGCGGGATTTTTATAAATGCCTTTATACCGTTTGCTTCCTTTTCCGCGAAAAGCAATCCCCGCGCACTTATGAGAACAAAATCTCGCCTCTCCCTCTCGCCATATAGGATAATTGAATGGTTTTCCGCACATCTCGCAGTTTTTAGTTTTCAAGGTTCCCGGCCTGTGATCGCTTATAGATTTATAAAAACATTTAAGAGAACAAAATTTCCTGGTTTTTGCCTCGCACCGGTTCACTATAAATTCCTTCTTACATGTCGGGCAAATCAGGGGCACTTTTGTTCGTTTAGACAAGCCAGCAATTTTACACTGTTTAGAACAATAAATACCCTTCCTATTGGCATGATGCTGAAAAGATTTTCCACAAAATTGGCAAATCGAACTGATCTTTTTCGGGTATCGCTTTTGATATTCTCTCCAGCAGTCATAAGAACAAAAATTCTTTCCTCTCTTAATATCACGAGGCTGTACCTTAAACTCTTTTCCACAAGTTTTACAGATCATCTTAACAGGCATGTCTTATCACCGTTCCCTTATTCAAAATTAACCCGTTTTCTAAATAAAAATGTTTGCGCGGTGGTCCAAATTGCGTGAAAAATTAGAGAAAATGTCAACAGATGAATTGCTGAAACTTAAGAAGATTTTAGAGGCTAAGAGGGGCCTCGCTCCGCCGAACCCTGGTGCAATTAGTGACAATTCACTAAAAGGGTCGGAAACAGAGATTGATAAAATGGATAAAGCCGATTTGGAGAAGATGATTGAATCGACGTTTAAGCGTGTTTTGAAGGAGCAGGAAGATGAAAGGGAACGGCTAAGACAGGAACAGAGGCAGCGGGCTGAAAAATACGGCATCAGCCCCAAGGAGGGCGGCAGCCTCACTAAGCCAGGCGAATACGAAAACATTCCAGAGGATCAGTTCGCGGACCCTGTGAATTATCGTTATCCCATCGACGCGGATCATGTTAGGGCTGCGTTGACTTACTTTACTCAGCCTGACAATCGAAGTGCCGGAGGCTACAACCATGAGGAACAGGTTAAAATCATGACCAAAAACGTTCAAGCCGCCCTAAGCCATGGCATCCAAGTTAGTTGGCAACCCGAAGATCCAGTTTACCGCGATCTCCCCGAGGGGCAGAAGTCTAAGCTGGCAGGCTATGAGAAAGTGGGTGTCCGGGTACCTATCAAAGAGACTGAAAAACAGAATGAGCTCCCCCAGAACCAGCTAACCGTTGTGATGGAGCAGAAGAAGGCTTTAGAGGGCGCCTTGAAGGAGTCTGAAGCAAAAATAAAGGCTTTAGAGGAGAAGTTGTTGAAGAAGTCTATGGGCGAAGCTGTTGTAAACCCAATTGACGCGTCGACAATTACAACTGATTTAATCAGCAAAAAGGAAATCTTGACGTTGTTGCCTGAAAGGGTCCCCACAGCTTGGGGATATGGGCCCTACGAGTTGGTTATGAGGATTAAACGGAAATTGGGGGGTTAGAAATGTCGGAGAGGGTTTTGGACAACCGGGAGTTACATGCTCTTATTCTCGTGTTGGAGAAACGGGTCGAAGCCCTGGAGAAGGCTCAGACTCGAAAATCAAAGTCACAAAGTAAGGAGTGACGGCCAATTACCCGCGACGGAACGGGGAAAGGACCAGCTAAAATGGAGTGAAATAGAATGCCGACAGATTATGTGGGCGCCGACTTCGACGAGGGAGAAATGATAGGTGACGGTGTAGTCATCACCTGCAAAGCAGGCGCCTCCATCACTAAAGGCCGATTAGTTAAACTCAGTGACGCCACGGATCTAACCGTAGCCCAGATCTCAACGGCTAAGGACCCCCCGTTTGGTGTGGCCATGAAAGCAGCGTCAGCTGCGGGTGAATATATTCCAATCTGTGTCCGTGGGGTTGTGAAAATGAAGTTAGGCACAGTTACAGGCACCTTGGTAGCTGGAAGTGCGGTTTTAAGCAATAATGCTGGATTGCCTGAGGCTTTGGCGGATCAGGCGGTGAATGAAGCGGGATCAGCAACCTACACCATTTACTACAACGCGAAGGCTGGCGTGACCTTGCAGAGCGGCGTAACCGGCGACTTAATCCTGATTCTGGTCGGGAAGTGACAACGATGAGTGAACAAAGGAACATTTTGAAGGAAGCCGTTCAACGAGATGGCGAATTGGATTGGCAACGGGACTTTGTGGAAAAGGCGCGGGGTAACGCCCTTTATCAACGCGTAATGAAGGAGCGGGTCCTCAGCGATGTCAGCCAAGCCCTGGGAGTGGTCCATGATGTGGCCATTGACGCCACGAAAAAGATGGCGGTGGCCAGGGACATCATCTGGGTGATGCCCATCAAAGCCCCTACGGTCCGGTTTTACCGAGCTAAACGGGGTAAGGTTTGGCGCATCGCCGAAGGACCACCCATGCAAACGCCTGAACGCTTCGACAAGGTTGATCTTAGCGTAAACTATGAGTGGGGTTACGATGCCCTCTTCAGCCAAAGCTACATTGAGGATGTGCCCTTCCAAGTACTGGAGCGGGCCATTGCCGACGCGGCTCAACTCTTAGAGGAGCAGCTGACCAGTGATATCGTCGCCGTTTATGAGGGCATAGCGGCAGGCAACTTGGCTGGGGGCGCCGAGATTTCAGCGACAACGTCGGGTACCTTAGCTTGGAAGGATTTAGTTAACGCTTGGACTGCCGTAAAGAAGGCGGGCTGGAACGCCACTGTAGCCATGATTCATCCTGACCAGATCGCGGACCTATGGAACGACGACAAGTTTATCCACAGCTTCTACTTCGGCGAGAAGGTGGACGTGGAACGAGGTGTTCTCGGCTCTACTTATCTTGGTTTCAAAATTGTGGAGACGGACCTCTGCACCGCCGCCAAATGTCACCTAATCGACACAACCAAAGCTGCGGTCCTCGGCTTACGTCGCGACCTGTTAACTCAGCCCTACGAGGAGAAGTTGAACCAGGGCGCCATCTGCGCCATGAGATATGGTATAGCCAAACTGCGAGAATCGGCCGTAGCCAGAATCACAGGCTGTTAAATAATCTGGGCTACACCCCTGAAGAGCCGCTGAAACGCGGCGAAATCACATTCCTTTTTTGTGATCGGGTGACAGCCCGAAACTGCGAGAGTGAGGAGGAGGCGCCCAATGTTTCCGGAGGCGATAGGTGGAAAGGAGTTTCGTCAACCCTTCGGGGGAGGAGTGGATGGAGGGCTTCCTTCATTTCCTTCGCTTCCCCTTGAAAACGTGGATTTCCAACAGGGCATGGCGGATTCCAGTTTCAAGCCGCGAGGATGCGAGGAAAAACCCGTGCCACTTTATTACTCTCGGAGAAGATGCGAAAATCTCCAGTTTCGCCAATTCTCCTGCCGGGAAGTGTTGCGGAATCCTTTCCTGTCGACTTCTCGCTCTGCAGCGGGATATTCGGAGGATAAAAATTGAGCGAAAAAATTCCTTGGGGTCAATATCAAAAAGCGTATAAAGAAATCGTTTATTCCATAAGGTCGGGAATAGCAGCGCCGTATACTGACAATAAAATCACAAAGTTTGAGCTTACCTACGATGCGAACGGAAATGTAAGCACTATAAAGGCCTATGACAACGCAACCCTGCTCTACACCTTAACCTTTGCCTATGACGCGAACCAAAACGTATCAAGCATTGTTAGGAGTTAAGAAAATGGCTGAAGCAACACATCTACTCGGTTTACCCGTCAAACACAAACCTAAAGACATTAAACCGCAGGGGGTTGGAAGCGGATTAGATGCGGACAAAGTTGACGGACTGCATGCTTCCGAACTGGGGGGCGGGACGCCAAGCGACACCGTTGCTTCCGAAACCGAGTTTGGTCAATCTCCAAGCGCTGGAACTGCAACCACCTACAGTCGAGGTAACCACACTCATGGGACGCCTTCAGACCCGCATGCAATGCTGTGGGCACTTATTTTAGGATAAAAGGAGTTTGATAAAAGTGGCGAAAGGAGACACCAAAATAGACGCATCAAATGTGGCTAATAATCAATTTCTGACAGTTCAGCCGCCATCTGGCGAAGAGTGGGTCATCTTATTTCTCTCCTATGAAGGGAGCGTTGAATTCTATTACCCGTGTGATGGCACAGTCGAAGTGTTTTATGACAGCGATACGGGACGGGGATATTTCGTGGGCAGAATTCCTGTCACGAACGCTAAATATCTTAAGGTGAAAAACGTCAGCGGCGCGGCTATAGACATAGGATACGGAGCCTATCAAACCAAGTGATGGCGAGTGTAAAGTGATAGTAATTCTTGACACGGGCAAGCTTCAGGACTTAACAGACGCTCAAATGAAGACTTTAGATTCTAAGTTGCGAAGCCGATTTCTAGGGCTCATCGGCTGGTCCTATTCTCCCCTTACAGGTGAACTCACCTTAGATTTTGGCGAGGTTGACGAAGAGGCGCTGTTAACGAAAATTGCAGACATCGAGGCTAAGGCTGAGGGGAAACGGAAACGCCTTGAACTGCTGGAGATGATTAAACGATGGCCAGAATAAATGCTCAAATTATATCTGCGCGCAAAGTTTTTGATTTTATGTATCAAACTCCTCAAGAAACCTTGTTGGGTACTCCGCAAACTTTACCAACCTCGGAGCCAGCTACACCTCAAGTAAGCTATACGGTTGCTTCAGGCGACCTTCCTTCAGTTTCCATACCTCTGGCTGGTAATAAGTGGATTGGAATGGTTATTGGTGCGGGGCAATTTGTGACAGCTGGAACCCTATCATGGCGAATGAAAAAGAATGGTGCAAGTGTTAACACAGGAACTTTAAGCGTGTCCGCAAACTACTATTACACGGTGCAAGCTTGGTTCTACGATGTTTCAGTTGGTGACGTTTTAGAAATTGCTTTGTGGTCCTCTGTAGCAGACAGCAAATATGATTATAAAGCTTACCAGATACACATAACCCGAATTACCTTTTACAATAAGCCCCTTAGTAACCTCAAGATCGATTCAATTGTGGCACAGCCAGTCTTAACGTTAGGAAACCCGGCCGCTCCAACCGCAAACTGGTATATATACGTTATACATAAAGACTATAACTTCACTCCCGACGCTACCTCTTATTATTACAGGTCCGCCTCAGCGGGTGATACTCTCAGGATCCTCTATCCCGATCCGACATACGGGACGATGTACACGAAAAATGGTGATGTGAGTAGCCAAAATGCTGTTACCACGCAAACTCATGCAAGCCAACGACCCAGATATTCTCGCAATTACCTTCCATCAAAGATTACCCTAAGATATTTGACCCCGAGGGAGATTTAGAATGAGGATTTTGATCGGCATCCCAATTGAGGAAAGTAAGGCCTTCTGCCTGAACCGGCTTTATCATAGTCTTAAAAACCAGCTCATCCCCGAGGGTTGTCTGGTCGGCATCCTTTTTATGGTAACCCTTAAACCCTCAGTAGGCTTCCTCAACCGCGTCAATTATGTGGCTAAATGCCTCGGCAAGGCAAAGTACGCCTTTGCTGGGGTGGGCAGGCTGGAGGACCAGCGGGAAAGCTGGAACCGGGAAAGCCTGGAAAGGGCGAGGGAGCTGATCCGCCACTTCGCCCTCACCGAATACCCCAGCGACTACCTGTGGTTTGTGGACGCCGACAACCCGCCGCCAAAGCCTGCCCTAACCCGACTCCTAGGCTTAGACGCGGACATAGCCAGCGGCCTGCTCTGTCAGAGGATGCGGAACAGCGAGGAAACCTATCCCCTAATTTACGAGTATCCTGGGCCTCCGACCAAAGATCCCATGCTCCGCCCAGGCTGGGAAAAGATTGGCCCCCTAAGATTGAAAAATATTGAGGGAAAAAAAGGCGTGATTGAAGCCGACGCGGTGGGCTTCGGCTGCTGCCTAATTAAACGGGAAGCGTTTAAGGATATTCCCTTCCAAAGTGGCTTGATGAACAGTGAGGATACGGAGTTCTGCCACCAAGCCCGCCTAAGGGGATATCGCATAAAAGTCGACTCAGGGTTGCACGTTCCTCACTTGTTAGGGGAAGGAGGCTAAATCTAATGGCTAATGGAAGATCTGTGGAAGGTACCTGCCGTCAATGTGGAAAAACCATCCGGCGCGTCAGCAACGTGCCCATGCTGGTGGAATGTGACTGTTACCTTTATTGCGTTTCTGGGAACTCTATGGTTATAACTCCAATTGGGGTTATGCCCATCAAATATGCAAGGCATACGCAATATGTTCTGGGATTAAAAGATGGAAATATCACTTGGGTTAAAAATCTAAAATGGCACGAATACGAAGTTTACGGTGCACTCTACGAGATTACAGCAGGAAGGTCGTCTCTCATCATAACCCACGATAACCCCATTTTGACGCCTAAAGGCTGGTCAACGCCTGAAAATCTTTCGTCAAAAGACTTAATACTGCATGCAAATGTACATGTAACATTCGGAGGACACCTCTTTGAACGGAGACAGCTGGGAACACTGGGAATTAGAAATTCTGCAAAAAAACTACGAAAAGATGAAAACCCAAGGAATAGTCTCGAAATATTTACCGCACAGAACAGTCGATGCCGTTCAGCACAAAGCGCGAAAGCTCAATTTGAAACGCCAGACCGCTTGGGAAGATTGGGAGAAGGAAATGATCCTGGACAATCACAAAAAATTACCGATGAGAAATATTCAACGCCTTTTGCTTCCTCACAGAACCAGAGGCGCGGTATACGCCATGACGGAAAGGCTTGGAATAAAATTGAGGGAGGAAGATCGCTGGGGGGATTTTGTGGAAAAAGAATTCCCTCAAACGGTTTGGGCTTACTTGGCGGGGATTATAGATGGAGAGGGAACGATAACTATCCTTTTCACGAAACGTCGCAACTTTTGCATGATCCCGCTTTTATCGATTTTCAACTTGAACCAAGCCTTGATGGAGTGGATCTCAAACACCCTTCAACTATATTGTGTAGAACGAAAGAAAATTTCGGGTTTTGGCGCCCCGGGAGGCTTCATGGCCTCTACCACCTGTTATCCCAGAGTGAGGTGGATATTGAAGAATATTCTTCCCTACCTTGTAGTGAAGAGAAAACATGCAGAGACTGTCTTGAGGTTTATAGAGAGCAGGGCCCAGAGCGGATATGGCGCCCACTATACTCAGAACGATCTAAATTATATACTGGAAATGCGAACCTTGAATATCCGAAGTGGAAAAAGATTGAATCAACACGTGAACTCACTGAAACAGAGATTCGAAGAATACATAAGGTGTACGACTTAACTACAACTTCTGGAAATTTCTTTGCAAATGGCATTCTGATCCACAATTGCCCCTTATGCGGAGAAAAGATGGCGCCTTACACGCCCAACCTGACGCCGAGAACCTACCGAGCCGAAGAGGATTATGACCCCCTAAATTTAGCCTCTAAAAGTGAGGCGACCGTGGAGACCCTTTTCGTGTGCCTGAACCATGATCCTCCCTATTATTCGCCGCGGAAGCCCATGGAAGTGATGCTGAAATGAGGAAGGAGCATCTGCACGCCTCCATTGACCGCAAAATCTTCGAGGAGCTCTTAAACGTCTGGAAAATTGAACAGGAGAAGGCCCTAAAAAACGGAGAAACCATATCCAAGAGCGCCGTCGCCGAACTGATCCTAAAGATGGGCATAAAGGAATACCACAAAACCCACAGCACCCCAAAACCATCGGCACTGTAGTAGGCGCCTCTCATCGGAGCTAAGGCGTGGGTATATAAAGATAGCTTATAAAGGGGGGTAGGGGGTAGTGTGCGCATACGTAAAAAATTTTCGAATAAAATTTTGGAGATGCCCACACGGAAAATCTATTTCCTCCTTCTCATGACGTAGGATGGAGGTTCAATGCCTCCTTGTTTTTCAAACTTTTCGTGTTCGGCTGGAAATACGACCAGTTGCCGCATTCATGATCGTAAGATCCGAAAAATCGATGCCTCTAAACATATACTCAGCCCATGAAACCATCCGCTTTCACCTTTCTTAATTTACCATGAAAGATGTTAAACCTTCAAGAAAAATTTATAGGAGAGAATGTAACATATCCTTTGAGAACCTCCCGCGGTGTGCTGTGAAGGCTATTCCGGCCTGAGGGGAAGTACCATTGCGGGAAACCCCGGACCAGTTAAGGGATGAAATAGGCTCCGCGGGCGGGATGAATCATCCTCATAAACTCCAAGATGTTTGGATCTCTTACGTCATAATACTTCGTTCTTCTAAAAATTTTAGAAAGTTTGTCAGCTTTTTCGATTGCAGACTCTGAAATATGGCCCACAGCTATGGACGAGACCCTTAAAGTTTTCTCGAGATACGCCCGAACCTTCTTTAAGTATTTGGGGTCATACTCTGCGTCGATAAGTATCACATCACGCCTTCGGGCTAAAGGTTTAACAGCATAATAGATGAGGGCGGCGGTAGCCAATTCCTTCCGGACCTTATGCCGCCTCACAACTCTCTTCGCTTTATCAGTCATGAGAACGCAGACAATCTGACCATCCTTGACCGCTACACAATAACATGGAGGAGCGTCAGGAAACTTCCCACTAAAATCCACTCCGATAACCGCCATAACACCGCCTCAATCGAAACCCACAACCATTATCCCCTTACTGACAAAACCATATAACGTTTCTTCCGCCAAACAGAAGTGCGCGGATTTTGGTTGATGATGGTATCCGATGCCTACGGAAAATTCCACCCTGTTAAGTTTGGTTAATTGGCGATAGGTTTAAGAAACTTTTTTACGCCAAGTCACGGAGAGGAAGGATTATGGAGGGTTGAAGGATTTGAGTGAGGTGAAGTTGACAGAGGGAGTCTATTGGGTTGGAGCCATAGACTGGAACCTAAGGGACTTCCATGGGTATGTCACGCCTAGGGGGACCACCTACAACGCCTATCTCATCCTTGACGAGAAAGTAGTCCTAGTGGACACCGTTAAGCACGGCTTCGCAGAGGAAATGATCCAAAGAATTCGTGGAATCATTAATCCAGAAGACATAGATTACCTGGTCTCCAATCATGTGGAGAAGGATCATTCTGGCTCCACGCCGGACATCATGGGCCTCGCCAAGAAGGCCAAGA
>Ga0129298_10001035_pt1 | contig 11561 bp, 18 predicted proteins | sample I19B2metaG_FD_94707 | JGI IMG/M metagenome (GOLD analysis project Ga0129298, IMG submission 94707) | Lake sediment bacterial and archeal communities from Gulf of Boni, Indonesia to study Microbial Dark Matter (Phase II) - ​I19B2 metaG | ecosystem: Environmental > Aquatic > Freshwater > Lake >...
GCATCGCAAAGACTGTTCGTCCAGTGCCGGGTGAACCGTAGAGGATGTTCCGTGATCCTGATTCGATTCCGCCACCTATCAGGTCGTCAAGGCCTTTGATTCCCGTTTTGAGTTTGACCATTTGCATGTGACCCCGGGACTGTCTACATGTAGATATCGAGAGCCTTCTTCTTGATAAGCAGATACATGATCACAAACGCAATGATGAACTCGCCGGTGAGGAAGCTGCCGTTGTAGACCGCTGAGTAGATGACGCCATCAAGGTTGAGCGTTGTCCAGAAGAAGATTCCTGCAATGAAGTGCGAGATGAACCTCCCAACAGTCGCCACAGCGACTCCGACTAGAGGATAGAAAGTCTTTTGCGAATGTTTCTTGAAGAGCCCGGCTAACCCGATCGCACCGAAGGCTATCGGGTAGTCAAGCAGGACTTGCACTGGGTGCACTATGGGGGAGTATTGAAGCCGCATGACGTCGAGGGGTAAAGCGGCGAGCCCGAAGACGATCCCGCCGACAACTCCAACCTTGAGTCCTCTTCTCAAGGACAGCCAGATTATGGGCACCATGCTTCCCGCCGTCACTGAGCCTCCGAAAGGAAGCGTCAGAAACGGAAGCGTCAAAACATACAACACAGCTGACAACGCTGCGAAGACTATTATTTCCGCTAGGACTTTAGCTTCGAAAATAGCTCTTCTTTCACTCAACTCGACGTCCCTCCGCCAGCATTATCTGGATCAGGTTCAAAGGGTCGACGGTCCATTCAACCGTCCTCTCAGCCAGGTCGAACCCAGCTCCCCTTCGGCATCAATTAAGCACGGTTCAAGCATATAACCATAACGATGCATGCTGGCGCAAGACATAAGACCCGTAACAGAGACATAGAACTCCGGATGCGTCGCTCTTGATTGTCTGCGCAACTGTTGTGAGAGACGAGAGAGTTCTGCTTGTTAGGCATTCTTGTGAACAGAAGCCTGATTATGGAGATTGGCTTCTTCCAGCCGGAAACGTAGAAGTGGGCCAAAGCCTGGAAGAAGCATTGAAACGCGAAGCGAAAGAAGAACTCGGTTTAAGCATTAGGACAGTGCGAAAGCTCACGGAGCATGTTGACCCTTACACCGGCGATCGGTTGGCCGATTTCCTGTGCACACCTACAACGTCGAAGATTGAACTCTCATCTGAAATCTCGGAAGCAAGATGGTTCACCGCAAACGAAATCCGAGAATTGGCAAACATCCACGCGGGTTTGAAGGAAGGATTGCTCAGGCGTCTGGAATATCTCTTCCATTAAGGAAAGGAATGTGATTCTGATACATGTTGAGACGTAAAGTGCCCTAAGAGCTTAGGAGTCATATCTTGATTCTCATGCCGTCATATGCGAATGCCACGTTGAACTCTACTAGTTGCTTTTCCATTTCTTTGTAGTCGTCGTACGATCTTCCCCAAACTTCTTCTATGTGCGTGAAAACCGTTTTCTTTGCCCCCAGTTTCCGGATTGTTTGGAGATTGTCGTCAAACGAATCCTCGCCAAGATCTATTCCAAGAGGCACAAGTTCTCTGAAACAGCCTAGATGCAGTATGAGCAAGTCTGGTTTCATCAAACACTTCTTCAGCGGAAAACTGCGTATGTCACATGGCGCATAGACCGCAAACCTATTTCCTTCGCTGAGCCTATAGAGGAATGTGTCGCTCCTTGGCAGAGTGTAAGGAGTTATCTCCAGTTCCCCAAACTTGGTCGTCTCTCCTTCCCTGACGTTTCTTACCTCAATAATCTTGCGTCTCTCATAGAGCGGTATGAAACTGGGCAGAAGTTGGTTCTTGAGATTCTCTGTTGTCTTTTTCGATATGTATAACATGCTCTTTCTGACGGGCTTAAGTCCAAAGCTATAATTTATCTGCTCGAGAATCCTTATTCCCATGGTATGGTCGGGGTGCCAATGAGAGATGAACACATGCTCAACATGGCCAATCCCTTCACGGTTCAACTGCTCTCTTACGTCTTCGGGGGCATCAAACAAGATATTCTCCTCAGGAATATACAGAGATGGACCGGTTCGATAGTATGGAATCCCTTTGGCTCTTGCCTCTTTACAGATCCTACACATACACCCAGGTCTAGGAGGAGGTTGAGCCCCTCCTGACCCAAGAATCAGCAATTCCATACCATGTTGATGGTTGAACCATCGATATTAGGCTCGCGGTGCTGAGAAAAGTTAAATAGGATGCTAACCTTAACAAATAGTTAAGGTTGTGAGGCGCGTGTGGATTCCGTCTTGGCTCGGCGAAATTTACGCCAAGCTTTACGCAAAGTTTGAGGACGATCTCTTCACTTTCCAAGAGGCAAGGGAACACTTGGCCTTCAGTGAGAACAAGCTAGCCGTGGCCTTCAGCAAACTTCACTCAGAGAGAGTCCTTCTGATCTTTGACGCTTCGAAGCCAAGGCAGTACAGGCTTCTGGACCCACAGGATTTCGTCTTGCTGGCTTCAGGCGGGTTACAGAATGTGGAGAAGATTCCTCAGGAAAGATATGTGAAGCTATTGTGCGACGCTTTCCGTTTCTCTTCGAAGGCTTTCAGCCTATCTTCCTTCGCGGTCTACGGAACAGTTGCTCGCGGAGTGGCAAGAAAAGACAGCGACATTGATGTCTTGATTGTGTCCAATGACTTCGCGGGAAGCCTTGGTTCGAGAGCTGAAAGCCTGCTCGGAGTTGAGGAAATGGTAAAGCCTGAGCTAGCATGGCTGAGGCGGAAGGGCATCTGCACCAGCCTGAGTTTCTATCCTCTACGAGAAGAGGAAGCTGAGGGAATGCCTCTGCTCTTCTTGGACCTAACCGAGGAGGCTGCCATCCTATACGACAAGAACCGCTTCTTGGAACGAGTCTTGACCGATCTTAAGGCGAGGCTGCTGAAGATGGGCGCCAAAAGAATCTTCATCGATAAAGAACACTGGTATTGGGACTTAAAGCCGGGCTACAGGTTCGGGGAGGAGATCCAGATCTGAGGCTGATTAAGCTAGCGGAGTCCTATCTCCGTCAAGCCGAGGCGAGGCTCAGAAACGCTGAAGAAGCCCACGCAGAAAGGAACTATCCCTACGCCGTAAGGCTGAGCCAAGAATGCGTTGAGCTGAGCTTGAAGGCTGTTCTGAAGGCGGTGGGCATAGAGTATCCGAAGGTTCATGATGTCTCAGATGTCCTGATGGAAGTTAAGTCCCGGTTTCCAGACTGGTTTCAAACAGAGGTCGGCTTTCTGTCCGAATCCTCGAGAATCCTGGTCAAGAAGAGGGAGCCAAGCCTCTACGGTGGGGAAGAAGCATTTCTTTCTCCGGAGGACATCATCAATGATGATGACGCTGAGGACGCAACAGCGAGAGCCAAGAAGACCTTTAGTCTCTGCAAGAGGCTGCTCTCGGAACTCCTAACCCGCATAGAACATTGAAAAGGCGGAGTTGACAGAAGGACGACGAATGCGGGGAGGCAACGATGTACTTCATCTCCTTTGGGATCACTGCTCTTCTGCGTTTATCGATCGAGGTTGTTCCCACATCTGATCCCATCTACAAACTCTTCCAGCAAGATAGAAAGCTGACGCCTTACCCCTATGGCAAGCCGTCAAGTCTACTGATGTGCTGGGACAAACTATTTCTTCCTTACCGGATATGAAACATACGGGACATCTATGAAGACAGGTCAAACCATGCGCCGATTTGTTGCCAAAGACGGTAGAGAAGTCGTTTTGAGAACCCCGAGGTGGGAGGACCTTGACGACCTCATGGAGTTCATCAACTCGCTTGTGGAAGAGGGCGCCGACATCGCGCTCCCAAATAAGGTTACAAGGGAACAAGAGGCAGAATGGCTTGGACGTAATCTGGCAGACCTGGAGAATGATAGGGTTTTCATGATGGTTGCCGAGGTCGACGGGAAAGTGGTGGCAAACTCAGAGGTAGGCATAAAAAAGGGCTACTCAAGCCACGTCGGTGAGGTAGGCATCGCTATTCGTCAGGGCTACCGTGAGGTGGGAATCGGCACAGAGATGCTCAGAGCTTTGATCGCTCAGGCGGAGAAGATGGGGCTCAAGATACTTACTCTCGGCGTCTTCTCGACGAACGCGAGAGCAAAGCACGTTTACGAGAAGGTTGGCTTCAAAGAGACCGGGAGAATTCCTAAGGAGATTTTCAAGGGCGGCAAGTATGTAGACCACATCATTATGACCAAGGAGATCTAGCAATCGCATGTATATGGAAGGCGGACCGACATGGAGTTGAAAGGCGTACATTTCCTTCTCACTTACAGGTGCGATTCGGAATGCGACCATTGCTTCGTCTGGGGAAGCCCAAAATCCAAAGGAACCTTCACCCTTGAGCGAGTAAGGAACATTTTGGCCGAAGCGAAGAAGCTCGAAACCGTGACCTACATTTCGCTAGAGGGTGGAGAAGCCTTCCTTTACTATCCAATCATGGTCAAAGCCGTCAGGGAAGCCGCGGCGCTCGGGTTTCAGGTAGAGGTGCTCTCAAACTGTTACTGGGCTACCTGTCCAGAAGACGCTTTGGAGTGGCTTCGACCGATCGCTGAGACTGGAGATGCTAGACTGAGCCTGAGCAGCGACCTCTACCATGGGGATAGATGGATGAGCGACGAGCTGAGAAACGCGTTGAAAGCTGCCAAAGCCCTGAACATGAAAGCAAGCGTACTCACCGTGAAACGCCCAGACGCCGAGACACCATGCCCCGACGAGGCTGAAGGAGCAAAGGTCAGTCTAGGCGGATTGATGTACCGCGGCAGAGCCGCTCAGAGACTGGCGCAAGAAGCAGACAAGAAGCCTTGGCAGGAATTCAACAAGTGCCCCTATGAGAATCTTGCCAACCCAGGAAGAGTCCATGTTGACCCATTCGGGTATGTCCACATCTGTCAAGGTTTGTCCATTGGCAACGCATGGAAAAAACCATTCTCAAAGACAATGAGAGAATACCGCCCCTTTGACAGTCCAGTTCTTGAGCCCTTGATCCGCGGAGGTCCAGTAGCACTGGTTGAAAGGTTCAGCCTGCCCCACGACGAATCCTATGCTGACGCATGCCACCTATGTTACGCGGCGCGCTGCATACTGCGGGAAAAGTACCCTGAGGAGTTGGCTCCTGACCAGATGTACGGCGAATTCACGTAAGCTCCAGAGTGAACGAAGCCAAACCGGATTCATCTCTGTAGAGTCAGAATCGAACTTTTTCTTTCCTTGGAGCTTTTTTTCTTCCGGTTCCGGTCCATGTGTGTCCGCAGACTCTGCATCTGTGGGGAACCGTGTAGATGTCAACCTTCTTGGAACCGCATTTGGGACACCTCTTCTTTCTTCCCATTTACTCCCTCCCTCTACCTCCTAGCAAGCAGGTCTTGGGAACCTGACTTCAGACACCTACCCACGAGTAACAAGGCATCACGAGGGATGAGTCGGAAGTCATATTTTAGTTTGGAAACCATTCAGAAATCCTCTCGGAAACGGTGACTGAAGAGACAAAGGCAAGCCTTACGGATTTAGGCGGAAATCACCATTTTTCCCACCAGTCTCGCAGTCCTTTTATTATTCAGTCAAGCTAATAAGATTTTCGAGAATCGTGGTCCCGCATTATCGGGCTCGTGGTTAGCGAACCTATTCGGGCCCAGCCGATTTGAGGAGAAACCTTGCGGAAGATCCGTTTCCTCACAACACAACGTGATCGGCAACGAAAGCAGGAATCATTCTTGGAATCGGTTGTTGACTTGCTTCCCACCTATTGAAACGTAGAAAGCGATGGCTCTTTGGGTTGCTTCTTCGCCTTCGGGGTTGAACGGGGTCACCTTGGCCTTCTCCATGCCGCGGTCTTTAAGCCACTTCAACGCTGTCAAGAGAAGCGTGGTTCCGATCCGTTGCCTCCGATATTCTGGGAGAACGTGTACCCCTCCATCCAAGATACCGGCCTTCGACTCCGGATCAAGCCTCGGGCAGACGCATCCCACGGACTTGGCTCCCAGAAACGCGATGAACGGCTGCTCCAAGCCAGCTTCCATATACGGTCCTACGCGTCTCTCTGTGACCTCCGGGTCTTTGATGAAACCTGCCCACGTCACAATCAGGATCCTGCCTACCTCTCCCAAGTGATCCTTGGCAACAGGCTTTACGACAACCCTTTCGTTCACTTTTCGTTTGGGAAGTGGTTTCTTCAAGTCCCAGAAGACCGTAACCAAATCTCGTTCTCCGGCGTCCTTTATTAGGCTTCGGTTTCTTTGTACTTGAAGGGCGGATGCATCTGGTCAACAAGGTTCAAGGCGTCTTCCTTGTCAGGTCCATAGTCAACCGCGCCGAGAAGAATCTCAAGCTTCTCAAGCGTGATCTGGGTCACCCTCTCCCAGCTGAGAAGGACATCGGGCTCCGAGTTCTTGACGAAGGGATACTCAAGACCCATCTTCAGGCTGAAGTACGCCTTACTGCCTTGAACCTCGCGGAGAGCCCTCTGCAATATGTCATACAAGATCCGAATATCCTGCCTCGTGTACGTACCCGATCACCTTCGGCAATATCTTTCGCCTCCCTCTAATAGGATTTTCTGACATCGCGGTATACATGTTATTTGTCGAAAGGAGAGTGAGCTTATGCTTTGGTATATGCGTCCTCTCGCGTGCTACCGCGTACCTTCGCTTCTGGAAGCTCTTTTTCCCTCCACACAAAGTTGGCAGAAATGACCAATTCTGGTCCGTCCGTTTGGATTAGTCCTTTCTCCGTCACCTAAGTCCTGATATAAGTCATGTTTGTCCCATTTCTATGATACATCTTTTATTTTCAGATGTTTTCAGAGTTTCCTGATGTCTTATGCCCTTTGGAAAGTGGAGTAGCTTCGATGACTGCGTAAGAGACTTTGTCTCGAAAGGAAAATCCGAGGAACGTGCGAAGCGGATTTGCGGCGCCCTCAAAGCACGGCTTGAGGAAAGGAGTACAGGCCGATTCTTCAGTTGGGAGGGCGAAGTGGCGCCTCAAAGGGGCAACTTGATCGTGGGAAGGGCTATTCATCCCATGAAGACCTTTCATTCCGAGGAGTGGCCAGGTGTCCGCGTATACTTGGAGGAGGAGCTGAGGAAGGCTGCAGGTTCCTTGATTGGCGCTCCGCTTCTCTTGGATCACGTTTATCCTTTGGACGGTGAGGTTTTGGAGGCGAGCTACGTGGACGGCGCGGTTGAGTACGTGGCCGATCTGAGGAGCGAGGAAGTTCTCGGCTGGGTAAGAGATGGAACGATCAGCCATTGCAGCGTCGAGTACGAATGGGAGAACCTCGAAAGGGTTGACGGTGTCGCACCCAGAGGCATAACCTTCACGGGCCTGTCGCTGCTGAAGGAATATGAGCCCGGAGACCGGGAGACAACAGTTGCGGTCTGGGAAGCCATAGTCAAACGGCTCAGAGAAGCCGCCGAGTCATCCGTGAAGAGGCGGACGGAGGAATCTCCAGCGGTCGAAGCTGCTTTGGAAGCTGTCAGCTCAGCCCTAACTGAGCTCAGTGACAGGATGGAGAGGAACCACCGGATTCTGAAGACCCGTGTAGACGCCTTGGAGAAACTTGTGAATTCGAGGGGTGCTTTGGGCGAAGCTGTCATCGATCCGGCAGCAGGCAACACTGGAGAGATTGTCAGCAAAGCGGAAATCCTTTCCGAGCTCAAACGAGCCTGTTACGAACGTGTCCCTAGGCATTGGAGCTACGGCGCTTGCCGCCAGAACCTTAGGCTCAAAGACCTCATAAGACGGTTGGAGAAAGGCGAAGAGGGTCAGAGGTAGGCGGACATGAACGTTTCAAGAGGGAACTTGGCTTACTCTGGTCATGGTCACTTCTGTGACGCTTTCGCCGCGATGGAACGGTGAGAGCAATAGCAAGAGAAAGGAAAGAGGGAGGAACTAGGAGACTATGGTTGCTGAGGATTTGGTTCCCCAAGCAGTGCTTGGAGAGGTGCTGTCTGCGAACGCTTTGATCTTGACGTGCAAGTGCGACGAGGACAATGTGCGGAAGGGCCGTTTCGTTACAGTTACGGTTGGTGAGAACTGGCCTCCGCTGGTCCACGAGGCGGATTCGGCGGAGAAGGTGTTCGGCGTAGCTCTCAAAACCGGGAACAATACGGAATATGTCCCCATCTGCATCTACGGCATCGTCAAGATGTACGCAGGCGGAGCAGTTGCTGCCGGAGCAGGCGTGAAAACAGACAATGAGGGCAGAGCGGTTGCAGCCCTTGCGGCTGACGAATCCATCTCGGGTGGGCGTGCCCTTATGAGCGCTGGAGAGGCTAATGACCAGTTCATCGTGCTCGTCTGCCCGGACGGTCACGGCTCGGGCGTCTAAAATGCTAGAGGTGGAGACATATGAACAGGGACACTTCGGAATATAGGAACGTCTTGATGGAGGCTGTTGTGAGAGACCCCGACTTGGGCGAGCAGGCGTGGAGGGACTCTTTCGTCGGGAAGGCTCGGGGGAACGTTCTGTTCCAGAGAACCATGAAAGAGTATGTGCTCAGCGATGTCTCACAGGCGTTGGGCAAGGTCTACGACTTGGCTGTCGAAGCTGCGAAGAAGAGGGCTGTAGGCAGAGACATCATACGAGTTGTGGCAACGGCAAATCCGAAGGTTCGCTTCTACCTGAGCAAGCGTGGGGCAGTCTGGCGTATCAGCGAAGGCCCTCCGATGCAGACCCCTGAACACTTCGATGCCGTCGACGTCAACGTCAACTATGAGTATGGCTACGACGCCTTGTTCAGCCAAGCCTACCTTGAGGATGTGCCATTCAACGTGATCGAAGGCGCTGTTCAGGATGCTGCCCAGCTTCTGGAGGAGCAGTTGACCAAGGATGCGGTTGCTCTCTATGAGGGAATAGCCGCAGGCGACTTGGCTGGAGGAGCAGAGATATCGGCCACTTCCGCTGGAACTCTGGCTTGGGCAGACCTTGTGAAGGCTTGGAACGCCGTGAGGAAGGCTGGGTACAAGCCCGATGTGGCAATGGTTCATTCGGATCAGGTTGCTGACCTCTGGAGCGACGACAAGTTCATCCACAGCTTCTACTTCGGCGAGAGGGTTGACGTTGGACGCGGCCTATTGGGCGAGACCTATCTGGGCTTCAGGATCGTCGAGACCGACCTCTGCACTGCAGCCAAGGTTCACCTCATCGACACATCAAAAGCGGCTGTGTTGCTCCTGAGGAGAGACATCCTTACGCAGCCCTATGAGGAGAGGCTGAGCCAAGGCGTGGTCTGCACGATCCGTTACGGCTTGGGAACCCTTCGGAAAGACGCTGTTGCCAGAATCGTGAACTGCTGAGTACGTTGGCAGCCTATGGATGCTCGGCAAATCTCCCCAATTTTTTTGGGTTGCAGTAGATCACTCAGGAGGCTTTGGTTTGGGTCTTGTTCAAGGCGTCTGCAGCGCGTGCGGCGGAAATATTCGCCGGGACAGCCCTGTTCCAATGGCTGTGACATGCGACTGTTACAAGGTTTGCCCCTTGTGCAGAGAGCTTATGGAGCCCTATGCACCTGACTTGAGCCCTCATGTCTACAGAAACGAGCAGGACCCTGGTTGGGACCCTTTAGGCTTGGCTGAGAAGGGTGAGGCTTCGGCCGAAACCGTCTACGTCTGTGTTCGACATGATCCACCGTACTATAGTAGCCGTTTGCCTGTGGAGGTTTGGCTGGAGTGAGTCTTCCTAAGAAACGTTCGAAGTCGCTTTCGCTTTCAGATGTCTTGATCAGGAAGCTTAGCCACCTATGGTACGAAGAGGTCAAGACCCGCCTGAACAGGGACGAGAGGCTCTCTTTCTCAGAGTTTGTTGAGCAGCTCCTCTGGGAATCTGTAAAAAAGAAAACTGAAAAGCCGTCCATAAGCGCTTAAGACCTATGGGACAGGAACCTTGTCCAAAGGACATGATCCTTTCTGAACCGGGTTATCCTCTCAGTCTCATCGCATCATTCTTGCATAGCACAGTTTTTTAACTCGATCCGTTACTTAGAGGTCCAGAACTAGGCGAACCGGGTATGAAGGTCCTGTTTGTCTGTTCGGGCAATGCTTTCCGGAGCCCTGTGGCCGAAGCCTTGCTGAAGAGTCTTAGGCCTGATTGGGAGGTGGATTCGGCTGGGGTGAACCCAGTGATTCCGGTGGCGGAGTCTGCTTGGAGATATCTGGCAGCGGAAGGCGCTCAAGAATTCCTCAAAGACAACCCAGAGGGCCTGGACGAGAAAAACCTTGATGGGTATGATCTCATCGTGGCAATGGAGCAGAGGCACAGAGAAGCCGTCGTAGCCAGGTGTCCCAGATGCTCTTTGAAGACGGTTGTATGGAACATCCGAGACCCCTACCACATGCCTGAGGAATACGCGGAAAGAGTCTTCAGCCAGATAAAGAAGAAGGTTAGGGAGCTCGCTGGTTCACTATAGGAATGCTGTTTTCTGTATGGAAACTCACGGTTAGCAGTTCACAGTTCGGTGGTATGGCGGGAACCGTATCCGGCTTTTGTGAAACTATCCTTCTTCAGGATTTTTCCTGTATTGTTTGTGTTCATTGAACGATATTTGTGCTCTTCAGGCGCATCCTTCACATAATCATACAGGAGCCATATCAGTTACGAAACATCCTATGGAAAGAGCCTCTTTCCTTTTTCTGTGTATTCGATGACGCCTAGTTGTTTGAGGAAATCCAATTGGTCATATACCGCTGACTCTTTCCCCGCAATCTTGCCATCAACTATTCGCCAGATGAGAACACCTGTTTCTGTAACCCTCTTGCCAGTAGGGGCTAATCCACGATATTCCCCTGTATGTGTACCCGTAGCTGTATAACGAACCCACACTTTATCCCCTTCAGCGATTATATCCTCAATGGTCTCATGCCAGTCGGGAAAGCCCTTCAAAAGCATAGTCAAGAGTTGTTTGTAAGCTTCCAGCCCTCGTACTTGAAGGGAAGGGTCAAAGTAGTCTGCTGCTATTAACTCATCGAGTGCAGCAAAGTTTCGCTTATTCCATTCTTCAATAAACCTTCGAACTATAGCCTTATTCTTCTCCAATGACATGGGACATCATCCCTCTGGAAATCCTTTGTATTCGATGACACCTAATTTTCTGAGGAAATCCAATTCGTCTTCGACGCACCATAATTCTACAACCTTGCCATCAACTATGCGGAAGATCTCAACTAACGTTTCGGTAAGCTTCTTTCCAGTCGGAGCAATACCCCGATATTCGACTGTATGTGTCATCGTACATTTTTCAAGAACCCACACCTTGTCTCCTTCAGCAATAATGTCCTCAATGGTCACGTGGAAATCGGGAAAGTGCTTGTAAACCATAGTCACGTATTGTTTCATTGTTTCCCAACCCCGCAACTGGCGCGTATGGTCAACGAAGTCAGATGCCGCCAAATTCTCCATTATTGATAGGTCTTGTTTATTGAAGGCTTCAACCAACCTGCGGACAGTTGCCTTATTCTCTTCCAATGACGTGGGACATCACTTCTCCTTGATTCTCTTTTTTGACACTTAACAGTTGTTGTCTTATTGTGAGCATCTATGCCTCCAGAATGCTTTTCAAC
>Ga0129298_10001036_pt1 | contig 11560 bp, 12 predicted proteins | sample I19B2metaG_FD_94707 | JGI IMG/M metagenome (GOLD analysis project Ga0129298, IMG submission 94707) | Lake sediment bacterial and archeal communities from Gulf of Boni, Indonesia to study Microbial Dark Matter (Phase II) - ​I19B2 metaG | ecosystem: Environmental > Aquatic > Freshwater > Lake >...
AATCAGTACCCATTTCTCATGAAGAAAAAAGGAATGAATGAGGTAGGAGAATGACCAAAGTTGATGAGGTTTATCTCTGTGAAATATGTGGGAACAAAGTTAAAGTCTTAGAAGCCGGGAAAGGCACGCTTGTCTGCTGCGGGAAGCCAATGATTTGCGTAAGATCTTAGAAGAGAAATTATCCTCATTCATTCCTTTTTTCTTCATGAGAAATGGGTACTGATTTGTTTATTCAGCCTTGTTGGACTGCATCTGAGACTTTCCGATTGACAATCGAGAAGGCAGGAGACTGCCAATGATGGCAAGTATTGGTCCGACAAGTAAACCTGCCCACATGAAAAGTGCGACTATTCCTATGATGGCAAGGTAAATCCTTGTTCTTGAAATGACTTCTTTCTTTCTGAGAGAGATGCGAAGTGCAGCTGTACCAAGCAGAATTGGCACTAAGGCAAATATTAGGGTGACTATTGCCTCTGGAGCCAGGGAAGTTTTGGCTAGGCTGATAGCCATTTGAAGGAGTGTCATAAAGCCAGTTCCTAGGAAGAGAAGCCCTACCAGGGTTGCAAACCATGCAAAAAGTGTCTGTGGAGGGCGTTGGGTTTTCCATCGCCAAATCATAAAAGCCAACCCCAAGATTAAGGTACCCACGAATGGTGCAAAAATAACAATGAGACTTTGTCTTTCCCATTGATAGACCGAAATTAGGCTGAATGGAAGTAGTATCCACTCCTCAAGCGTATATTCTTCGATGTATCCAACGGCAAGACCATAATGGCCTCCGTGGGAGGGCTCAAAAACTGCAATATAATAAATACCTGTGCTGGAAGCGTTCACGTCTATTTCGGCAAGGAGGTAAAAACTGCTGGGAGAAAATGGCTCGTAAGTAGCTTGAGATGGTTGCATTCCATTTACCACGATGCTGTCGTAACCCTCTGGTACCTCTACATAGGAAGGAACTGTACCTTGTCCTGTCATGTTCGGGCCCATCAATACAAATCCAGGCAAGAACTCGTTGTCTTCTGAAGCTGTGGATTTTAACAACGATATGAGGATCCGTTCGCCTTTATTTATGCTGAAGGAATAGTACTGTGCTTCACCGCCTTCATGAAGTTCGCCGTATATTGCCCAAGACTTGTTAGGGTCAGGAATTATGGAAGCTGTATCAAGGCTTTCATTCGTTCCTGGAGTTAGTGGAGCGTGGGCTAATACCTTAAACGCCGAGAAAAGAACTGTTAGGCAAGAGGTCAAAAAGATGAGCGTCAATAATGATTTGCGGTTCAACTGTCTCTCACATTTAACTATTTTATGCAGAAGACGTATATGTACTTCTTGGCATTCTCGTTTGCAAATCTCGTAACGCTTCTTGGCGTCGTGATAGAGTTCAGTTCCGCCAACGCTAGGTGGAGTTAAAAGAGTTATATAGCCTTTCAAATGAAATTGCTGCAGGCGATGTATGTATTGAATCTTGTTAAATTGCCTAAGATGACAAAGTATGAAATTGAGAAACTTATCAGAGAGCAGATGATATGCCGAATTGCTTTCAGGGGAACAGAATATCCCTATATTGCTCCATTTCAGTATGTTTTCATGAATGGATCTCTATATTTTCACTTTACAGACTACGGAAGAAAGATGGAGCTTCTAGTGCGAAACGAACCGGTTTGTGTTGAGATAGAAAAGGCCAAACCAAATATGAGCGAATATGGCTTTGTTGTCCTAGCGGGCATGTTGAAAATCGTGGCAGACCCTAAAGAAAGAGCAGCGGCCATCAAAAAGATGGCGAAAGAAGGCGAACAGAAACTGTCAGAAAGCTTTCTTGCCACCCACGGGTTTAAGAAAGAGGATAGGTGGTCTTCGTTCACCCCTGACAAACCCATAATTATGGTCAAGCTTGAAAAGGTGTTTGAAGCGATAGGTCTCAAGTCTCCATGAGTAACTCCAGTGCAAGTTTAGGATGGGATCTATTCTGATTCAACAGGAGCGAGTTAAAGCCCTCAACAGTCGTGACGTGAAGGGTAGACAGTTTTGCCGGCGCGGCATGGTGTTTTGGAAAACCCGACAGACCATGGAAAGAAAGATCAATCTTTGGGAAGAACGATGCATGAGTGAGAATGGTTTGAAGAGAAAACTGATGCTGATGAGTATGTGAAAAGGACAAAAAGACTTTGATCAATGAAGGAAATCTGTCTATTACCTCCAATAATCTTCTTCATCGCCTTTTTGGGCCATTACATCTGTTTCCGCTAATTCTTCAGGATAGGGTTCAAAGAATGTCTGTTTCATTAAGTAATCTTCATTGAATCTGATTATCCAAGCCTTCAGCACGCTCAGAACAGCACTGAGCGGAAGCTTTCCTTCTCTATATTCATCAATAGAGGAAATGAAAAATGACTTTTCTTCTTTTGAAAGTTTGGAGGAAAGATATCCCATACCTTTTGTGATGACGTTTATGTTTGCTCCACGCCTTGGAGGCCTTTTTAGTGCTTCATATAGATGTACAGTGTACTCATTAATTGTCTGGGCAAACGTTTTCCTTTTCTGCTCCGCAACTATCCGGCCTAGAACCCTTAATTCCCTTTGACTATGAGCTGTGAGAAGCAGTTTATTGTGAGAATGAAACGAATTGAGTTTGTTTATAGAATGAGAATTCTTGACCTCTCTGAAATCCGCAATTGTGAAGAGCTTTGTTAAGAAATGTTCTTTTATTCGGGTGTTAAGTAAACGGCGTTCGTCTTCAATTGCCAGATGAGAGAACCTTTTCAAGATTTCTCTTCCGAAAAATCCTGGCCCCCTAGCAATTGGCGCTGACTTGGTTGTGCTAGGGTATACTCTTGCGTCTTTGAATGCGCTTGTTGGAGAACCACTCTTTAGTATGAAGCCATCAACTTCACTCAGGGAGTCTAAGAAACGGTTGGCAAACTCTGTCATCTTTTCGGTAAGGTCAAGACTTGTTGCTGATTGTATTAGCCTCAATTCATTGTTCTTTGAAATAATCCGCAGTGTCTCACGTGGAACGCTCAGTCCTATTCCGACTTCTGGACAAACAGCAATAAAGTCAACGTACGGCTTAAGCTTCTTGACTAACTCGCTTAAAATCATTCGAGCGTTCCATCTGACAGGTTCAAACTCGATACATTTACTAATTACAACAATGGGTTTCACAAATTTTCTCATTACAACGGCCCTTTGCTACCTTTCTCATTAAGGGCGAAGTATAAAAGCCGTAGCGCGAGCTGCTTGATTCTATTAAAGCTTAGAATGGAAAGATTGCGGAGTCGATTCAAGGGAATTGAAGATCATTCTAAACCTGACAGTTGAAGTTTTTCGATAAAACCACGTAGAGCAACATGTGGACATTGTGAAAAGGGTGCGATCAACCAAAGGAACTCTATCAAGAAACCGACAGAACTTGGCAAAAGCATTACATTAAACAAAACTAGCGGAATATATTGGAGACGAAGAACTCCTATAAAAATACTGATTTTGATCATGACAACTTTGCTCAGAGCAAGAAATTCCTTCCAATAACCTTGCTTCTGGGCTGACCAGCATGGAACTCGTGTAGGTAAAGCCCTTCTGCTGGGAAGTAAATCAGAAAGAAAGGTAGAAATGTCACAAACATCAAGAATCTGATTGGCTTTAAAGTGCTGAACATAGGGACAAATAATGCTAAACCAATCTGGAAAAGAGTAAGGGCTTCTCCATGCCTCCTCTTCCACAAGCCAAAGCAATGGTCCGGGCGTGGTCGAACCAACAATATGCGTATGTTACTCAACTTTAGGCAACATTCTTATCAGTTCCTCGACATCCATTGGGGTTGCACCAAGAAGCAGTATATGATCTGAATATACGGGGTGATTCTGGAGGGACGCGGTGGATTTGCGCTCCATCCGCGGATTGTTTTGCCAGCAAGACTTTTAGAAATGGGCAACAAGTTTGCAGATTTTGTCGCCGCGACCAATAGATTTCTCTAGCTCAACTGTGACTGGCCTTTTCAACAACACTTCGAAGATGCTCTTCACCCAGCCTCTGGAACAGTAGCATAACGTGCCCGTGAGCTTCACTACATGATTTCTTACGAGAGGGCAGCCACACTTGAAACAAGTAGTCTTAATTGTGTTGCCTTTCTTTGTCCATTTGCCGCACCATAGGAGCTCGGCATTAACTCTCGACAAGATTTCCTCTAAGTCAATTGTTTCGTCTGCGATGTTCTTGGCAAGTTCAAGGTCCCCATCTGAGTATGCACATGCTCTTCCGCATTTCTCCATGATCTTCATCACTGTTTCAGAATCAACGTACTCCAGCTCGGCGATCATCGCTTCTAGTAGGGCCCCTACATGTTTCAACAGTCTTTCTTGCTTTTCTGCCTCATTTGACATGGGTAAGCCTTCTTTACATACTGTAATGTTGTGAGCCAGAAATACTTAAGCCTCAAATCAAAAGCGAGCTTGATCAAGCTTCAAAAACGGTATTTCATTGAAGACGAATGCCAGTTTTCTGCTTAGCGCGCTTCAACAACAGAGATGGGATGTTGCTTCACGTTTCCTTTCAAAATCTGATAAGAAGCAACACAATCTCCTATAACACCAATGGCATAATTCCTGAACAATCATACAGCAATGTATTTTACCACAATAATGTATTCGGAAACACAATTACAAGTCAATTGCTGGATGATGTACGATAAATACGTTAGTATTTGGAACGTGACGTGTGAAGGTAATTAGTGGAGTGATTACAATGGACTGATGCGGATTGTGATGGTATAGGGGATGCCCTCTACTCAGTCAATTTCAACAATCGAGACAACTATCCTCTTATGGGCATGTTTCACAGTTTTAACACTTCCCTAGGGAAGCATGTGAACGTCGCCTCAAACTCCAGCATTGAAGACTTTGAATACTGTGAGTCAAATAGAACCATAAGGATGCATGTCACTAACATGACCGTAAATCAAACATTTGGCTTCTGTAGAATTTGTATTCCCCATGCTTTAATGTCTGAACCTAGTGTCACAGTTGATGGTGCTAATCCATTTTCTTGGAACTACACATTGGATGATAATGGGGGTCATAGATGGATTTACTTCAGCTATGAACACTCAACACTTGAGATAGTAATAGTTCCAGAGTTTCCCTCATTTTATATTCCACCAATGTTTATGATGGCAACACTACTAGCAGTCATAGTCTAGAGAAGAAAATATTTTGTCTGTAGATGACGATTGGAAATAAATTTTCCTTAGTGTTGTCACCCGCTCCCCATATACGTATATGTATCCTGGAAAGAAGCGAGCGCACACTAGGTTCAAAATTCTTTTTTGCAAGGTGTTTGTAAGGTTTGTTTAGTGGTTGTTGTGGATTTCTTTGGTGGATGATTCCAGTTCTTGTCATTGCCTTCTCGTTTGAGACGCGGGGTGGAGTTGTAGTTGCTCTTTCATTCTCGTACGGCTTCTTGTGCCTGTCACAATCGTAGCGTAACCTTTAGACTGTCTGACTATGGTTGGAGGTACGACATTTTGACGGCGTCTGGAGTTCTGGCTTGTGTTGGGGTTTTTTATCATGGGAGGAATTGTTATGAGGTCAACCCCTTCAAAAAGGAGTTGAAAGCTACGGAGATGGATGGAAACTGTAGGAATAATTTTTTTGGATAACCGAAAATTTTTTTAGGAGATGCGTAGGAATGTACAGTTGGAGCGACTGTTTAAGGGGGGGTGAAAAGAAATAAGGCGAAAGATTCTAACGTGTCTTGCATTGATACTGGTGGCAGCGATGATGGCAGCGGCACATGCATATCTCATGCAAGATCTCGACACTGACTCAGGCGATTATACCACTGCAGAAGCTTATTGCTCTGGAAATTACTATGATTTTAAATTGCACAACACTCACGCATACGTAAAGGGCACTGTCAAAACTGCGTTACCAGATGATGGACTCGTAGTGTGGTGGAAATTCGAAACGGACGGAGAAGTTGAAGGTTGGTGGCCTTTATTCAATCCAATTAAGGATGAACCAGGAGAGTATCTAACTCAACCATACGAGGCAGGTACAGTTGCATACATTGACTCTTATGGTCAGGTGGGCTATGGGCACATGGTAGGTTCGACATTGTACTACACGCAGGATACAAACGATGTCCACGCCAGTATTCCGCCGTAGAAAAGGAGATAAAGTTGAGCAAGGCGACGTTTATTTCCCTCGTTTTTCTTCTTCTCCTAGTTGCTTCCATGTTTCCTGTTGTTCGTAGTTATGCTGAGGTTGGGAAATGGTTTTACTGGATGGAACCCGGTGTGTACGTAACCTTAACGTTGTCAAATGAGACCTTACCGAATCTTTCTGGCTGGGCAAGCTTGCCTGAGCGAGAGACTAGTTTCCAATTTCCGAATGGAACGCTGTTAGGATTCTACAATATGAGTGTTACATGGGAAGCTCTTGAGGTGGGTGGAAGCGAGGCTTTGGTGGAGTATACTATTGTGCTGATTGATGCGTATATCGCGGAACGTGATTATAAGGGGAGGCTCCAGTTTGTTTCCCCTGTAGGAGATGTGCAGCTGTTGTCTACAAGTGTTTGGGTTAAGATGGATACTCTTGAAGTGTACAGCGAAAATCAAACTTACGTCGGGAGATGGCCCTTCTGGGTACACAATTATGAAGTTAACTCAACTATAATAATGGTTCATTATGTGCTTAGAACCACAATTATCAATGGATCATGGGTCCGCACGCATATGGATCAGAAAGTTGGTTTATTAGACTTAGATTCAGGAGGGAATCCTCAAGTAGGCATTGACACCCCTCTGGGTTTTTTCGTTGCAGACCGACTTCTAGGGTGTAATCCGACTATGGAACTTGTTGACGGTGCGTGGCGCGGTGCTGGCGTGTTTCCGGCTTTGTATGACGAAGTTTCCCTCATAATGATTGCTTATGGAGGAGGCTATATTGACGATGTTGTTCGTTACGTGCTTGGCGACATATACCGTGGGATATATCTGGATAAGCCGCTTATTATTAGTGCCACTAACATAGACCTAAACCCGCAAGAGAAACCGGGAAGCTTTGAATTCCCGTTGGTCCTTGGTATTGTGATAGCCGCAACCACAGTCACAGCAGGTGGCCTACTTTATGTATGGAAGAAAAAAAGCCGCTAGAACTCTCTGGTTCGTGGGACTATTCTTAGCAGTAACAGGAGTGGCCATAATTTCCTGGGCTTTTAAATATCTCTCAAGCGGTAGCATCATGGGATTGCCGAGATCGTTTGAGCTTGGCCCAGGCGAAACCGATTTTTACCGCGAATACGCCTACTTCCATGATATCACAGACATGATTGTCACCCTTGACTTGCATCCTTCGATGACCTACGCTTTTAACATGACAAAAATTCAAGGAGACTGGACTTATATCAAAAGTGGAGCCGGACATGATGCGTTTTCCGTTGCACCTCCAACGCGAGGCGTCTACGAGTTAACTCTACTATTCCACGCCGACGAAAACGCTTCTGACAAGTTGAAAGGAAGCGTAATGCGGTCAGTCAATTCTTGGCAGAATGGTGAAAGATATCTCTACTCGGGCTCAGCCTTAGCAGTTCCAGGGCTGGTACTCCTACTCTCATCATTCCTGCTCAAAGGTGTCAAAAATGCTCTCTGAAATATTAAAATGGGAACTTTTCACTGGCAAACGTTTCTACTTAGTATTCCTGCTCTACTTCCTAGTTCTGTTCTCTTTGGGAAGATACACCGGAGACTTTCAAGGTGTAGAATGGAAAAACCCTGATGGTTACGACATTCAACCTTTATCTCCAGGCAGCTTGATTGACATATATTGGCAAGCCAGCGATCTCTGGTGGTTTTCATTCCCGGTGGTACTAGCCTACGCAGTCTTCACCTTCAGCTACGAACTTGACAAAAAAATTCTAAGAACATACCTTGAAAGTTGCGTGAAAAAAAGCACACTATTTCTAGCAAAACTTCTATCAATCCAACTGGGCCTCTTCATACCACTCATCATAGGCTTACTAATCGTATACCCCCTAGGAGACCCAATCCTATTCAGATCAAACCCATTAGAAGTATACGTCAACCTCCCTCGAAGACTCCTGTTATTTGTCTCCATGCTTTATACAATGATAGGTATCTCCGCCATTTCTTCCATAATCTTCAAGAAACCACTATACGCTTTCGCTGCCCCCATAGCCATAGTCTACACATTAAACATTGCGGGTTTACGTGTAATCTCTCAATACGTTCCTCCTCAATGCTACCTAGCTATTACCACTCGCTCAATAGGCCTGGTCCCAAACGAATTCTTCTTCAGCAGCCTGAGCAGGGCTCTTCCCGCCGTCATTGCATCTACAATCGCCCTCATGATTGCATACATCATTTTCATCAAAAGAGATGTTGACTAAAAGAGGATGACTGCCATGGAAGATGTAGTCATAACCGAGAACGTTTGGAAGATTTTTGGAAGAACTGAGGCACTCCAAAACGTCTCAATAAAAATTTCAAAAGGCAGCATATTCCTACTAATGGGACCAAACGGTTCCGGAAAATCAACATTACTCAAAATAGTAACGGGTCTCATAAAACCAAACCGTGGCAAAGTCGAGATCTTTGGGACAAACCCTTGGAAGCAAAGACACAAAATCTTCGCCCACGTAGGCGCAATGTTTGAAGATCACGCACCACCAGACTGGGCTTCAGGTAAGGCTTACCTCGAATATAAATCAAAACTGAAAAAAGCAGAAAACCCAGAAAAAGAAGCCCTCGCAGTCGCCAAACCATTTGGAGTTGACACCTTCTGGAAAAATCCCGTCTCCACGTACTCTTCTGGCATGAAAAGAAAACTTGCACTGGCAGATGCTTTCATCAACGATCCAGACCTCGTCATCCTCGACGACCCAACGGTGGCTCTGGACAAAGAAGCTAGACTCGTGCTCCAAGAAATCGTAGTAAACAGGGCAAAGCAGAACAAAACCTGCGTGATTGCATCCCACATAATAACCGAATTTGAACAACACATCACACATTTAGCATTTCTAAACCTAGGACAAACAATTATCACAGGAAAAGTAGAAGAGGTCATGGATAAGATAGGAATACATGAAGTAACGATCAGAACGAACAAACCTAGAAAAGCAGCAGCGATTCTGATGGAAAAGAGATATGCAATAAGGGTGTACGGTAACAATATAACTGTTGAAGGATCAGAAGACGCTAATGAAATAGTAAAGTTACTGGAAAACCTTGGTATAAAGGCTGAAACAGAGGAGCCAAAAGTAAATCTGTGGGAAATGTATACAAAAGCGTTAACATCTCGTTAGCCACTATTTTAGTAGCACTATGAGAAATGTCATGAGCGCGTGCATTCACTAATGACTTGTATGATATATTCAAGAGACTTTACGCATCCATTCTTGCGAAGTCTTTTCAAAACTACACGAGCAGCTTCTTTCTTACCCTTTCAAAGGAATTAGATCTGAGACCAGCAATAACCATGCTCTCAAGCCGTTTGCATTCTGGCGTGGTTCTTAGGAGCATTTGGTTCAGACATCCCTACCACGGTACTCTGGTCGGAGCCTTCCCCTTTTAAGCATTACTTGACCTCCATATTTCTTTCTTTTCTGTTAGTTGTTGTGTCTAAACTCAAAACCAGCCTTCTTAACAGCTTGTATTTCGATCGGTCTGTCAAGTTAAAAGGTTCGTGATCTGTTGGTCAGTGAAGTGTACCAGTTGCATAGCAGCCATGGGACACTCCGCTGGACAGACCCCAGCGCGCGGAGTCTTTATAAGGAAGTCTATTTATTAGACTAAGTATGGTGACTGAATTGGCCCACTTTGATAAGTACGATATTGCATTGTTCATTAATGATAAGGGAAAAGCTAGATGGTCCGACCTTCTGAGAGAATTCGTTGAGAATAAAACAGACAAGCACATATCGAAGCAGACACTCTCCAACTATCTAAAAGAACTGTGCGAAGAAGGCATAATCAGCAAAACTGTCGACACTAAGACTCTTGCTCTTCTTCACATAATTCGCCCAATCTACAAAGTGACGAAAACAGGAAAAAAGAGACTGCAGAAAATCGCAGACAAAAAAGAAATCTACGCTTTCATTGATTCAGCAACTCCACAAGAATTAGAGAAACTGCGCGAGGAGATTATTCGCCTGAAGAATTAGACATTGATTTTTCGGTGATTCGACAACAACGGTGCCAATTTATGCCGACAGAAAAATTGAGACGTCCAGCGCGCGTCTGTAACGCGCTTTGTCATTCTTGATCAGATCAGTCACAGGTAGCACGCGCTCTTTGGAAGGAAGGAATACTCGGCAATCATCGTATTATAGGAGGCCAATCAATTCGAACCCATCTATCATGAAGATCAATGCGAACACGATTAGCACTATGCCCAGAGCGCGAATGATGTAAGCATAATACTTGCTTTTGACGAGGGTCTTAGACTTGTCTACAACTATGGCGACTGTTATTTTTGACCCTACAAGCGTTATGTAGAATCCCAGAATGAAGAGAAGTGTCGCTGAGATATGAATGTGTGCGCTTTCGAAAACTATTGGGCCTCCAATACTAAGCCAAAATATGTAAGTATTTGGATTTAGAAGATTCGTAATGACGCCTTGCACAAGAGCATTATTTTTTGTAAGGCGGTTTTCAGATTCTTTAATCTTAAGGTTCAGATTCCTCAGACCCAAGTAGATCAAAAAGCAAGCTCCGAAAAAGGAGATTATTCCTATGATGATTCTGTTCGCTGCTATGCTTGACAAAATGACCAACGCGAACAGAATGATCAGGGAATCTGTTATCAGAGGCGAAATCGCGACTTTGACTCCCTCTTTCTTTCCATTCTTCAAGGTCTCGGAAAAAATCAAAGCTATAAGAGGCCCAGGCGACAATCCTTCTGCTAAACCGAGAGCAATTCCTGAAAGGAGAAACTCAATTCCCAGTACCATATTGAATGAGTAATGAAGAGCAGAAGATAATCTTTTTTAAGAAAGCGTTTGCACGACGAATAGACGTGTATCTATATAACGATAATGCGTGATAGAACACTCGTATCCAAATGAGGGTGCCCTCGTTTTGTTGTTGAGCAGACGAGGCTCATGAGTCTCGAAGCCCAGTTGAAATCACCTGTAACCCCTCTTTTCTTTTAGTGCATTGTCAGGATCAAGCATTAACGGATGGTGCATATTGCTGCTAGGAGTTTTTGATGGTTTTTCGGATCTCTATGCATAGGTGACATTTGTTCACGTATCGATCTTCTGAGAAACTAAATTTGCCTCTTGTAGTATTTCTTATCAAGCTCATTGGGCCTTCTTCAACCAAGGTTCTGATAATTGGGTTCTTTCTCCAGTCATACTCACGTATTATCTGGCTCAGCGGCTTTTCCTTGGCGTTACCAATCGTCAAGTTCCAACAAATATCCACTTCGCCTGAAGGTTCTATAGTGACGCATTCAGGGTTCATAAGCGCATTCTCCAGGATTGGATCACCTGTGCAGGGGCCATGTAATGATTCCTTTTTGAGATACTCTCGCAGATTACTTGT
>Ga0129298_10001037_pt1 | contig 11552 bp, 9 predicted proteins | sample I19B2metaG_FD_94707 | JGI IMG/M metagenome (GOLD analysis project Ga0129298, IMG submission 94707) | Lake sediment bacterial and archeal communities from Gulf of Boni, Indonesia to study Microbial Dark Matter (Phase II) - ​I19B2 metaG | ecosystem: Environmental > Aquatic > Freshwater > Lake >...
CGAGGACTATGATCCCATATAGGATGGAAGACGAGAGAAGACCCTTTCTTGGCATAAGGACTAGTCCTTCTCTTGTCGAGGAAAGACAAACGTTGATAGAGTCTACAAAAATTCTTTATACGTCTTTCGACTGGCAGAATCAAGTGTGAATGACTTGAGAACGCGCCTTGCGCTAGTTACGATGTCTCTTCTCCTGGCATCGCTCGTAACTGTTGCCTTTTGCGAGCAGCAGGCACACAGTAACTTTGCGAACTATCATACTGCTCCTAGCAATGGCATACTTATGCCGCGCATTGGATGCCCTGCGATATTGACCTCCGGGTCAAGCTTGGAGGTGTACTTCGATCCCGGGTCACGAGGCGGAAAAGACTGGGGGCTAAGGCTGAGGTCACCCTTCATGGATCATGAGGCAAAGGTTGTCGGTGTGGTTGCCTCTGGCCCTCAATCCGTTTGGAAGCTCTCTGCTGAGGTTCCGAAGGAAGCAAGGAGAGACCTGTACGATTTGGTAATCTACTCGCGTCAGCAGACAGCTGTGTCATTTGTGGAGCGGAACAGTGTATTCATTGTTGGTGAATCATTTCCAGAAATGTTGAGGGTGGGGGTGATCACTGACCTTCACTACGGGGTCGGAACCTACTATGCACATACAACAAAGGTTCTTCGCCGCACTTTGGATGTGTTGAGCGCTCTGGACCTAGACCTAGTCGTCGGAAGCGGAGACATTGTGGACGCAACTGCTGATGAGCTCTCCTTTTCAAGTGTGGCCAGTGAATTCTTTCGACTCAGGGTTCCCATTCTTTTAGCGATCGGGAACAACGACCAATACGCGATTGACAAAGGCTTCCGCCACTGGGAGAAGCATCTGGCCCCGGAATATTACTCAGTCAAATTCGGAGAGTACTATTTCCTTGTCTTAAACTCGGGGAACGGCTCCATAGATGAAAATCAGCTCCTCTGGGCTGAGAAGGATCTTTCAGTTCAGCCAAAGGAGTCATTTAAGGTACTTGTACTTCATCATCCCTACTGGAATGAGCCTCACCCGTCGCTTTCGTCGAAGCTTCCGAATCTCATCAAGACTCATGGGATAGGACTGGTTCTGATGGGCCATACTCATCGTGATGAGGTAAGACAGGATTCGGCGTTGAACATTGTTTCGGTTGCTCTTTCCGATGAAGGTGCGGGACACCGCCTCCTGAATCTTACGAGAAAGCGAGTTGAATATGATCAAAAAAGCCAGGCGTATGATTCGCTACTTGTCAACTATCTCCAACCAAATGACTATACGTCTGCAGGTTTCGCCGCCCAGCTCAGCAATAAGCTTGCTACTGATTCTAGGCTAAGGTTGACATTTTTCCTAAAAAGTCAGCTGGCTGGAGCCACGCCAAAGGTGGATGGCGCTGAACTATCAAGGGTCACGGTTGCAAAGGAGCCGCAGGGGAAGGCTTCAGCTGAAGTAAGGTTAAACCTGCCCCCCAAGACAGAGAAGGTTGTTAAGGTGTACCTCGAGGGAGACAAGACTCCGCCTTCGGTGAGCTGCTCCTATCGAGTCGAGGGAACTGCGGTTTTCGTTTCACCGTCGGCGTCTGACGTTGGCTTCGGAGTGGCCAAGGTGACTGTCTACTATTCTGATGACAATTTGACCTGGACTATCATTCCGGCTAAGATTATCCAGCGCGCAGAACAGCATCAATTCACGGCGACCAAGGCCGCAATGTTCTTGAAGATAGAGGTGGAAGACGCCGCAGGACTGATGACGACTAAATACGTAACTGTACAGGTACCTGACCTCCAGGCCAAGAAAACAGAAAACATCCCCTCTATGGTTGAGCTGACCATACCGGTGGCATTGGTTGCGGCCTTTGTTCTCGGAGTGATTCTTCTCAGGCGAAGGAAGACACCTAGGTGATCAATGATGCGCTGCAAGAGCGGAGTGGCGATCGTCAAGGGTTCTTTTCGAGTTCCGCGAGCTAGATATGCCAGTCTTCAGGCCATGCTTGTGTTTGCCATTTTCCTTTCTTTCTTGGCTGTACACAGCCTAGTACCGCTTCGAGCGGATGTGGGATCGGCCCAAGAAGTAACATGGGAACCGCTTATTCGTCCAAGAATCGGCTTCCCGGCGTTCTTGCAACCAAATGGAAATCTTACCGTCGAATATGCCTCACAGACAAGTGAGGGTATGTGTACCGCCTCGCTCGTTAACGAACTCGGAAACTACGATCTCAAGGTATCACCGTTGTCGAGGTCTCCGGCAGGAGGAACAGTGACCTGTACAGCACGAGCAGAAGGAGTCCCAGCTGGCTTATACGATCTCAAGATCATGCACTATTCCTCATCAGGAAAGCTTTCCTGGACGAAGATCGAACCAAACAGTGTCTGCATTAGGAAGAGTCACAGTTTGCCGCTTAAGGTCTTTTGGGTTACAGATGTTCACATAAATACGAGCCCGGAGAGGATTCAGAACTTCAAAGGGATCGTGAGGCTGGCCAACTTTCTCAACCCAGATCTGGTCGTTCTCACTGGAGATGTGGTCGATAACCCAAGGGAGGAATACTACAAACTAGCGCGTCAACTAGTCTCCGATCTGGAGGTACCTATTGTTCTCGTTGGCGGAAATCACGATCATGCGACCGAAGCGAATTTCTTCGAAACGTATCTAGCACCCTGGAACGGAAGCCTGAATTTCGGGGCTATGCACATCGCCACTTTGGACACTGGACCCTACAGCATAGACGGGAAGTTAACAGAGAGTCAACTCAGTTGGCTTGAGAAAGACCTGTCACAGCACGCAACCATGCGTTACAAGATAGTGATGTTCCACCACCCGATGTTTGACACCAACAATCCCAAGAATGAAACCGTTGAGAAAGCTTATGGAGTATGCTTGCGGTATGGCGTTAGCCTGATCTTGAATGGACATATGCACCGAGACATAGTGTTTCGAGGCCCCGTATTTACCCTAGTCAATCCCATGGGGTATCCAGGCGGAACTCCGTACACAGGCATTAGAATTCTAAACTTCACAGACAGAGGAATAGATTGGCAGTATGCTGGAAGCGAGAAACCAATACCGCTCTACGATTTCAAAATCTCTTTCTCGCAGCCCAATGACGGTTTGAACTTAGGGATGGTGGTAGCTCTTGGCAATGATTGGGAGATCCCGGTTGATGGAGTTTTGAGGCTCAGGATAGGTCTTGGGCAGAAATTGACCGTTGAAGGAGTACCTGTGAGTGATGTCCTCCGTCTTGAGAAATACCAAATCGTAGTTCTCAGGATTCACCTAGGCGTTCGTGATCAGCGACGAATAGTTGTCTATGCAGTTCCTGACAAAGATCCCCCTGTTGTGAAACCTAATTCGCCCCCGGTTGTGAGAACAGGAGCAATGGTGACTGTCGTGGAATTTGCCTGGGACCTGTGGGACGATGTTTTGGGGTTGGAGAAGACTGAAATGTACTACTCAAGTGACAATTCGACTTGGACAACAGCTAGCTTAATTGAGATTAGACCTCGGGTTTTCTGGGGGTCAATGCAACTCGAGAAATCAGTCAGCAAAGTATTCTATTACGCAGCTGCATGGGACATGAAAGGCCAAAAGAGTACAACTCAAATCTACTCTCTGACGATGGCCGGAGAGAAACTGCCCGAACCACCTATCCAATCTTGGTGGATTCCTGCGGTTGCAGCTGCTGTATTACTGGTTGTTGCAATAGCCGGGATCAAGCTTCGAGCCACACGTGCCCGCTCTCAAGAAAACTAGATGCGGATTGCCAAAGTCTTCTCTGCCTCAGACCAGACCGTCATTTTCTCTCCTACCTGGAATTCGGCCTCCGGAGGAGCTTCAATGATCAGAGTGGTATCTCTCATTTTGGCCATGACGCGTTGGTTCTTGCCTAGGAATGAGACGTGGTAGACCTCGCAGTCAAATCTGTTATCGCCATGTTCGCCTGTATGGAAGTTTTCGGGTCTGATTGCGACTAGCACCTGGTCGCCTCCCTTCGGTGGATTTAAGAGGTCGGATGGAACAGCTTCGACAAATCCTCCGGTGTCAAGTTCTATCTTGATGGTTCTATCCGTGGTTGCCACTTTTCCTTTCAGGAATGTTCCTTGACCGATGAAGTCAGCAACGAAGGCATTCTGCGGTCGGAAGTAGATATCCATCGGGGACCCAATCTGCATGATCTTTCCAGTATTCATAATTGCGATTCGATCGGAGATACTCATTGCCTCCTCCTGATCATGGGTCACGTACACAGTTGTGATTCCTAGATCTCTTTGTATCCTCTTTATTTCAGCCCTCATCTCAAGCCTGAGCTTTGCATCTAGGTTGCTCAGTGGCTCATCGAAGAGAAGGACTCTTGGGCTGATCACCAGCGCCCTGGCCACGGCAATCCTCTGCTGTTGTCCTCCGCTTAGCTGATGAGGAGTTCTGCTTTCTAACCCTTCTAGGTGAACCATGCGTAGGACTTCTTCCACTTTCCTTCTGATTTCCTGTTGGGGCACCCTTCTAATTCTTAGCCCAAACGCAATGTTCTCGGACACCGACATGTGTGGCCAAAGCGCATAATTCTGGAATACCATGCCGGCGTTTCTCTTATGAGCCGGAACAGTTGTCACATCGACGCCGTCAAACCTGATTATCCCTGAGTCAGGAAGATCAAAACCGGCAATTGCACGCAGAAATGTTGTCTTTCCGCAGCCGCTCGGTCCGAGAAGCGTGTACAGTTCGCCATGCTCAATCCTCACTGAAGCGTGGTCTATTGCAACGACTTTCCCGAAACGTTTCTCAAGCTCATAGGTTTCGATAAGCATCTTGCTTTTACAACTCTCATATGCCGATGAGGGCGGTAGCCCTCTTTCGCAAGATTAGGTTGGCGCCCACTATCATGATCAATTGAACGATCATCAAAACAACTCCCATAGCCGCAGCTGGAAACATACCTCCTCCAAGGGCATAGTACTTCTCGTACATCTTGAAGGTCATAGGTGCTGTTGGGGGGTTGCGGCTCCAATGACGATGCTTGTACTCACCTCGGACATTGAGTAGATAAAGGATAACATAGATCCGGCAAGAACGTTCATGAGGACCAGTGGGATTGTGATTCGCAGAAAGGTTCCGGTCCTGCTTGCACCGACGCTCACTGCCGCCTCTTCCAAGGCCTTGTCGGTCTGCTCAAGACCTGAGAAAACGGATCTTACTGTAAAAGGAAACTTCCTGATCGTGTATGACATTATAAGGAGCGGAGCTGCTGTGGCAATCGGTGAAAGTGGCGTCGGGAGGAATATCAGGAAGAGCCCCGTCGCTACTACGATTCCAGGAATCGCGATTGGCATCGTTACCAAGGTATCAAGCATCGACATGCCCGGTATCTTCTTTCTCGAAACCAAGTACGCTGCGCTGACACCGAGCAGAACTATCACCGACGTGGCCACTGCAGAATAGAAAACACTATTCATCATCGACTGGAACGTGTACCGGTCACTAAAGATGTTCACAAAATTCCCGAAAGTAAAGTAGTCAGGAAGAGTACCTCTTCCCCATTGCCCTGCGAAGGCGAGCAATGCGACTCCGATATGTGGAAGTAAGGCCACGAACAATACCAACGTGCAGAAAGCATACACGAGCACAGTCGTCACCGGCGAGAGTATTCGTGTCCTCGGCCGCCATCTCCCCCCCTTGGTCAACATCGCGTATCGCCTGAGGCTCACATACTTTCTAATCACCACAAACGTCACGACAGACAGCCCAAGAAGCAGAAGCGAGAGTGCAGTAGCCTCCTCTGAGATATAGCCTGCGGGTGTGAACATCCTTTGAAATATCTGGAATGTTAAGACCTTCTGTGCAAGAGTTCCTACGAAGACGATCGGGGTCCCCAAGTCTTCGAGACTCAAAATGAACACGAGTAGAGCACCTGCTTCCAGTCCCGTGGTTGCTAGAGGAAAAGTCACCTTTCTAAAGAGCTTGAACCCAGAGGCCCCTAGGTTCTCGGCCTGTTCCTCCATTGTGGGATCTATGTTCACAATGGCTGTGTACGCATTCAAGAAAACTATTGGATAGAAGAGCAAGGTTTGAACGAAAATCACCGCTGCAAAATCTGTCAATTCAACTCGAAATGGAAGCAAGTGCAGCTGGCCATACATGAGAGAGTTAAGGACACCGTCAGCCATAATCATCTTCTTGAGACCTATCGCTCCGACAAACGGTGTCGAGAGTAATGGCGCCATCAAGGCGATTCTCAAGTATTCCGAAAGTGGAAATTTGTATCGGGCAAAGATGAACGCCAAAGAGAAGCCTATAACAGATGAAAGAATCGTCGTTGAGAGGGCTACAGCAATAGAATTGGGAATAACGCCAAAGTCGTATCCTCTCACGAGAATAAGGTCATCTCCCACGAATGTTGCGATGGTTCCTCTGATTCCTTCAAATGAGACAAAAGGAAAGCTGGCACTTAGCGACAGCCGCAGTCCGAAGTAAAATGGATCAGTGAATATGAATTGGAACCACCTCACGCCGGCCTGTATAGCGCGAAAGGTGATTGCCAAAAGCGGAGCAATCAGGAACACGAGAAATACTGCCAGCACGATGGAGAGTTGCGTCCAAGAAAGTGTATCCATCTGCCAAGCAATGTCACGAATGCTCGTTCGAAGATGAGCAAGGGAAAGAAAGCCGGGATTCGCGCGCTCTTCCTCGCGATCGGATTTCCCTGGTTCCATTTGGCTGTCGCGGTCTAGGAAGGTATTAGCCCCATTATGTAGCGATATCTATCCGTAGCCAACGCTCTCCAGATCTTCGCGAATTCGGAAGCGGTGGCTGGTTCCTTTATTTTCTCGTTGATAGAGATGGCGTAGTTCTGCGTGAATGTAAGGGTCGTTCCGCCTTCCTTCCAAGATAAGGGTTTGCCTAATTCGAAGGCAAGCTCTTCAAACCTTGCTTTGGGTACCTTGCCTCGCGTGTAGGCGTCCGCGAGCTTCTGCCAAGCTGAGACGAGGTCATAATGCGAGTCCACGAAGGCCGCTTCAAAATACTCTCTGAGCGCGAACTCATATTTGAGAGCTAGATCATCATCAAATGGTATTCCGATGTTGTTGAGTGTTACATTGAAGTTTCGGTAGAGATCTTTCCTTGCCTGTCCTTCGGTTGTCTTGAACAGGTCTTCTCTGATTGGAAGTCGGTTGATGTCACGGTGAAGCCAGATTTTCTGGCCTTCAACGGAAAGAACCCACTCGATAAAGGCCTGGGCCATATCAGGATCCTTCGTTGTAGCCAGCAACGCTATTGGGTCTCCATTCACTATTGACTGATTGAATGGAAGAACATACTTGGTTCTTGGGAATTGTATCTCAGATTGATACCCGTAGAAGTCTATAGCGATGCCGAATGCTACTTCACCACTCTGAACTGCTGTCAAAGCCTCAACGGATCCTGGGTAGCTCCTACCATTTGCCGCCATTCTTGCAAGAATACTCCATCCACGATCCCATCCAAACTTTTGCAGAATGATCTCGTAGATCCTTGTGTGAGACGTAGAGAGCTTGGGGCTTGCATAGCAGACTGTTGGTCGAGGCAGAATCTTCGCCAGTTCAACGCCAGCTAGATCTTCCCACGCCTTCGGTTCAGGAAGGTTATACTTTTCGGCCATGTCATAGTTGATTATGAAACCAAAGGACGAGATCGCCGCAGCAACCCAGAGTATATTCCCGCCAGATCCGAATCTCTTAAGTGGTGCTCCACCTATCTCATCTCTGATTTGACCGACTACTGTTAAGGTGTCCGGTCTTGTGAGAGGCGCAGCAAAGCCGGAAGGCACTAGTTCATCAAAAAGCGTTGGCCCACCGCCCCAAGCAACGTCGAAAGGTTCACCGCGCTGTTGATAGCTTTTTATTGTGTCTCTCCACAAAGGAGCGGCCACGTTGACGAAAAGAGCTTCGGTTATGCCGTACTTCTTGGCAATATCTGATGCCAAGAACTTATCGTAGGCAAGACCGGTTATCGTTGAATCATGTCGTGTGATCACCCTTAGAATCTTCTTTACTGTAAGTGGGGTAGTGGTGATACTGGGGGGCCTTTGCGGAGCCTGGAAAAAGTACGCAGAAGCAATCCCAATTGAAATGACAACGACTACGATCAAAATCGCCGCAGATCTTGTCACTCCAGATCGGGTCTTCATTTATCCGATTCACCTTTTTCGAGGATCGTATCTTCCAAAAAAAGAGGGGGAGGGAGACCGTCGCTATTTCTTCTTTCTCTTGCGGAGAATAACGAGTACGCCGGCAACGGCCACGATAACGACCACCGCGATCATCAAGTACACAGTGAAGTCCACTGGAACCTGTTCAACTGTGAGGCCCCAGGCAAGTGCGTTCTGGACGTACTTAGGCCCTTGAAGCGTGACACCTCTCTCTATAGTGGTCATCGTACTTCTGTCGCCTATGACCGATTCGCCTGCGGCTATGACTTTGCTGTAGGCTCCGTCGACTCTTACTCTTTGAGCTGCTGCAAGAATGAAGACGCCTCTCTGCCCAGGAGTCACAACCTTTGTGGGAGTTGGAGTGTTGTGGACAATTGCACCTTTATCTGTTGTGCGGTATAGCCACATCGTGTTCTCATCCAACACCTGATCAATGGGTACGTATTTCCCAGCTTTGAATCCCACAAGCACAGTAGGCCCGTGGAACTCAACACGCGAAGTGTCTTTTGTAATTGTCCCTGCCCAAGAGTCTCTGTTGACTCCGCCAGAGGTAGTATTCGCAAAGACCCTGTAAGGAGATCCCGCCGCACCAAATCCTACCGCATCTTCCACAGAAGCGAACTCGATTCTGAGGGAAGATCCGATCGCTTCAAGGACCTTGTTAGGTTGGTCTTGCTTGAAGTTACCTACCTTGGCTTCGTAGTAAGCTTCCACGAAGTCACTGTCCGAACCAATGTACAGGAACTTGCCGCCAGACTTAAACCATGCCACCACCGCAGAGATCTCTGACTGCGTGAAGTTCATCGATGGATCGTAGAGCTTACCCAGAATGAGTGCGTCAACACCCTTTAGGGTGTCACTCGTCAGTCCGTTTATTTCCCTGGCCTCGTATCCCCAAACGGTCAAGTTGCTTTTCAGATCAGTAAGAAGGACGTCGAAACCCGTTGTATACATGTCTTTCACTCTGTACATCTTCTTTCCGTCTGGGAGTGTTCTGAAGGTTCCGTCAATAGCTACGACCTTCTTTTGCGCGTTCACAGGAACAGCCGTGATGGTTGACAATGTCAGCAATGTCGCCAAAAGGAAGAATACCGCCCTTTTCACGATTCTTCACCCAATACTTAGGCCAACCAACTTGCTATAAGAGCTTTAAGGTTCTGCATCACGCTCCCCATTCGCATTGAAGTCGTGCCGGGGCCTCGCGCCACCAGAACGAAGTCGACCTCACAAATCCACAGATTACCGCCCGGCCTTGCGCCTCTTGGCTCTGCGAGCACTCGCCCGCAACCTCACCCGCCCAATCACCAACCGATCTCCAACTATCCGCACCCTAACAGGCTCGCCTCCAGAAAACGGAAAGGCGGAGTCGTCCGTCAATTTCGTCGGTAAGTAGATCCTTGGAGATCGATAAATCGTTCCCTTCCGCTTTCCGGCTTTTGCTGCGACGGCGATTTTCGTAACTATTTGCTTTACCAAACTGACTACCTTTCGCGTACGAAATTTCCTACGATTTTGCGTTAATAAAGGTTATTGTAATCGGACACGCAAAACCCGATCTGAGAGTCAGAAGCACATTCGGGAAGTTCTGAGGAAGGAGAAGGCAAAACTCGGCGGAAGAGATGGCAGACCGTAGGTGGTGGACCAGGACTAATGTCGTATTCAGACATGGCGTCGTACGAGGGCGAACCTATGGAGTGATGTCGAAGTGGACTCTGAACCCTTCGGGAAGACCCTCGGGCGTTTTCAGGTTGAATTGTTGGATCTCACGTATGTCTCTCACATGGGTACCGCCACATGGTATTCCTTGGCATCCTTCGATTGTTACAACTCTTAGGCGAGCGTCAATGGGCAAGCGGGCTAGGTTTGGGGCTTCGGGAGACGAAAGCAGAGCCTCTTGTCTTGTCATCAGTTGGCACGTTACTACTCCTCCTTTTTCTACTAGTTGATTTTCCATCTTTTCTGCCATCTGAAGCTGCCCCGGAGCTGGGACCTCGCCACGATAGCCTATGTAGCTCTCATCTCCAACCCAGGAATCGGTTGTCTCAACGCGCCTTCCGAGGACAGTCGCTAGGCAGTGATCGAAGAGGTGGGCAGCAGTATGCTTTCTCATGCATCGATATCTGAGATTCCAATCTATCTGCATTTGAGCAGGTCCGATCGCCGGGGTGCCTTGGACATACCTTCCCCAGTGCACGGCTACGCCGCTCGCAAGCATGACTTTTCTGACGTCAAAAACCACAGTGTTGGCCAGGACTTTTCCTTTGTCTGAAGGTTGTCCTCCAGACTTAGGGTGAAAGATGGATTTGTCTAGGATCAGATATGCACTTTTCCGATCGTCTGGCTCAACCTTCTGGATCCTGCAAATAGCTTCTTTGAGATAAGGATCGCTCAGATAGAGCAGCTCTGTGGCAGCAATGTCCCGTACGAGGTTCTCAAGATTCATTCGCGCTCACGTCGTCAAGTTCGTTTTTTGAGATATGACTCTTAAAGCCTTGGTTTGATACCCCTAACGAAGATCCAGCTTCAGTCACAAGAAGAGCTTGTGAAAACAAGGTTTGCAACAACTGATCCCACTAGGAATAAGCTTTCATATTAGATGCTAAGTCTCTGTCGCCCCGTAGGTGTTTAGACGCTTGTTGCGAGAGGTCAGATGGCATGGAAGAGGAGGGCAAGGAGTGGTTACTGTAAGCAGACTTCTGGCCCACGCAGCCCTCATGGAGGGAAAACATGTCCAAGCGTTTCCTGAGTTCGGGCCGGAGAGAACTGGGGCGCCTATTCTGGGCTTCACGAGGATCAGCGATCAACCTATCGATATTCACAGCCAAGTCTACGCTCCAAGCTCTGTTGTGGTTCTTGACCCTACTTTGCTGAAGAATGTAGACGTGACTGAAGGACTCGTTAAGGACGGTAAGATCGTGCTGAACACTCAGAAGAAGGTAGCTGAGGTTCGCAAGGGCTTTCGGAGGACTGACATCGTTTGTTACACTATCGATGCTACGAGAATAGCGCTAGACGTGCTTGGGAGACCAATATTCAACACTGCAATGCTTGGAGCCCTGATCAAGGTTGAGCCTCTGGCGAAGATCGACTCAGTTGTTAGGGCTCTGAAGGAGAGGTTTCCTGGCCCTCTGGCAGAAAAGAACGTCGAGGCGATAAGGACGGCATATGACAAGGTGAGCTCTCAATGAGTAGAGATCAAGGAAAGCCTGGCTGGAAGTCGTTGCCGATCGGTTCTGCAGTTCTTGAACCAGGATCATCGGTCAAGTACAAGACTGGGGACTGGAGAGCCTTTCGGCCGGTCTTGGATGAGAAGAAGTGTACGAACTGCCTCATATGTTGGATCTTCTGCCCTGAGCCTGCAATACGGCG
>Ga0129298_10001039_pt1 | contig 11542 bp, 3 predicted proteins | sample I19B2metaG_FD_94707 | JGI IMG/M metagenome (GOLD analysis project Ga0129298, IMG submission 94707) | Lake sediment bacterial and archeal communities from Gulf of Boni, Indonesia to study Microbial Dark Matter (Phase II) - ​I19B2 metaG | ecosystem: Environmental > Aquatic > Freshwater > Lake >...
AGGCCAATACTGTTGCCTACTAGTTCATTATCTGTAACTGTGTTCTCCCACACAGGTGTGCAATCACAAGTGGAAAATATTTTGGTGCCTATTTCGCTGTTGTTGAAGATGATGTTCCCTTTTATCAAATTACTATCAGAATCTTGTACGAAAACGCCAATGCGATTATTAATGATGTTACAATCATTTATGATGCAGGAGTAAGCATTGTTAAATATGTAAACGCCCTTGGTTCCATTTTGGATCTTAAATCTTGTAACGTTTGCATGGTGATAGGCTAGGTTCAGAACAGTTTGCGTTCCATCGCCATAAACAATGGTGTTTTCGGAATCTTCTCCAACTAATCCTATTGTCTTGTTCACAACCAAATGCTCGTAGTATATTCCTGAAGAAACAAATATTGCGCTTCCTTCACTTGCGTTGTTTATGGCTTCCTGGATTGAAGAGTATTTGACATAAACAGGGTATCCTGCACTTATCCATGCTGTTACGCCTCCAAGCATGTTATAAACATGCAAAAAGCCATTGTCCACTAGTATTTGACTTGCTGTAGCACTTCTTGCTCCAGACTTGCAATACACCAAGATTTCGCTAGATTTGTCGAGCTCATTCAGTCTCCCTCCCAATTCGGAGACTGGAATCAATTTTGCTTTTCTAATGTGCCCAGAATCATATTCACTCTGAGTTCTAACATCCAACACTACTAAAGATGGATTTGAATCAATCATATTATTTGCTTCTGAAACCGTAACATTAGTGTAACTAGCCGCCGATACGATGAAAGGTAAACAGAAAAGCGACAAGATCAAGATAACAACAATGAAAACTCCTTTATTCAACTTTTACCCCCTAGAAAAACTAATCTCGAAAACTATTAAGTTTTCTGGAACAATCTTCTACTATGACAGCTTAAGCTAGGAAGAACAATTAACTTTCGGTAATATTCTTCTTCCAAAAAAGCGTCCGCTGGAATAATACATAATAGGCACAAAAATATTTCTTCTATAGAGAAAAAAGGGGAGAAGAAAATATCAAACGCAAACACTAGGCGACTTTTACTCCTTGTCCTTCTATTGTTTCTTCTCATTAAGGTAGGCTATTCGACAGAACCTGTTCTCATTGAGTTCCTTTCTTACGAACCATGTGTAACATGTCCCAGTATGCAGGAGCAACATGATATTTACGTGCATAACAGCCAATTAATAGATTCTATTGAATCAGATTATAAATCTAACGCATCAGTGAAAAGAATATACTTTTATTCAAAAGAGGGAATAGAGAAAATTTCGAAATATGGTATTGGGCTTGAGGATTGGAATGCTATCATAATAAACGGCGAAAGAGTGATTCTAGGATATGCCAATGAAACCTATGTTAGAAAAGTCGTCGAATCATATCTGTATGGTTCAGTTCATGACATTGCTATAGGTAAGGTTACGTTATCTCACACTATCGTTAAGATTGGGGAAAAAATAAACATCACTGTCACTGTCAAGAATGTTGGAATCGAAAATGAAAGTTTCATCAAGGTAAGCACATACTGCAACGAATCACTGGTTGGAGCGCAGTTAGTTACGAGCATAAGCCCAGATCAAGAGCTTTCGCTGATGTTTTATTGGGACACAACCAACCAAACCCAAGGAAAATACAGCATAAGATCTGAAGCAGAACCTGTTACGAATGAAACTAACTTAGTAAACAATGTTTATAATGACGGCCTTGTTGAGGTTACAAGTTCGTCCTCTTCAAACCTTGTTGCAATGCTTACGCTTGCTCTTTCGTTTGGCTTTTTTGAGACTTTTTCTCCATGCTTAATCATCCTACTATCGTTCCTATTGAGTTACACTTTAGGCAGTACACCTTTCTTTAAAGAAAGCTTTTTAAAAGTCATGACTTTTGGAACTGGCTTTTTATCTGCTACCTTGTTTCTTGCGATCGCCTTCGGCCTAGTTTTCCTCTCCATGCCTACGCTTCAATACTCTCTCACTTGGGCTGTGTGCATTTTCGCTGGAGTTTTTGGATTTTACTTGTTGGGGGCATTCAAAATTCAGTCCGAAAAAATGCCTTTACAATTGAAACCTTTAATCAGAAAGCTAGCCGGCAAATATGGTATCACATATGTTGGGCTTTTTCTTCTTGGATTCATCTTCTATTTTCTTGACCCTTGTATTGCGCCTATTTTCGTTTCTATGCTGCCGTTACTGTCTCCGGAAACACTTTTCTTCAATCTTTCGATGTTTTGCGTAGGCGCAGTTATCCCTTTTATTGGAATTGGAATTTTTGCTGGTTCAATTTCAAAGCTAGCTAGGAGCACTTATAGACATCGATCTAAAATCAGAGCGGCCAGCGGCTTGATTCTGATAGGTTACGCTCTATACCTTATTATTTTCCATCTTCTTAAGTAATCTGAAAACTCAGCGCGCGCTACTGGGTGTGACACGCTAAAACGACGCTGGAACGCTGTACTATTAGCGCTTAGTTTTGTTGTTTCTTTTTGCGTTTGACGTAGACAAAGCATGTTGTGATTACTGCCATCAAAGTTGCCGAGCCTACCAAAGGAGACAGAAGCTGTAACTTATTTATTGGGACCCACTCTCCGCCTACGGCTGGGCACACTGATATAGCTGCCACAGTCACATCAGTGTCTCCACTGTCTGAAACGGCTGTACTATCGGTTAGGCCGGAAGCTGATAGGTCCTCTTTGTGGTTTAGGTATTTTAGGCCGGCTGTGGTGGGTGTTAGGCTTACTCTAAAGGTGAGGGTTGCGCTGACTCCGGGGCCTAGAGTGCCAACGTTCCATACTATGTTAGGCGCAACATATGCTACGGTGCCATGGCTTGGAGTCTCAACGCTTACGTAGGTGACACTTGACGAAATTGTGTCTTGGACCCAGATATCGGTAACGTCGCTACCTCCTGTATTCTTGACTGTAATAGTCAGCTCGTAAACAGTCGTTTTGCCGACTTCAGGTGGATTAGGCCCGCTGATCACGGCTGTTTTTGCCTTGTCCACGCACAATGCTCCTGGCGCTGGAGTGTAAATGTGCACGATCGCTTCGCTTGTGCAGGTGTTGTCGGCGGTGTGTTTTTCACCTGCGACTGTCGATGCCACGGCTTTTATGTAGTAGTCTCCATCCGCCATCCCCATCGTGTCCCAATAGAACGTCAGCGTTGCGGAATGCCCGGCCAAAAGGCTTACTGATTGCGGCACTCCGATTTGGCTGTCGTAATAGCAAGTAACATCGAAAGTTTCGGGTTCGCTGCCATGATTATCGACTACGACTTCTATGGTTACTGTTCCACCCTTCTTGACGCTTACGGGTGTCGGAGTCTGGCTTATCGCTCCCACATCGTGTATCACGATTTTTACTGATGCGAGGTTTGTGCATATGTTATTGCCTTCATTACTCTCAGCAATCTCGTCGCTGGAGTCAGCTTTCGCCTTTATGTCGTATACTTTCGGAGTGACCCCTGTCGTGTCCCACGCGAAGGGCAATATTGTGGACGCGGCTGGGCCGAGGTTGTAGACTCGGATCGTGCCAATGAGCGTGCCGTCGTAGCAGCAAGTCACGTCGAAAGATTCGACCTGGTCACCGTTGTTTCTGACCGTGACGTATATGGTAACTGTGTCGCCTTGAATTACGGATGTGTCTGAGGGAATCTGGCTGATGGCTTCTACGTCGCGAACTATGGCTGTAACTTCCACGTCTGTGTCGCCTGTATCAGAAACTGGGTCGCCAGTGTACGTGTCTGTGCCAGAGGCAGTGAGATCCACAGCGTAATTGAGGGTCACAATGCCTCGATCTAGAGGAGTGACGCTGACTTGGAAGGTCAAAGTTGCACTGACTCCGGGGTTTAGAGTGCCAACGTTCCATTTTATTTTGGGCGCAACATATTGTGCGGTGCCTTGACTTGGAGTTCCTAAGCTTACGAAGGTAACACTTGACGAAATTGTGTCATTGACCCAGACACCAGTAACGTCACTGCCACCTGTATTCGTGACTGTTATGGTCAATTCATAAACAGTCGTGAAGCCGACCACTGGCGGATCTGGACCACTGATCCAGGCTGGCGGCGTTGCCTTGTCCACAGACAATTCTCCAGGATAGCCTGGCTTGTAAACAGTCACCCTTGCCGCAGCGGTGCATTCGTTGTTACCTTCGTTGCTTTCAGTGATCTCGTTGCTGGAGTCAGCTTTCGCCTTTATGTCGTATATGTGGTTTGGAGGGACTCCTGTTGTGTCCCAAGTGAAGGTTAGCGTCGTTAAGACTCCAGGTGAAAGCGTCACTCTTTGCGTGCCAATTTCGTTACCATCGTAGCAGCAGGTAACATTAAATGTCTCAGTAAAATCGCCGAGGTTCTCGACTGTCACGTCTATGTCGACTGGGTCGCCTTGCTCCACGCTTGTTGGGTGTGGATCTTGCTGTGTTGCAGCCACGTCGTGAACTTTCACTGCTTCGATTATGACCTTTGCTGGAGAGGTGCACCAGTTGTCCATTTCATCTGTCTCGGTTATATCCGAACCAGAATCAGCCCAGGCCTTGATAGTGTACGTGTTAGGGGGTATTCCCGTCGTGTCCCAGACGAAGTATAGTGTTATCGAGTGGCCAGCGTCTAGGTTGGTAACTGGCAAGGTTCCGACCATTCCGTCCACGAGGTTTTCAAAATAGCATGTCACCTCGAAGTTTTCTTGCTGTGTGCCCTGATTCTCCACCACCACGGCTATTGTGACGTGGCCGCCTTGAGTCACGGTTGTTGGATCGGGGGTCTGGCTTATTGCAGCCACGTCATGAATGGCTATTCGAACCTCTTCATCGGGACGGTCTGTTGTGGGTGCTTGATCCAGGTTAGGATTCTGTTGGTCTGTAGCCCACATTAACCAGTAGGATGATGGATCTCCAATGGAAGCCCAGCCTATGTACATCTCTATCTGATACAGAGCAACTATTCTGCAGCCTCCGATATTAGGGTCGGTGACCTTGTAGTTTGCGTAGTTGGCGAAGCTGTCCCATGGTTCATATTCGCTAAAATCGCCGTCATGGTCTGTGTCATATAGCAGGTACATTTCGCCGACTCCATTGTGGTCGTAATCCTCAACGAACAGAAGATATTCAGCATCGTAGCAGTTTCCACCGTGATAGTACATGTCGCCGTTGAGGTCGATGAACCATTTGTATCGGGCTTTTTTCTCCCCAGGACCTGTTCCCCATTTGCTGCCAGGCAGGTCATAACACTCGAGCTTCAGATAGAGGTAGTTGCTGTCAAATTGAAAGTAAGCGTATTGAACGTCTCGCCAATCGTCGGTGGGGCCGTTCTCGTTTGGGTCAGTGTCGATTTGGATCCATGGTGTAGGCCATGAGGGCAATGCAGACACCGACAATCTGACGAGGACGTTTAGAGTTGAGATTGCAAGTAAAAGTAAACACATTTTTGACGAAAACTTACCTATTCTCATCTCTTCTCCTTTCCCCTTTTACGCGATCGATCTCCTTTCAATGATTAGTGTGTATGCAGGTTTCTGCATTAAAAGCTTCTGGAAAAATCTTCTATACTTATCAAAAGCCGCATCACCATGGAAGAATGCATCAAATGCAACGCGAGCTCATCGCGTGCGCAAGAGCTTGTTGATGATCGATCAGATTCTATGCTTCAATAATGCACCAGAAAGCACGGCCTTGTAATCTCTCTTAGCGCGGTAAAAGTGTCGATTACGATGTGATCCACTCACAAATTGTAGGAAATTGGCAGCTCCAGAATCTGACGCGACAAGTCTCTCGTATTCTTCTTGGTTCATACTTAAAAATAATGACGAGTTGCCTATTAAAACCCGCGGCTCCCTCAGGTCAGCGAAAACTCTCAAGACAACAGGCGGTTCCTAAATAAAGGCCCTATTTAGGTTATTGATTAAGGTTTGAGTCCCTCGTCTAGTGATACCTCGTATCACTAGATTTGGGGTTGTTAAGGTGAATAAGAAAAAAGAGTAGTCAGGCGATCGATAGATTCTAAGTAAATATAAGCTTGGCTTGCGCGCGCAAATCTTGTGTACAATGACAGATTGCATAGCCAAAAAAATAGGGATAAAATTGATGACACACGGTTCGTGTTATGGTAATAGTGTGCCCTTTGGGGATAATATTGTTCCATCGAATTCAAAGTAAATCCCCGGATCTGGACCTTCATAACCGATAAGATACAGATTCTATCCCGAGAACGAGTTCTTAAGGATCATTCCCTCATAGTCGCCCGTGCTCTGTCCAACGGATGAACCATCGACATAGCGCATGCATGCATTAGAGAGGAAGCGAAGAGGAGACAATGGGAGCCCAAAACTGAAAGCCTCGAAGACCTCGCAAAAATAGCCGAAATCCTCGCAGACCCATACTCCACACAATAGACGACAAAGAACACACCTTCTACATAATAGACAACAACACAAAATATCAATACAAAACAAAATAGCGCACCACCCTATAGTAGCTATGGGGTGCAGGAGGAAGTTCTCCTCTAGCATATGGTTAGAATCTGGTTTTTAGCGTTTTTAGCATCGTTAGATTCGCCGTTTTAACGCTTCCTGACACGCTAAAACGACGCTGGAACGCTGTACTATTGTACGCTAAAGTATGCTAGAATTGTGACTTAAGATTTGGCGTAAAGCGCGCGCAGTGATTTTAAAAACAGCGCGCGTTAAAAATAGATGCTAAAGGTCTGAAAGACGTATGTTTTAGCATACTTGTTGTGTATCCATTCTCTAAAGTTGTTTCAGTTTCAATTAGGATGCACAGCAAGCAGATGCCCTAACCGAGCTAGACTAGCGTACGCCGTGGTCCATCTTGAACAGTGTAACTAAGCTATGATTTTCCTAAAATGAGGGGGATTTGCGAGATGTTTATGGGTCGACTTTTCCGAAGTTGCGGGCTACTAGGCTTACGTCTCTCATTTCGATTTTTCCGTCGGCTACACCCTGTGTTGGTCCGGTTATGTCGCAGTTTGGGTTGTATTTTGGGTCTGGATAGCTGACGCCGAACAGTCTAGCCACCATTGAAACGTCTCTCATCTCAACCTTACCGTCTGGAAAGCCCTCCGGACCAGTTATGTCGCTTACCATAGCAACGACAACCGAGCCATAAGTAAAGTTGTTGTCCGCTATATCCACTTCGCTTGGAACTGGATGGGCGTAGGCGCTTATGGTGTAATTGCCTTTTGCGACGCCGGTAGTGTTCCATGTGAACGAGACCGTGGTGCTGTTTCCGCTTGTTAGAGTGACTTCTGTTGTGTTAACAGAAGTTGCGTTGTAGTAGGCTGTAATGTTAAAGGTTTCAGTATAGTTGCCAGGGTTTTCCACAGTTACGTTTATGTTCATCGCATACCCTTGCCCAATCACAGTTTTAGATGTAGCGACATTGGTGACGGATACGTTGTGAATTTCCGATGGTGGCTCCCGGATCTCTTGCTGATTTCCCGTCTTCACATTGTCTGCTGGATCATCGTCAATAGGGATTGTGGCATTAGCGCCCACCGTGTAGTTTCCTACGGGCACACCTGTCGTGTTCCAATTGAACGTCAACGTCCTAGTGTCTCTCGGATCCAGAATGACTACCTGTTTTGGTGCAGCCAAGTTTCCGTCAAAGAAGGCGTAGATGTCAATGGTTTCTGTTAAGCCGCCTTCATTTGTAACGGTCACGTTGATTGGGTCAATCTGCCCTTGATACACCCAAGGAAACAAGGATGAAACATTGATAATTGATACATCGTGAAATGGAAGTGGTGTTATCGTGATTGACCATTCTATTACAGTTATGTTCCACCCAGGATACTGTGGACTGGAATAGTTTACTAGCGTCCAGTTGCCGCTGGGGCATGGTACTGGTGCGACGGCATATGTGTCTTGGGAAACATAAGAAGCGTCATTATGCACGGTTTCTGGTGGAGCTGGTGGATGAGGATGCGGCGGGGTTGGAATGACTCTTCCCGGTCCGTTGGTGCCCTGAGGTGGTGGTTCAGCATTGTCTTGAACAGGGTCGCTTACGGCAATCTGCATAGTGGTCGAGTTTACTCCGGCTGCTGTTACGCAGTGCCCTGATCCATATGCATATGGATATTCCTCTCTAACCCAACTCTGAGTGCCTGGATCGTAGTTCCAGAAGCCAAGCATGAGGACGACGTCTTCAGACCTTTCAACTTCTTCCTCTATGTCGAAGAAGTCTGGTGCTTGGACGGTATACTCACAGAACATGCCCCTTCGACCCATATTTGCTGTAACGAGGGCAAGGTCTTGCGCCTCGATCACGTTGTCAGATGGTCCCCAAACTGGCCATCCTGTGGTAACCGGCCAGACGTCAGCAGCCATATTCCAAGTGGAGTTTCCGGTCGTGCTCCCCAAAGCCGCATTTACTACGTCTACGTCTGTCTGGTTAACTCTTCCGTCGCCGTTCACGTCTCCAAGCGGGTTGACTCCTGTCCATGAAAGGTACTGGGCGATTCCAGCTTGCATGTCCGATACCCAAGTGCCAACATGATTGACTCCCGTCCTCTGCCCGTCTGTGTCCATAAGATAGGCTAGGTGCTGCACGAACGGCATAACATTCTGCGGATCGTGGTCATCCCATACTCCTGGGTTGTATGAGGAGACTAGCGGATTATTGTCAACTATTCTCGGCGGAGGCCAGATGATGTTCGGTTCGTATTTGGAGTCGTACCACCACAACGAGTTGGCGACGGCGGTTGGAGCACACCAAGTCCACACGCCACTTCCGGGGGGGCTATCCCACTGATCTTGCCGTTGGTCAAAGTCGGGCACTCCACTTGGGGCATAATCTGGACGGGACTCTTTCCAATGGAGCGGCGGCATTGGCCTAACTTCTAGGGTGAAACCTACATGTGTGTTGTCTCCTGGGTCTTCGTCAATTAGAATTGCAGCGTTCGCGCTTATGGTGTAGGTTTCTAGTGAGAAACCCGTTGTGTCCCAATAGAACGTCAACGTCTTAGTGTCTCCGGGAATCAGAACAACTGTCTGATTTGGTGCAACGAGGCTACATGGACAGGTGCCATAGAAGACGTAGACAACAACATTCTCTGTATAGTCACCTTCGTTTGTAACATTTACAAAGATAGGGTCAACTTTGCCTAGATATACCCAAGGATACAAGGATGAAACATTATCGACAGCTACATCATGGACTTTTTTCTTAACAACTATGTCTATGGCTACTTCTTCAATGTGCCACCGGCTCAGCTTCGTAGTATTCAAGTCCGTTAAATCAATTATGTCGCAGTAACTGAGTACACCGTCGCAATTGTCTTCCCAGCTGGTGAGATTGTAATACCTGCAGAATACTGGATAGACTTCGTGCCATAGGCTACCCGAGGGGGCTGTCTTGATTTCATATATCTCTTGGAAACTGCCCTCAAACTCGATGTACATTGTGATCGCCTGATCACTAGCGTTTGACACTAGCATAGTGAGTGTTACATTTTGCACATGGTATGACCTTGTTGGCCCTGACGGGTTTATGGGTTCTAGGTCAACCCAGTCACAAGGGCTTAGAAAACTGTCGCCGTTGTCTTCCCAGCTAATGACGTGATATGTGTTGCAGAATTCTGGATAAAGCTCATGCCAATAGGTACACACCGGGTTCGCAATCTTCTTGCTGAGGACAATATCAATGGCTAAGTCTTCAACGTGCCACCAACTGGTAAATCCTCCTTGGTCTGTGAATTCAATTAGATCACAGTAGCCGAGAACGCCGTTGCAGTTGTCTTTCCAGTCAGAAATGTGATAGACTTTGCTGTAATTTGGCCAAACCTCATGCCAAAGAGTCTCATTTGGGTGCGTCTTGACCAAATAAAGTTCTTCAAAGGGTTCCTTGAGTTCGACGAACATAAATTCCTCCGGATGATCCACGTTTGACACATTGAGGGCGAGGGTCACCCTGTCCACATGGTACCACAAATATGGTTCTGCCGGGTCTGGAGTCAGCATCCTAATCTGATCGCAAGGACTTAGAAATCCGAAGGGTTCGCCAGTGTCTTCCCAATAATTTATATTATAACACTTGCTGTAGACCTCCTCTGGCAAAAGCCCATGCCAGACGGTGGACTCTGGATTTGCAATTTTTTGGTCAAGGATGATGCCGTAAGATATGTCTTCAATGTGATATCTCTTTTCTTCAGGTTCAGGCTCTGACCAATTCAGCAACCAAATGTGGTCGGAGACGTCTAGAACTCCGTTGCAGTTGTCGTCATACCACCAGTCCCACCGCGTCAGCTCGTAAGTATTGCAGTAGTTGGGATAAACCTCGTGCCACAGAGTCGCATTCGGATGCTTGAGGACCTCATATATCTCCTCGAAGTATTGTGTCTTCAATTCTATCTTCATCCACTCGGCTGGCTCAGGACCTATCGTCACATTTAGGGTGACAGTCATTCTGTCCACGTGATACCAGGTCTTCTCTCCGGTCTCTTCGTTAATCATGTCGATTTGGTCACATGGACTAAGTTGCCCTTTAGGCTGACCAGAGTCTTCCCAACTGGCAAGATGATGCCATCCGCAGTAGTTTGGGTAGATCTCATGCCACCAAGTACAGATTGGGTTCATCATCTTCCACCTTAAGATGAGTTCGTTAGATACTCCATCAACGTGCCACCTGTAAATCCCTGGAGGGATCGCGCCTTGAGTCAGGTTTAAGTCAATGTAATCGCAAAAACTAAGGATGCCGTCACCATTATCAGTCCAATTGATAATATGGTAAACGTTGCTATAGATCGACCAAACTTCGTGCCAGTAGGTGCAATTCGGGTTGTAAAGAACATCTATAGAACGCTCAGGCGGGCCCTTAAACTCGACGAAAATTTTCTCTTCGGGGGAATCAACGGATGAAAGGTTGAGCGTGATTGTCATCCTGTCTACGTGGAACCATGTCATATTTCCGTACTCATCAGTCATGTTAATTTGGTCATTGGAACTGAGTTCGCCAAAGGGTTCACCAGTGTCTTCCCAGCTGGTGAGATGCCAATCCATGCAATAGTTCGGGTATAGTTCGTGCCAATCAGTCCATACGGGCGCATATAAATGCTCCTGATAGGGTTGAAGTGAGTGCATGTGTACTGGCGTAAGGGTTATGTTAGAGTCCATATGTACAGGCTCCAGAGAAGCGTTCGAGCGCATGTGCACTGGCACTAGGGGCTCTGCCGAATGGAGATAAACGGGCTGCCCAGAATTCGTTTGATAACTCACTGGTATTGATTGCCATGCAAACATCATGGAGGACAACAGAAATATCAATGCGCAAACGCGGAGTAATCTGAAAAGCTTTTCAGATTTGAACAATTTCCCTTTCTCCTCTTGCGCGCGGATACGATTCATTAATAGATTACCGTAACTATTAAGAATTCTGGAATTATCTTCTACGAGCTTGAATCGAAAAAAGTAGTCCTCCCCGCTATAAAAAAGTGAAAACAGCAAAGAAGAGGGCTGAAAAAATTTACACAGTAGCAGGTGGAGTGAAGGACTTTTTCAAGTGACCAGACGGAAAAAGAAAAGATAA
>Ga0129298_10001040_pt1 | contig 11535 bp, 8 predicted proteins | sample I19B2metaG_FD_94707 | JGI IMG/M metagenome (GOLD analysis project Ga0129298, IMG submission 94707) | Lake sediment bacterial and archeal communities from Gulf of Boni, Indonesia to study Microbial Dark Matter (Phase II) - ​I19B2 metaG | ecosystem: Environmental > Aquatic > Freshwater > Lake >...
CAACAAAGCCTACCATAGTGATACCTAATAGAATAGGTGGAAAACAGAGAATGACGTCCATCAGACGCATGATCAGGGAGTCCACCAGACCTCCGAGATAGCCTGCCAGTAGTCCGAGGGATACCCCTATGGCCATCGCCAGGGCGACTGCGGCTGCTCCCACGGCCAGAGAGATGCGTGTCCCCCAGAAAATCCGGCTAAGCACGTCTCGCCCAAACTCATCTGTACCTAATAGATATTCCGCCCCTGGTGGCCTCAGCCTGGCAGGCGGGTTCATTTGGATCGGATCGTGAGGCGAAATCACCGGAGCGAGGATCGCTATAATCACTATCAAAAGGAGGAAAACCCCGCTCACCTGTACAGGACGATTGGCAGTAGCCCGTCGGGCAAGTGCCAATGTAGGGCCCTGGATCGAAACCCTGGGCTGTCTGGGATCGATGGCCACTTTTTGTTGAGGAGTGTGTGTGGTCGGCTCTGGCCGGGCTATCTCTACCTGTTCGGGTTTGGTCTTTCCCTCAGGGGCGACGTTATTCATAACGGATCCTCGGATCGAGTTGGGAATTAACCAAATCTACTGCAAGGTTGATGAGGATGAATGCTCCAGAGATGAGCAAGATCACTCCTTGCACCAAGGGCGCATCTCGCTGGTAGATTGCTCGAATGAGCAGGCTACTCAACCCTGGCCAGTTAAAGATGAATTCGATGATCACTGTGCCACCCAGAAGTGTTCCTGCCTGCACCCCGATGACGCTCACCACCGGGATGAGAGCATTTCTCAGTGCGTGACGGTAGCGGATGACCCTTTCTGGTAGTCCCTTAGCTCGTGCTGTCCTGATATAGTCTTCGCCAAGCACTCCCAGCATCGTCGAGCGGGTCATACGCAATATCACACCTGCCATGCTCAGACCAAGCGCTAGACTAGGCATTACAAGCAGCTTAAGATGGTGTATGGGGTTCTGATCAAAGGGTACGAATCCCGATATTGGGAGCCAGCGCAAGTAGACGCCGAACAGCAGGGCCAGGAGGGTACCAACGACAAAGTTGGGTACCGAAAGTCCCAGCAAGCCAAGAGTGGAAGCCACCCGGTCTTCGGCCCGACTACGCCGTACGGCTGCCAAAACGCCAGTGGGGATGCCTATGGCTATGGCCACGAGGATAGCACTTACCATTAATTCCATCGTCCGGGGAAGTTGAAGGATCAGATCTTTCATAACCGATCTGCCGCTGATGAGCGATCTTCCAAGGTCGCCACGGGCCACCCTCGATAGCCAATCAAAGTACTGGACATAGATTGGCCGGTCTAACCCCAAGGCTTGGCGGATATTGGCGACTTGCTCAGGTGTAGCCCTGTCACCAGCGATGATGCTGGCCACGTCCCCCGGGATGAGGTAGATGACGAAAAAAACCATGGACGCCACCCCCAGCATTAGTACGAGAGTCATTGCCAGGCGGCGGACGATGTATTGTGACATTAAAGCATTCCCATCAAGCTTTCCGACCGGAAACGTAGATGATGATGTTGCGATATTCATCGACGACGGCCTCTTGCCCCGTAAGGATGAGGGTAGTGGAGTCCATCTGCTCAACGATCGCAGGGCCTGCAATGATGTTTCCGTTCTGCAAAGCATCCCTCTGATATACTGGACATTCGCGGAACCCACCTATCTCTTTCAGAAAGACCTGGCGGATTCCAATCAGGGCGTGTCGACTGTCGGGCCCATCTTTAGGATAACTCTTGAGAGCGGCCTTGGGCACACGGCCGAGTGCCTCCAGGCAAAAAGTCACCAGTTGGGTTGGTTCCTCTTCAGCAAAGTAACCATAGTTCTGTTCGTGCAGGAGGTGGAACTTTCGCACCAAGCCGGTTATATCCTCACCCGTCAACTCCCTTGGGTCTAACGGAACCCTTAACTCATAATTCTGGCCTCGGTAGCGCATATCCACCGAGTAGTGGTAGATGCGGTCTTTCTCTGGTACTCCCTCACGGTTCAACCACTGGTTGGCGCGGGTCTCCAACTCCTTGAAGATAGATTTAGCTTCTATTATAGCTGTCCCATTGGCTGTCATCATCCGAGTCATCGTGTAATCAGAACGAATGTCAGTAACCAGCAGTCCCAAGGCGCAGAGAATACCTGGGACTTCTGGAACCAGCACCCGTGGGATATTTAACTCCCTGGCCAGGCGAGCAGCATGCAGGGGGCCGGCTCCACCAAAGGCGACCAATGTGAAGTCCCGAGGGTCATAGCCCTTCCGCACGGATACTACTCTAATGGCCCGAGCCATGTTTGAGGTCACCAATGAGAGTATACCTTGAGCCACATCCATCACATTCATGTCAAGCCTTTTTGCCGTTCTTTGGATAGCGCTGGCCGCTGCCTTTGCGTCTATACGCATACGACCGCCCAACAAGTATTCCGGATTGAGGGTCTGAAGCAACACGTTGGCATCCGTGACCGTCGGCTCCTCATTTCCTAACCCATAACATGCTGGCCCTGGTATCGCACCAGTGCTATGTGGCCCTACCCTTAGATGTCCTCCCCTGTCGATCCAGGCCACACTCCCTCCTCCTGCACCAACTGTTTTAACCTCGAGCGTAGGCACTCGGATGGGGTAACCCTGAACCTCCATCTCACCCGTTATTTTAACTTGGCCATTTTCGACTAAACTGACGTCAGTGCTCGTCCCGCCCATATCGAAAGTGATCAAGTTGCTGAAACCGGCGAGTGAACCGACATAAGTAGCACCCACTACACCCGCACTTGGTCCCGAAAGGACCGTTTTGACAGAATTATAACGGGCCGTTTGCAGTGAGATGATGCCGCCGTTAGATTGGGTGATATATGCACCCGTGCGTATACCTAACCGGTCTAATTGTAATTCAAGCTTCCTAATGTACTCAGCCATCACGGGTCCTAAGTAGGCATTGATGACCACTGTGCTCAATCGCTCGTACTCGCGAAACTCCGGGAGCACTTCATGGGAGGTAGAGATATAGACCCCTGGCATCTCCTTGCGGAGAATCTCCTGGGCCAATTGTTCATGGAGGGAATTTAGATAGGAGTAAAGAAAGCAGATAGCAACCGACTTAACCCCTTGAGCCTTAAGCGTCCGTGCAGCCCGCCCAACTGTCTCTGGGTCCAGCGGACATTCAATGTGACCCTCATAGTTCATTCGCTCCTGAACCTCCAGGCGCAGGTCTCTCGGGACGAGGGGCACAGGTTTGTCCACCTGGAGGTCATAAAGGTCTGGCCGCCGCTGTCGGCCCAACTCCAGAAGGTCGCGAAACCCTGCAGTGGTGATAAGCCCGGTATGAGCTCCTGCATGCTGGATCAGAGTGTTGGTGCCTACGGTGGTCCCGTGGGCAAGGTGGCTGATGTCAGATGCCTCCCCGTGCTCTTGGTCCAGGATGTTGACAATCCCCTTCAGGATGGATCGAGAGGGATCATCAGGGGTCGAAGAGAGTTTCGTCACTCCAATCCTTCCTGACTCCTCTTCATATAGACATACATCGGTGAAGGTCCCACCTGTGTCCACCCCGATTCTCAGCTTCATGATTCAGAGGCCTCCTGATAGCGAGCGATGGCCTTGATAGGCTGCAGGCTCAAGCAGTTGGCATGCCTGAGCCCACAGGCATGAAGGTTTCCATCTACGGCCTGACTTCATTTGTTCAGCCACACCTCTACCACTTTATGCTGTGTGCTCCTGGCACCTGGAACTTTAGCGTAGTTCTGCACGTAAGCCTGTGTCGCTTCTGATTGCTCTCGCGTACAGATCCATGCGTATGGACACAACTCCAGGAGTTTTGGTTCAATCGCCCGGTAAATCTTTTTCCGCGTCTCCATATCGTAGGTGGCTCGACCCTTTTCAAGCGCTTCGTCTACCTCCTTGTCTACGAACCTGCATGGTCGAGTGTAAGGCCCTTGGGATTGATAATATTGATCCAGGAAGTAGGAGGGGTCAGCGGTATCGACTCCAGTGCCGTTGACGCACATCTCGAAATCGCCCTTGTTACGCCGTGCTATGGTAGTTGCCCACTCTGGCATGTCCAGCTGAACATCGATGCCAACCTTGCGCAGGCAGGCTTGAACAACCTCTCCCGTATTCTTGTGCATGGCGTAGGTACTGGTGGCGAGCAGGGAGATTTTGAATCCATTGGGGTAACCTCCCTCGGCCAGCAACCGTTTGGCTTTATTGATGTCCAGCGTGTAGACGTTCTGCCTCTCGGGGGAGTAGATGAACATCCACTGAGGCACCGGTAATCCGCCCAGGACTCTGCCTCGGCCGAAGAAGATGGTATCCAGTACAGCTTGCCGGTCAATAGCGTAATTAATGGCCTGCCGGACCTTGGGGTTGTTAAGGGGCGGCTTATCTACTCCCATCAAAAGGTACATGTGGGCACCTTCCCGGTCCGAATAGAGCGCCAGCTTCTTGTCAGCCTCTATAGCACTCATGTCCTTCCAAGGGACATAGTCGATGATATCTACACTGCCTGTGCGTAGAGCCCAGGTACGGGAGGTGTCGTCAGGGTACGGGGTAAAGGTGATACCATCCAGGTAGAGTCGACCTGGCAGATAGTAATTCTCATTGCATACGAGCCTGGTCTGAACACCAGGTTGACGCTCGGCCACCTTGAACGGTCCAGTACCAACGATCTGGTTCTTCAAGTCGGCGCCCTTTTCTATAAGCGTCTTTTGAGCAATGAGGGAGTTACAAAAAGCAAGGGTAGGAAGAAGTGCAGCATCGGGCCGCTTCAGGAGGAACTTGACGGTAAACAGATCGGGTGTCTCAACTTTCTGAACATTCCTCAAGTCGCCTCTTGCCCAGGCTCCGGTTTTTGGATCCAGGATGCGCTCCATCGTCGCCTTCACGTCGGCGGATGTAAAATCCGTGCCATCATGCCATTTGACGTTCTTGCGTAAGTGGAAGACATAGGTGAGTTCGTCCGGTCTCTCCCATGACTCGGCCAAGTCAGGCAAGATCTCCATTTTGTGGTTCAGCCTGACGAGCAAGCTGTAGATGGTTCCCTTGACCAGCGATGAGGCCCCACCGGAATCTACGTGGGGGTCTAAGTGAGGAGGGTCGGTCGATAACCCATACCGAAGGATTCCCCCTTTCTTGGGCTGAAGGGCGGCTGCCGACGAAGCAGGCGTTCCGCCCCAGGGGTTAAAGAGAGAAAGGGAGCTCCCTGCTGCAGCGGAGGCCAACAGGGCACGCAGCAGCGCCCGACGACCGATCTGTAGCTTAGGATACGGATGATCGTTCTTCATTCTTTCAGTGCTCTTTCCCATAACCTTCTCCTTTCTTTATGGATTCTGAGTTAACACATAAACCATGGGCTCAGTGATCATTGCTCGTTTGTTCTATTGACATAGCCATCTTTGACATAGTTTAAAATTTGACTTTTATTCAGACCTTCCATCCCGAGATCTTTTAGAGTGATACCATTGGTCCGGTAGTCAAAGTCAGTGAAAATTTGGAGCATTTCAATAATTGCTTTCGTGACAGGAACCTCTATTCCAACCACTTCAGCTAATTGTTCCATCGGTACAAAAAAATAACAAAGATCTTCTCTAAGCACTCGCCTATTCCCTTCGTCGTTGGTCCATCGCTTTACATGATCGCATGTGACATTACCATATATTTCATATATGTTTTCTCCCTTATATCCATAAGTATTTGTGACCCACATGGAATGTGCGGGGACTTCACAGTCGAATGCAGCAGCAACTCTTATTCTTTCTCTGTCAAATGCGTCACTCAATTTCGAAGCACACATAGATACTTCATTATAAAATCTAAATTCTTTTGCACGCTCAAAAAAGAACTCAGCTTTAGGAATATTGATCTGTGCATGCACAGAAGGGTTACCAGGATAAAAATTGTTTTCTAAAACATTCTTTGATAGCCTTGTCTGGGGATAGACCCTTTTTACCACTCCATAAGCGGCATCATTTTTTATTGCAGGCCAAGCTGACATTCTGATATCCCTTTTGAAGTTATAGATATGCGCATGGGCTAATCCAATCTTCCTGCTCAAATAAGGCATGATATGTTCTTCAGCTAAAATTATCTTTCCTAAAACACCCGTTTTTTCCAGTATTTCTCTTGATCTTAAAGATGCCCAATATCCTGTATTAATTAATGTCATTTGGCCTTCTACTAAATAAGGTGCTAAGGCCTCGATGAACTTGTCGACTGCCATCGCTGGGACATTGATCATGATAAGCTCCATATCTTGAATGGCTTCTTCTGCTTCGGATGTAATTTTGTTTAATTTAGCTAACCCTGTCTTGCCAGAGTGGGTATTTCCCGACAGAGATATCCCACCCTTTTCCCGAATCGGATCAAGATTCTCCTTAAGATCCGGAAATTCATAAAGATTGACTTTGCATCCCAAAAGGGACAAGTCAGCTGCCATGGCCATGCCTCCACTTCCGCATCCACAGACAGTTATTGTTGGTAAATCTTTCATGAAACCACCCCCTCATTGAAGCAAGGTCACGGGAAATTCAGCTGAATGCCCCGCTTCGCTTAGCCCGCACCAGGTGTATCAATTCATTCACATCTCTTATTTTTTCAAAAGTGTCCACCATTTCGATAATTTTTTGTGCATTCTCTTTTTGAACTATTCCCTGAGTCAAAGAGAGGAATTTTTGTTTCATTTCCTCATCAGAGAGAGGATGATCGGGATCTCCTTTTGCCCCCATTAATCCCGAGGAATAAGTTCCCTTGCGAGTTTGTATAATAACTTTAGCCAGGCATCTTTCTGGGAATGTCTTTTGGATATCACTGTCATAGGAGATCTCCACCTTATCAGCTATAGAGAGGATTTCGGGGTTGTTCAGCCGTTCCTCCAAAACCTGCATGGGCCCGACTTGACCATCGATGATCGCCACAGCGACAGCGTAGGGTAGGCTATATTGAGCTTCCTCACAAGTCTGCGGTCTTTTGGATCGTAGTATGGTCGCCTCTTCAAATGTTTGAATTGTAATTTTCTTAATTTCCTCCCTATGAATCTTTTCCTTATTCAGAATTTGTAAAGTTCCATCAATAGCAGGCTGAGCCCAACGACAGGAAGCATAAGGCTTAAAATATAAGTCAAGTATCTTGAATTCTTTTCCCAGAGTTCTTACCAGCTCATTATATTCTTCAAGGCCCAAAAGGCTTGGAGTTCCGGTAAACCCTTTTTGAGCCAAAAGAGCTGCAAATGCCCCTGAGAAAGCCCCCCAGCCTGTCGTTCCTTTTAACATGGAAGGTGCACTGGCCTGGCGCAATGCAGGGGCTATGGTACCATGAAATTCTGCAATTCCTAGACCATTCAAGATTTGTTCTTTATTAAACCCAAGAAGGTTAGCCATCGATGCAAAGGTGCCCATACCTCCCCAGGAACCGGAAGAATGATAATGGGTATAATACGCATGAGATATCATTCCTGCACGAATTCCGATCTCGTAACCGACCACCGTGGCAGTGAGAAATTCCTTCCCACTTTTTCTATCCCTTTCAGCCAAAGCCAGAACAGCAGGAAATATAAAAGCCCCTGGATGTCCTTTGACAAGGCGATGTCCATCATCGATATCCAAAGCAGAGGCAAAAAAACTGTTAGCCAGAATTGCTGAGGTGAGGGGTACCTTTCGGGGTCCACCGAGAAGTGTAGCTTCCCCCTTTCCCCCAAGGTCAAGTACAAGGTCCATAGCAATTCGCCCAACACGAGTCAATGTGCCTGCTAACGTTGAACCGAGAAGATCTAAGAGACAACGCTTTGACTGTTGAATCACTTCAGGAGGAAGAATTTCATACTTGGTTCCGAGAATGAATTGAGCGGCAATTTCATTTCCATTAAACATTTCTGATCACCTTCTGCCGAGTTTTCATTCAGCTGAAATGGCAAGCCACCCAGTGGTCTGAACCGATCCGCTGAAACTCAGGTTCCTCAAGGAGGCACCTCTCTTTCGAAAGGGGGCAGCGGGGATGGAATCTGCACCCAGGCGGGAGATTAATCGGGCTGGGGACATCCCCCTTTAGGATGACATCTTCCTGTCTCAGCCTCGGGTCGGGCAATGGCGAGGCTACTAACAATGCTTTCGTGTAAGGATGAAGGGGACGAAGGTGCAGCTCTTTATTCTGGGCGAATTCGATGATTTTCCCTAAATACATCACTGCGATCCGATCGCTGATGAATTTAATGACTTTCAGGTCATGGGAGATAAAAAGGTAGGTCAGCTTAAACTGATCTTGCAAGTCCACCAACAGGTTCAAGACCTGAGCCTGAATGGAAACATCCAGAGCAGAAACCGGCTCATCGGCAATCACAAGATCCGGGTTAAGGGCGATAGCCCTTGCGATGCTGATCCGCTGCCGCTGGCCCCCACTGAACTCATGTGGGAACCGGTCCAGATGTTCCGAACCGAGCCCAACCACATGCATCAGTTCTTCCACCCTCATCCTGAGTTCCTTTTTTGAAAGGTTTAAGTGAACCTTCAGGGGTTCACCGATAATGTCCGCCGCCGTCTGTCTCGGGTCCAAGGAAGAGAAAGGGTCTTGAATGATCATCTGAATCTTTTTTCTCAACTGCCTTTTCTTTTTCCCGGAAAGCCCAATGATCTTTTCCCCTTCAAACAAAATCTCTCCATAAGTTGGCTCTTCGAGCATGGCCAAGAGCCTTCCCAGTGTCGTCTTGCCACAGCCGCTTTCACCGACGAGCCCAACCGTCTCCATTTTTTTAATGGCCAAATCAATCCCATCCAGGGCTTTCACCTGGTTGACCTTCCTGTTGAAGAGACCCCCGGTGATGGGAAAATATTTTTTTATTCCTTTCACAGTAACGATTTGATCATGCATGATTGTATTTCCAGCACCTGACATATCTGCCCGGTTTTATTTGAAGATTGAAGGGTTCCTCCCGGTTGCAAATTTCCATCCTGTCCTTGCACCTGGGTGAAAAGGAGCACCCTGGCGGAAGATGGATCAGATTGGGAACATTTCCAGGAATGACGTTGAGTCTTTTATTCCCAAGGTCACTCTTGCTGCCCTTTGGAATAGACTCCAGTAATGCCTCTGTATAGGGATGAATAGGGTTGTCAAATAAATCATAGACATTTGAATATTCAACAATTTTACCCGCATACATGACGGCCACATTTTGTGAGATTTTGGAAATCACTCCCAGGTCATGGGTAATATAAAGGACCGCCGTGCCGACCTTCTTTTTCAACTGGTTGATGAGGTAAAGAATCTGGGCCTGAATTGTTACATCCAGGGCGGTCGTGGGTTCATCGGCAATCAATAATGTCGGATTGCATGCTAGGGCCATGGCGATCATGATGCGTTGCTGCATCCCACCACTGAACTGGTGGGGGAAATCGTTGGCCCGCTCCTCCGGTGAAGGAATGCCTACAAGACGGAGCATTTCCATCACTTTTCCCTTGGCTTTCTTTCGGGACAGGTACTGATGAAGCCGGATGACCTCTTCAATTTGGCTGAAGACCCGGAAGAGAGGATTCAAAGACGCCATCGGTTCCTGAAAAATCATAGAAATTTTATTTCCTCTGATTTCTCTCATCTCCTTCTTTGAATATTGAAGTAAGTCCCTTCCTTCGAATAAGACCTGACCTTCTATTATTTTTCCTGGAAAATCAATTAAGCGGAGAATAGATAACGCCGTCATACTCTTTCCTGATCCTGACTCCCCGACAATTCCAAGAGTTTCTCCCTGATGGATGGATAGATTAATGCCATCCACGGCACGGACAATTCCATTATCCGTAAAAAAGTGAGTCTTGAGATCTTTCAATTGGAGGATAGGCTCTGACAATGTTTTACCCTATGTATTGTAAAGAATTCCGAGCTGCTATTTTCACTGACGCAATCTCGGATCGGAGATGTCCCGCAATCCATCCCCGAGCATATTAAAGGCAATGACGGTCACCATAATTGCGAATCCAGGGATAGTGACAAGCCAGGGATTGATCGCCAGAAACGACATGCCAGCATTGATCATATTTCCCCAGGTGGGCATTGGTGGTTTCACCCCAAAACCCAAAAAACTCAGCGAGGCTTCAATTCTTATAGCCGTGGCAATCCAGAGTGTCCCAATCACAATGATGGGGCCCGAAATATTCGGCAAAACATGAAGGAAAACGGTGCCAATATCTTTTCTGCCGATCAACCTGCATGCTTCGATGTATTTCTCTTGTTTCACAGAAAGGGTGGAGCCTCGGGCAATCCGGATAAACCGCGGGAAGAGTGAAAAACCGATTGATAGGATGAGAGTCCAGAATCCAGGACCCATGATGACCAGGATAGTCAGACAGAGTAAAATGGTGGGAAAAGCCATGAGGATATCCACGATTCCGACTATCAGTGCATCAAATTTACCTCCAAAGTAGCCAGCAAACATGCCCACGAGCATTCCCAGGATAGTTGACAAAAGGACCGATAGGACTCCGACGAGAAGTGAAACCCTTGCACCGTAGACAACCCTCGAAAATGTATCCCGGCCGAAATCATCTGTCCCCAGAAGATGCATTCTGCTGGGTCTCATGAAACGATACTGAAAATCCTGCTCTCGCACATCGTAAGGGGCAATGAGTGGGGCAAAAATGGCAGTTAAACTGATCAGGATAACCAGAACCAATCCCACAACAGCTGCCTTATTCTTTAAAAAAACCCTGTACTTTATCTTCATCTCACGCTTTTAAAAGAAGGACTAATGCCTTACCTTCCATATGGGGTTTATTTGTACTGGATCCGGGGATCGATCACCCGGTACGCAATGTCTATAGTCAGGTTTACGAGAACAACAAAAAGAGAGAAGATCATCAGGACCGACTGGAGGACAACATAATCGCGCTGCATGATGGCCCCCACGATTAATTTTCCCAAACCCGGCCGATTGAAAACCGTTTCGACAAGCACCGTCCCTCCCAGAAGAATATTGATATAAATCCCAATGACGGTGACGATAGGGACCAGCGCATTCCTCAATGCATGTTTATAAATCACAACACGTTCCGAAACTCCCTTGGCATGAGCGACTTTTATATATTGCTGGCCCAGGATTTCGAGAATGGTGGAACGGGTCATCCGGGTGATGAAGGCAGCAACAATGAGTCCAAGGGTAAATGAAGGAAGTATCAGATGGGTTAATCGCATGCTTAGGGTATTCGAATCTCCTCCCCCGATCACGGGAAGCAAATTTAATTTGATAGAAAATATCAAGATCAGCAGAATTCCCAAGAAAAAATCGGGTATAGACAGTCCTAACAACGCAAAAAGCCTGCCTGAATAGTCAGCCCAAGAATTTCTTTTCACAGCCGTTATCAATCCCAACGGGATCCCAATCAAGATACTGATGATCATACTCGTAAAGACAAGATCCGCTGTATAGAGCAATGCCCTCTTTGTCATCGAAATAACGGAGGAACCCGTGATCATAGATTTGCCAAATTCTAAATTGACGACGTCACGAATAAAAAATAGATATTGTTTCCAGAGAGGATGATTGAGTCCGAGCTGCTCACGGAGGGCTTGTATAGC
>Ga0129298_10001041_pt1 | contig 11534 bp, 9 predicted proteins | sample I19B2metaG_FD_94707 | JGI IMG/M metagenome (GOLD analysis project Ga0129298, IMG submission 94707) | Lake sediment bacterial and archeal communities from Gulf of Boni, Indonesia to study Microbial Dark Matter (Phase II) - ​I19B2 metaG | ecosystem: Environmental > Aquatic > Freshwater > Lake >...
GTTCTACAAGGATTCCTGCGGTTCAGGAAGCTGTAAAGAAATATTTGAACAAGGAGCCATGCAAGGGTATCAATCCTGACGAATGTGTTGCTATTGGTGCTGCAATCCAGGCAGGCGTCCTTACCGGCGAAGTAAAGGATCTGCTGCTGCTTGATGTAACTCCGCTGTCATTGGGAATAGAAACTCTTGGAGGAGTATTTACCAAGTTGATTGAAAGGAATACAACCATTCCCACAAAGAAAAGTCAGATATTCTCTACTGCTGCAGACGGACAGACCAGTGTTGAGGTACATGTCCTTCAGGGAGAAAGGGAAATGGCTGCATATAATAAGACACTCGGCAGATTTCAGCTTTCAGGAATACCTCCCGCGCCAAGAGGTGTTCCACAGATTGAAGTAACCTTCGATATAGATGCAAACGGCATTGTCCATGTCTCTGCAAAGGATTTGGGCACTGGAAATGAGCAGAAGGTTACAATCACTGCATCCACCAACTTAAATGACGCAGAAATAGAAAAGGCGGTCAAGGAAGCGGAAAAGTTCGCAGCCGAAGACAAGAAAAAGAAAGAAGAGATAGAAATCAGAAACAATGCAGATTCGATAGTTTACCAGTCTGAAAAGACTTTAAAAGAACTTGGGGACAAACTGAGTGCAGAAGACAAGTCTAAAGTGGAAGCTGAAGTGAATAAGGTCAAGGAAGCCTTGAAGGGAACTGATTCCGAAGCGATAAAGAAGGCAACCGAAGACTTGACTCAAGTTTTCTATGATGTATCTGCAAAGATATACCAGCAGAATCCCGGTGCACAGGGCGCTCCCGGTGCGGGATTCAATCCGGGCGCCAATCCCGGAGCCGGACCGAATCCTGGAGCAGGGCCCCATGGCAATGTATACGATGCAGACTACAAGGTTGTGGATGATGATAAGAAATAACTGAAATGTGAAGCAGACAGGCCAAAGTCCATTTAATATGGCTTTGGCTTGTTAAATTTAATCCTGTGCATGCTATAATATTAAAATATTACGACATGTGGGAAATGGAGTTGATTGAATGTCCAACAAAAGGGATTATTACGAAGTGCTTAATGTCGATAAAAGCGCCTCCGATGCTGATATAAAAAAGGCTTACAGAAAGCTTGCAAAACAGTACCACCCTGACGTAAACCCCGGTGATAAGGCAGCAGAAGCAAAATTCAAGGAAGTGAACGAAGCTTACGAAGTGCTGAGCGATTCACAAAAACGTGCCAAATATGACCAGTTCGGTCATGCAGGAGTAGACCCCAACGGTTTCGGAGGTTTTGGCGGAGGCGGGTTCGGGGACTTTGACTTTGGCGGAATCGGAGACATATTTGAGACATTCTTCGGAGGCTCAGGGATGGGTGGCAGATCCGGAAGGAACAGGAACGGTCCTCAAAAGGGGCAGGACCTGAAATACGCAATGGAGATCGCCTTTGAAGAAGCGGCATTCGGAATAGAAAAGGAAATAACCATCAACCGTGCCGAGAATTGTACTACCTGCGGAGGTACAGGTTCAAAACCAGGTACTTCCCCAAGTGCCTGCAAGCACTGCAACGGCACAGGCCAGATCCAATACAAGCAGAGCACGCCTTTCGGGCAGTTTGTAAATGTAAAGACCTGCGATGTATGCCGCGGAGAGGGTAAAATTATTACAAATCCCTGTGAAAAGTGCAGTGGCAAGGGTAAAATCAGAAAAAGCATAAAAATCAAAATAAACGTGCCTGCTGGAATTGATGACGGACAAACGATATCTTTAAGAGGGGAAGGAGAGCCGGGGGTCAAAGGAGGACATGCCGGAGACCTGTATATTTCCATAAGGGTGCGTCAACATCCATTGTTCCAGCGCCAGGGCAACGATGTTGTTTGTGAAATACCCATAACCTTTGCGCAGGCAGCTCTGGGTTCTGAGCTGGAAGTACCGACGCTGGATGGAAAGGTAAAGTATACGATGCCAGAAGGTACTCAAACGGGCTCTGTTTTCAGGATTAAGGGAAAGGGCATCCCGTATATCAGAGGCAGTGGACGTGGAGACCAATATGTGAAAGTCAATATCGAAGTTCCCAAAAAGCTTAATGAAAAACAAAAGGCTATTTTGAAAGAGTTTGCGGATGCCGGTGGGGACGATATCCATGAGGAGAGAAAGAGTTTCTTTAATAAAATGAAGGATGTATTAGGGATGTAGTCCAAAAACGGAGGAAAATATGAAGTGGATGGAAATAAGGGTAACAACCACAAGTGAAGCAAGTGATGCCGTTTCGGATATGCTGGTATCCATAGGTGCCGGTGGTGTTGCGATAGAAGACCCTGAGGACATAAGAAAGGAAATTGCAAGGGCGGATTCGCTGGATTATGCAGATGATGCATTCATAAATTCCCTTGGTGATGACGTTACCGTGAAGGCTTACTTTCCGGGTGACAGAAGCATAATAGAGTTGTCTGAACTCATAAAGGAAAAAATCGGTTTTATTTCAAACTTTCTTGATACTGGAAAAGGCTATTCGGGATACTCCGAGGTGGATGAGGAGGATTGGTCCACGGCATGGAAGAAATACTACAAACCCTTGAAGATTGGCGATAGGGTTGTTGTAAAGCCTTCCTGGGAGGAATATGCGGCAAAGGGCGATGAGATTATAATAGAGATGGATCCCGGAATGGCATTTGGGACCGGGACACATGAAACAACAAGGATGTGCGCAAAAGCCCTGGAGAGGTATGTTAAAAAGGGAGATACCGTACTTGATGTAGGCTGTGGTACTGGGATACTCTCAATTGTGGCTGCAAAACTTGGCTCAGGTAGTATTACAGCTGTAGACATCGATGAAATCGCAGTAAGAGTTACCAGGGAGAACTCAGCCCTGAACTCGGTAAGCGGACAGATCGATGCATATAGGGCGGTTTTAAGCGATGTACCGGAAACAGCCCATGACATTGTAGTTGCTAATATAATATCGAACATCATTATTGGAATATCGGAAATAATGCCGCGTTACTTAAAACCGGCAGGTGTTTTGATAACTTCAGGAATTATCAGGGAGAGAAAATCAGAAGTTATAGAGGCCTATTCAAAGCTGGGCTTTAAGGTCGAAGAAGTTGAAGAAATGGGCGAATGGGTGGCGATCATATTTAAATGCCAAGGTTCTTTGTAGAAAAATCAAATATATTCTCACAGGATATAAATATTACCGGTGAAGATGTGAACCATATAAAAAAAGTACTGAGGCTAAACTGCGGTGATGAGGTAACTGTATGCGACGGAGAAGGTACGGATTATGATGTTGAGATAGAATCCTTTGAACCGGGCTGCATCCGGGCGCGTATATTGAGTACCGCCCGCAATACATCAGAACCCGGCACCAGTATAATACTTTTTCAGGGCATACCAAAATCCGACAAGATGGATTTTATAATACAGAAAAGTGTTGAATTGGGTGTTAACAAAATAGTACCGGTAATGACCGACAGAACGATTGTACGTATTGAAAACACCAAGGACGCTCAAAACAAGGCTTCCAGGTGGCAGAGGATATCAATGGAAGCGGCAAAACAGAGCAACAGGGGTATAATTCCGAAAATTGACATGCCTGTTACATATGATAATGCTGTAAAGCTATTAAGGGAAATGCAGCTGGGTATTATTCCATATGAGAACGAGACCAGGAACAGTCTGAAAAAATGCCTTTCAAAGAGTAAATATAAGCAGATAGGTATAATGATAGGACCGGAAGGCGGTTTTACAGAAAATGAGATAGTAAAAGCTGTCACTGCAGGTATTCAGCCTGTGACACTTGGTCCCAGAATTCTACGGACTGAAACTGCAGGAATTGCAGTCTTGTCGATACTCATGTACGAACTGGGCGATATGGGGAACTGACAGGACATAATTTAAAGTAGGGGTTTTGCTACATTCTTCGTTTTTTGTTTCAGAAACAAGCTATATAAGAAAAACGAGTAAATGGGAGAAAACACGATAAAAATATAAAAAAATTGAGAAAATAGCCTTTTAATTGTAAAAAGTTATGTTATAATAATATATACTGCATAAAGGCAAAAACTAGGAAAAAACAAATCCAAAAAGAGGATGGCTTATACTTATGATAAGAAGCATGACGGGATTTGGCAGGGGTGAATCCCAGAACAGCAGTAAAAAATTCATAGTTGAGATAAAAACGGTAAACCATAGATACAGTGATGTTTTTACGAGATTGCCAAGGCAGCTTTCGTTTCTTGAGGACAGGGTAAGGGAATTGGTCAGCAAAAGCCTGTCCAGAGGGAAAATTGATGTATATGTATCTTATGAAGATTATGGAGAAGACGGAAAAACGGTTTTGCTTGATGATGCTTTGGCCAAGGCATATATAAATGCTGCAGAGCTTCTGAGGGACAAATACAGCTTGAGGGATGACATTTCAGTGTCTTTGATAGCACGTTTTCCGGATATACTTAAGGTTGAGAAGACCGAGGATGATGAAGAAGAGCTTTGGTTACTGCTTAAAGCAGCGCTTGAAAATGCACTTGCCGCACTGGTCAGGATGAGGGAACTGGAAGGCGAAGGCCTCAAAGCCAGCATTCTGGAAAAAACCCAATATATGCAAAGCGTTTTGAAGGAGATTACCCAGCGTGCTCCGGATGTTGTCAAGGAATACAAGATAAAACTGGAAAACAGGATAAAAGAACTGCTGGAGCAGCAAACTATTGATGAGAACCGTCTGGCCATGGAAGTAGCGATATTCGCTGACCGCTGCAGTATTGATGAAGAGATAGTCCGACTGAACAGCCATATTTCACAGTTGACAGAAGCGCTCAATATGCAGCAGCCCGTGGGCAGAAAACTCGATTTCCTCATACAGGAAATGAACAGGGAGATTAACACCATTGGTTCCAAGGCAAATGATTTGAATATTACAAGACATGTTGTGGAAATAAAAAGTGAAATAGAAAAAATACGTGAACAGATACAAAACATTGAATAATATCAGAACTACAATTACAGGAGGTAATTTATGAAGTTGATAAACATAGGCTTTGGCAATATTGTATCAGCAAACAGGCTTGTTGCAATAGTCAGCCCTGAGTCTGCCCCTATAAAAAGGATAATACAGGAGGCAAGGGACAGAGGTATGCTGATTGATGCGACATATGGCAGAAGGACCAGGGCAGTTATAATAACCGACAGCGATCATATAATATTGTCTGCTGTTCAACCTGAAACTGTTGCCCATAGGTTGAACGTGAAGGATGAAGAAGTTGAAGAAGATGAAGAAGTTGGCGAATAATGTGGGACAACTGCTGTATATAAATATACGGCGGGTCGGAAAAATGGGATTTTATTGCAAGATATAAATCATGCAGGAGGGTTAATTTAATGAAGGAAACATCAAATAACGGTTCATCCATGATAGAACCCGGTATAGGTTTGTTGCTTAAAAAAGTGGACAGCAGATACACTTTGGTTGTTGCAGCAGCGAAAAGGGCACGTCAGATTTCAGACGGAGCACACAAACTTACAAAATGCAATTCGGATAAGCCTGTTACCATTGCTGTAAATGAAATAAACGAAAACAGGATTACATACATAAGGACCAAGAGTGGAATAAAGTAGGTGCTTTAAAACGTTTAAAGCACCTATGCACAGGGACTGGGATAAAGATTGAGATATTGAGGGTCGGTTTTTTATCTCAAGCTTGTTTCCAGTCCCTGTCTGTTTGAAGTTATGTAGCGGCATTGTTATACAAGGAGGAAGGATGATGCTGAAAGGTAAATCAATCGTAGTTTGTGTCAGCGGGGGCATTGCAGCATATAAAGTGGTTGAAGTTGTCAGCAGATTAAGAAAACTGGAAGCTGAAATTAATGTGATAATGACGAAAAATGCTGAGGAATTTGTAAGCCCTCTGACATTCCAATCCATTTCTCATAACCATGTTGTTTCCGATATGTTTGCAGAACCTAAAAAGTGGGATGTGGAACACATTTCCCTGGCAAGGAAGGCGGATTTGTTCGTCATTGCTCCGGCTACCGCGAATGTCATTGGGAAAATTGCCAGTGGGATAGCGGATGACATGCTGACAACAACCGTCATGGCAACAAAGGCTCCGGTAATTTTTGTACCTGCCATGAACGATTACATGTATTCAAATCCTATTGTGCAGGAAAATATCGGTAAATTGAAGGGGCTGGGGTATTCATTCATGGAGCCTGACACAGGCATGATGGCTGCAGAGGGTACCTTCGGAAAAGGACGCCTGCCTGAGCCGTCCGCTATAGTGGAGAAAATAACCGAAATGCTGTATCCCAAAAAAGACATGAACGGCATCAGGGTATTGATCACAGCCGGGCCTACAAGAGAGCCCATTGACCCGGTAAGGTACATATCAAATCATTCCTCGGGGAAAATGGGTTATGCCGCCGCAAGCGTGGCAGTCAAAAGAGGGGCTGAAGTAACTGTAATATCAGGCCCTGTCAGTATAGCGCCTCCAGCTGGTGCAAACATGATAAATGTCACTACCTGCCTCGAAATGTACGATGAGGTGATGCGGAAGTACAAGGATCATGATGTGGTTATCCTTGTAGCTGCAGTTGCTGATTACAGGAGTGCAAGCATCGCTGATAAAAAGATAAAGAAGACGGAAGATGACATGTCTGTGAAACTTGTAAAAAACCCTGACATTGCAAGGGAATTGGGTAAGGTAAAGGGGAATAGAATTGTTGTAGGAACCTGTGCGGAGACGAATGATCTCGTAAGTAACGCAAAAGCCAAGCTTGAGTCCAAGAATTTTGACATGATAATGGCAAATGACGTGACAATGGAGGGCGCCGGTTTTGGTGTCGACACAAATATAGTAAAAATAATCAAAAGGGACGGGAACATGCTGGAGTTACCCAAAATGCAGAAAACAGAGGTTGCTGACAGGCTTCTCGATGAAGTTGTGCGTATGCTGGGAAAATAGACTTGCTTCAGGCATTGACCTGAATCGGATATGCTTGTTTGTTGACGGTGATAATATAAAACAGTATAATAATTGAGGCACTTATCCAACAAATCAAATGCTGATAATTAAGTATCAAATATTACATATGAGTTACGGGAGGACATTACAATGGCAGTGGAAAAGTCCATGGAGAAGATAGTGGCATTGGCAAAAAACAGAGGCTTTGTTTACCCTGGTTCAGATATCTACGGAGGCCTTGCTAATGCCTGGGATTACGGACCGCTTGGTGTTGAACTGAAGAATAATGTTAAAAAGGCATGGTGGAAAAAATTCATACAGGAAAGCCCGTACAATGTGGGCGTTGACTGTGCGATACTTATGAATCCTCAGGTCTGGGTGGCTTCAGGGCATGTGGGAGGCTTCAGCGACCCTCTGATTGACTGCAAGGACTGTAAAACAAGGCACAGAGCTGATAAGCTCATTGAGGACTGGAACAGGGAAAACAGCATAAACATTTCGGTGGACGGCTGGAAGAACGAACAGCTTATCGAGTATATCAAGGAAAAAGGTGTTAAATGCCCTGACTGTGGCTCAACGAATTTTACAGACATCAGAAAATTCAATCTGATGTTCAAGACTTTCCAGGGAGTCACCGAAGATTCCAAAGCGGAAATTTTCTTAAGACCGGAGACGGCGCAGGGGATATTCGTGAACTTCAAGAATGTGCAGAGGACGACCAGAAGGAAAATACCGTTTGGAATCGGGCAAATAGGCAAGTCGTTCAGAAATGAAATCACACCGGGCAATTTTACTTTCAGGACACGTGAATTTGAGCAGATGGAGCTTGAATTTTTCTGTGAGCCGGGCAAAGACCTTGAATGGTTCGGTTACTGGAAGGACTATTGCTACAACTGGCTTCTGAAACTGGGCATGAAGGCGGAAAGCCTGAAGCTGCGTGATCACAGCAAGGAAGAGCTCTCGCACTACAGTAATGCGACAACCGATATTGAGTTCCTATTCCCCTTTGGCTGGGGAGAGCTGTGGGGAATTGCCGATAGGACCGACTTTGACTTAAAGCAGCATATGGAACATTCAAAGGATGATCTGTCATACTTTGACCCAACTACGAACGAGAAATTTGTTCCTTATTGTATTGAGCCCTCCCTTGGAGCTGACCGTGTAACCCTTGCATTTTTGTGTGACGCCTATGACGAAGAGGAAGTTGCGGAAGGGGATGTAAGGATCGTGCTCCACTTCCATCCTGCAATTGCGCCTGTCAAGGCAGCCATTCTGCCATTGTCCAAGAAGCTTGGAGATGATGCATACAAGGTGTATGAGAAGTTCGCAAAAAAGTATGTGTGTGAGTATGATGAGACGGGAAGCATTGGAAAGAGGTATAGAAGGCAGGATGAAATCGGGACTCCCTTCTGTATTACATTTGATTTTGAATCACTGAATGACGCAAGTGTCACCGTAAGGGACAGGGATTCCATGCAGCAGGTCAGAATCAGGATAGAAGAACTTGAAAGTTATTTTGAAGGGAAGTTTGAATTCTAAAATATGTTGATGGGAAAAGTGAAGCCGGGTTATGTTAATCCGGCTTCACTTTGTCATGGTATAAAAGCATTTATTTATGGGTAAATCTATTTATTGTTAAATAAAATACAAAAATAAAATAAAATTAGCAAAAAAGTAATGAAAAAATTTCACAATATGCTATAATAATATGGGTTAAGGAAGTATATTCCACAATTGACTGTTAAGTGACTTGAAAACATTTGTGCTGTCTGTAATTATCAAAGAGTTTAACGGGGAGTATAAATAGGTATGAATTTATCATATACTTTCCTGATTACTATATTAATTAAAATACATAGGAGGTTTTCATAATGGCAAAGTTTGTTTATTTATTCAATGAAGGCAACGCTTCGATGAAGAACCTTCTTGGTGGTAAAGGTGCTAACCTGGCTGAAATGACAGGTTTGGGACTCCCGGTTCCAAGAGGTTTTACAGTGACTACAGAAGCCTGCACAAAGTATTACAATGACGGCAAGGTTATCGCCAAGGAAATTGAGGATGAAATATCCACAATGATGGCAAAAACCGAACAAGTAGTAGGCAAGAAGTTTGGTGATCCCAACAATCCATTCCTGGTTTCCGTCCGTTCCGGTGCAAGAGCTTCAATGCCCGGTATGATGGACACTATTTTGAATCTCGGCCTCAACGATGTAGTTGTAGAAGGCCTGGCAAAGCTGACAAACAACGAAAGATTCGCGTATGACAGCTACAGAAGGTTCATACAGATGTTCAGCGATGTTGTTATGGAAGTTGACAAACCGAAGTTCGAAAAAATCCATGAAGCAATGAAGGAAGAAAACGGTGCAAAATTTGATACCGATCTGACAGCCGCCAATCTTAAGGAAGTAGTTAAGAGATACAAGGAATTGTTCAAGAAGGAAAAGGGATTTGATTTCCCACAAGATCCGAAGGTCCAGCTGATGGAAGCTGTCAAGGCTGTTTTCCGTTCATGGGACAATCAGAGAGCCATAGTTTACAGGAGATTGAATGATATCCCCGGAGACTGGGGTACTGCGGTCAATGTCCAGGAAATGGTTTATGGTAACATGGGTAATGATTCGGGTACAGGTGTTGCTTTCACAAGAAACCCCTCTACCGGTGAAAAGAAGCTGTATGGTGAATTCCTTATGAATGCCCAGGGTGAAGACGTTGTTGCAGGAATAAGGACTCCTCAATCAATAGATCAATTGAAGGAAATAAATCCAGCAGCTTATGATCAGTTTACAAAGATTGCCGAGACACTTGAAAAGCATTATAGAGACATGCAGGATATGGAGTTCACCATTGAAAAAGGAAAGCTCTTCATGCTGCAGACCAGAAATGGTAAAAGAACTGCTGCTGCTGCATTAAAGATAGCCGTTGATCTTGTAAGCGAAGGTATGGCTACTAAGTCAGAAGCAGTTATGAAGGTTGACCCCAAGCAGTTGGATGCATTGCTGCACCCCAACTTCGAACCGAAGGCATTAAAGGCTGCAGTACCTGTAGCAAAAGGTTTGCCTGCTTCACCAGGAGCTGCAACCGGTAAGGTATTCTTCGAAGCCGAAGACGCAGTAAACGCATTCAAGAATGGTGAAAAGAAGGTTATTCTTGTAAGGCTTGAAACATCACCCGAAGACATAGAAGGTATGCATGTATCACAGGGTATATTGACAGGCCGCGGCGGTATGACTTCGCACGCAGCTGTTGTTGCCCGTGGTATGGGTACTTGCTGTGTTGCAGGCTGCAGCGAGATCAAAATAAACGAAGAAGAAAGATACTTCCTTGATAAAAACGGTAAGAAATATGTTGAAGGAGACTGGATTTCCCTCGATGGCTCCACAGGTAATGTATACGGAACACAGCTTCCGACCGTTGAGCCTGAAATGACCGGCGACTTCGCCAAATTGATGGGCTGGGCTGATGAATTGAGGACACTCAAGGTCAGAACAAATGCAGATACTCCAAAAGATGCTGCTCAGGCTATGAAATTCGGAGCAGAAGGTATAGGCCTCTGTCGTACAGAGCACATGTTCTTCGAACCGGATAGAATTCCTGCGATGAGGGAAATGATAGTTGCAAGGACTGAAGAGCAGAGAAGGAAAGCTCTTGACAAACTCCTTCCGATGCAGAGAAGTGACTTTGAAGGACTCTTTACTGAAATGAAGGGTTATCCTGTAACCATCAGGTTCCTGGATCCTCCTCTTCATGAATTCCTTCCTCAGGCAGACGAAGACATTGCTGCCCTTGCAAAGGAAATGGGCATGACCTTCGAAGAATTGAAAGGTATTGTTGCAGACCTTCATGAATTCAATCCGATGATGGGACACAGGGGCTGCCGTCTTGCCGTTACTTATCCTGAAATAGCTGAAATGCAGACAAGAGCTGTTATTGAGGCTGCTATCAATGTAAACAAAAAAGGTATGAATGTTATACCTGAAATCATGATTCCGTTGGTAGGAGAAATTAAAGAATTGAAATATGTCAAGGATGTAGTTGTAAAGACTGCTGACGCAGTTATTGCAAAAGCCGGTGTCAAGTTGGAATACAAGGTTGGTACAATGATCGAGATACCAAGGGCTGCTCTTACGGCTGATGAAATTGCCAAGGAAGCAGAATTCTTCTCCTTCGGTACAAACGACCTTACACAGATGACATTCGGTTTCAGTCGTGACGATGCCGGTAAGTTCCTTGAAGAGTATTACAACAAGAAGATATATGAATCCGATCCTTTCGCAAGGCTCGACCAGACCGGTGTAGGCAAACTTGTTGAAATGTCCGTCAAACTTGGCAAACAGACAAGACCGGACATCAAACTCGGGATATGCGGAGAACACGGTGGAGATCCTTCATCTGTTGATTTCTGCCATAGAGTAGGCTTGAACTATGTGTCATGCTCACCGTTCCGTGTGCCGATAGCTAGACTTGCTGCTGCACAGGCTGCAATAGGCGGTGGAGGCTTAGGCCAGAAATAAGATTTACAATATAAAAGCAAAAGGAAGCGCTGATGCGCTTCCTTTTGCTTTTATAACTACATAGA
>Ga0129298_10001043_pt1 | contig 11513 bp, 16 predicted proteins | sample I19B2metaG_FD_94707 | JGI IMG/M metagenome (GOLD analysis project Ga0129298, IMG submission 94707) | Lake sediment bacterial and archeal communities from Gulf of Boni, Indonesia to study Microbial Dark Matter (Phase II) - ​I19B2 metaG | ecosystem: Environmental > Aquatic > Freshwater > Lake >...
CGCAGGCTAGAACGCTGACTGAGCTTCGAGAAGAGATGCGTAGAATAGCCAAGGACCTCAAGAGCCTAAAGGAAACATAAGCAAAGTCGAACTAAACTTAGTCAAGCTATCTTTGATCGTATCTGATTGATGACGTTATCCGAGTGATCGAGAATATTGAGTTGCGTAAGTCTTAGCCGCTGGAAGATGTTTTCAGCTTTGAAATTGTTGACCGCCGTTTCACTGGCCATATCTGCTAATCGGATGTCTACCGGTCTTCCTTCAAGGAGAGCTTCGAACTGAACATATTTTATGTTTATGGCCGGATTTCTTTCTTCCAAGAGCTCTTTCGGAGTCTTACCTCTGATCATTGCGTCCTCTAGAGAGACTATGTCTATGAATTGGTCCTCGAAGAACATGCGGTATTTTATGTCGGAAGTCTCTTCTTGCAACTCCCTCTTGACCTGTTCGCGAGCTATTCGATTCGCTGGGCCCTCGCACGCTTTTCTAAGTTGATTGTAGTGACGCGCCAGCGAGACGATGAGGTTCACTGAGTCTCGAGTCTTCCCGTCTACGAGAAAATATCGATAGTGTTCCATAATTTTGACAATCTCATCAAAGTCGAGTACATCCCATCTAACTGCTCTTTCTTGCAGCCTATTGACTTCCGCAAACAAAGGACCGTAGACAACGTCGATTGCCTCTTTTCTTCTTGTTTGCTTCCACATTCGTTCTTGAAGGACAAACGAACCGACAAGGGTTGGCACTGCTCCGATGATGGCTCCAACGATAACGCTTAGCAGCTCCATTCTTCATCCGCACTTGCTATGTGCGATCAGACTTATTAGCCTCGGTTAAGAGCAATTCTATGAGCAAATTTGAATAGCTTTCTCCGATTCTTTGTTTCGAGGGCTCAGGGTTTATAATGACTTGGGAAAGCTGGCTTCAAGAACGCGTGAAACGGCGAATTAGCATCTGGACTGCTTGGTTGGCTAGGCGTAAAACTGGGCAATTGGTCGACGCTCCTTGGAAGATTATTAAGCGGGAGACGGGCGTAGATCGTCCAAAGGGTGTCAGTTGCGCCAATACCCTTAGTTACAGAATACTGACTCTGCCCTTGATACCGTTCTACGACAGAGTGTACATGTGGATATACGACCATAATTGGAACATTGACATATGTCCGCCGATAACTACTGCCTCGGACTTTAAACTCGTACATGGCTTGGCGCCTGAAGAGGTGATGACTCTGGCACAAGAAGGAAGTATAGTGCCAATTCCAGATATTGACGAAGACCGTGGCATGGAATTCATGCGAAGGTTTTTCGCAGACCTAGAGAGAAAGGCAATCCCATTCATCCCAAAACACTACGCGTATATGCTTGCCAACGACTTTCAGATTGAGAACAAGATCCTACTCCCAACCTCGACAGACCCTTCATACGGCTATGTCCAGCACTTGGCTTACGTCGGCGGACTGGAATCCATATGGACGATAGATTATCCCATTCCAAGTTTTCCTACTCAATCTGTCGGGACGGTAGAACGAGCGATCCGCGCCATCAATAAGCTCCCTCTTTTTCAAGAGAACATGAAAATTCAATACTTCTTAGAGGGATTGAATTTGGCGTACAGCCCTGAAATGCCGCTTAATGAATATGTCCGGGTGTTCACGCCTGATAGAAGAAAAGAGTTGCGCAAGCTACTGGCCGGAGTGATAAAGCACAAAGAAAAAGCCGAGGACACGATTCTTGAAATCAATCGAAGTATTCAGGAATTAGAGAGGCTTGCCGAAACCAAGGGCTGGAGATTCCTATCTCATGGTGGTTCACTGATGAAAGCGAATGCCCTTACGTTGGCTGGAACAGTGGCAGGATGGGTCGGCGGTGGGCCAGAAGCTGCTCTTGTTGGAGCTGTATTGGCGAAGCTTGCTGAGATAAAGATGCCAGAAGAGGTCTCGAAGGATTTAACAATGTTTGACGAGAGGATAGCCGTTGCGCTTTCCGCGATGATCTTAAGACAATCACCAGGTATATTGCACGTCGTGCAAACTCGTAAGTCTTTGGCTGAGTTGAGGCACTCTTTCCATAGTAACATCACAACTTGACTTGATGGGAATTATATCAGTAGAAGGGCATCTCTTAGTGAGTTGATTAGAAAGCTGGCCCGAGTTCCGTCTATTCAATCCTAAGAGCTTGAAGCGAGAATTCTAAGCCTACGCTCGACCTCTTCAACCTTCCTAATCCAAGAATCTATAGCCTTAGCGATCTGCTCAACTGGGTCCTCTTTCTCATTCATGTTTCGTCACCTTCCGTATTCTCTCCATACTTCAACCGCATTCAGCATCCTCGCCAAGACAGACTCAAACTCTGTTGAGCTTGAAACCCGCATTATTCCCCTCTCTTGACGTAGCAGGCCAGCCGCTAGAAGTCTTGTCTTGATAGACTCGTAGGTGCTCACGGTTAGACCATTATTCGAGATGTACGCTCTCCACTCTTTGACTTTGTAGGGTTGTCCTTCGATGCCTCTGCCGGGCATGGTTCATCAGGTCCAGGGCCTTCTCGCCATGTCAACCGAGGTTACGACAATCCGCTCTTTCCTCAGATGCCTAAGCCTGTGAGCGTCAAATGATCATGATCTTCTATGCGAAAGATTTCTGATCGAAGCATGTTTGAAGTCAACTCGAATGCTCCTATCTTATGCGGTCCACATCCAATATTTTGGATTAGGAAAGAGAAAATAGACAGATCTAATCAAGCATACCTCAGGTGGTGAAATGATCTTCATAACCTTGGCCAAGTGGAGGAGGAAGATGACAAAAGAGACGATCGCTCAGTCAGGGAAGCTCTTCGATCAGATGGTTAAGGAGGGCTCCAAGATCATAGGTCGGTACTGGACGCTGGGCAGATACGATGCAGTTGTCATAATAGAGGGAAAGGATGAGAAGACCGCTATGAAGTCCCTCCTGCGGTGGGGCGACATGGTCTCAACGGAAACGCTTGTCGCGGTTACTAGGGAAGAGGGCATGAAACTCCTCGAGTAGACAAGAACCACTTGAGCCAACTATTAGAGGATTAAAAGCATTTCCCCATATTCTTTTTTTTGGAACCTCTTGTCAGTTCGACCCTTAAATCATCTCCCACGCGAAACATTTCCAAGCCTCGCGTATTCGCGGTCGAGTCTAATGGTAAGGTTTTCACTAGTGAAAAGCTCTAGGTCGCTTAGATTGTCCAAACGGAAAAGCTCGAATGTCAGATCTGAAAGAGGGTGTGTGTATACCTCTTGGTGCGTTAACTTTGACATACGCTCTTCGAAAAATAACTGTGTGTGTATCTCTTGGCGCGCACAAACCCAAAAATTAAATCTTAAGAAAGACAGGATTGATGATGAGAGACTTACTATGTCATTAGAGAAGAATAAGGCTATTATTCGCAAGATGGTTGAAGCGTTTAACAAGAAGGACCTAGCAGTGATTGATGAGTTTATTGACGAGTTTATGGCATTAGATTTTGTTGACCATAGCAGTCAAGTACAAGGTAGGGAAAACGTCAAACAAGCCTATAGATTGGTGTTAAAGGATTTCCCCGATTTACATAGGACCATCGAGGACATCATCGCTGAAGGGGAAAAGGTTTGGTTTCTCGAGAAAGTTACGGGGACATCCTCTTCTGGCAAGAAGATGGATGCAACATCCCTTACCATCCTCCGAATAGTCAATGGTAAGGCTGTAGAAGGCTGGGGTGGATATATACAAAAAACTCCTTAGTTCGATCCCAGTGGAGAACGCCCATTGGTTATTGTTTCGCAAGGATGGGGCACAGCGGGAAAGGCCGCTACAGTTTATTTTTGGAATTTAGATGACGGCGCGATCGCTAAGATACTTCAGTTAAGCGCTCGAATTCGATTTGAGCTTGACGGAGAATTTTATGAAAAGCTGAACCCAAGTACAATAGTTGAATCTGTTTATCCAGCGTTTCTTTCAAATACGAAAGGTGAATGACTGTCGGTTTCGAAGTTTCTCCAGAACGGACTTGTAGATCTTGAAGGGTTTGCGGTCGCGGGCGTGCTTCTTCAAATAGTGAACCGTGCTCTTGCCAATGCCCAGCTTGCCCTGGATATGAATTAATTCACCGTCTTTCTTGATGTACTGTCTCTGCCTCAACTTCTTAAGTCGTGGGGCGTTGCGGCGTTGTCTAGCGGGACTTGAATCTGATTTTCGTTGAATCCAGCGTGAGCACGCGCTAGAAGCGGCGCGTCGAGAAGCGTTTCAAGGGCTTTAGCCCGAGCCTTCGGAGTAACCTGCCACTTATTCCGGTTGACTGATGAATCGATCACATAGATCTGCGCATACCGCTTGCCGTCGCGTTCTTCAAGCTTGAAAGCCGCAAAGTAGCTGAAAGGAATCAGAGAAGCTTTATGTTTCTCAGCCCAGTCAACAGCTTTCTCTCGAGCCCAACCGTCCGCCTTCGTGAAGATGTACGCTTGAGTAGCCCACTGGTCCCGGCCCTTATACTTGCAGTATTTCGCTCGAACTCCTCTAGGTAGTCTGGCTTGAAGATCCGTGATCCTACATGTCCCGAACTGGTCAGGGTCCAGTAGACGCACATGCACAAAATCTGCAGTCTCCTCGATTGGAATCTTAACCACTTCCTAGAGGAATCTGATCGTCAAATCTCCGGATCGAGGAAATACACGGAAAATTCCTAAATTCTAAGGTTCAAATTTCGACGGCCGCACGAAGGGACCCATAATAGAACTACCCTGACGCCGCGATTTCCTTTTTTTGACTATGCAAAGGAAAGGACCGAGATTCGTCGAAGATAACTATTACCGCACTGTACGTTGGTCTTTTAAGAATGAAAAGAGAGGATAAGGAGTGAAGGGTGGTTCATGAGAAAATCCCTGTTGGGGTTATTCTTAGTTTTCCTTGCGGTAAGTGTGACAAATGTTGTTGGTCAGTCCTTAACAGACTCAAGAGGAGATCTTCTCGATAAGAATGGGAGCCCTGCTACTGGCGAGCCATATTTAGACATAATCGAAGCTAATCTGGCGGTAGACGGCGGCGGTTACGCTGGTACGATCAAGCTCGATGGCGACATACCCTCTAAGACAAGTGATAGTTCTATTTTCATTGAATGGGACTTTATGATAGATGCTGATAGGAATCCGAGTACTTGCCCTTGGGTATCATGGCCTCTGGCTGTAAATGATATCGGCGTCGATTACATGGTTAGGCTATGCTTAATCGATGATAACCGATATGGGCAGGTATACGACGGCCCGAGAGACAGTGTCCATTACGCCAATTCTCAAGTAGAAGGAAACGAGATACGACTGGAGTTTTCACCGTCAGATATAGGGGGATCAACGAATTTCGATTTTGTAGTCCTAGTTAGAAAGTATGGCAATAGAGGCGCTCCTGACGCACTTATAGTATTTGACAAGGCTCCAGACAAAGGGCATTATACTTTTCAGGCAGGAATCGTCACCGTTCAAACCACTAGGCCACTGGAACTTCCAAATGTTTCAATGGAATTTGCCCATGCCACCGCGTTCTATAATCAAGGAAGTGAGGAAAGGGCCAAAGACATGGGGGAAGCGTTTGAATACGCCTACACTTATCTACAACAGGATTTTCCAAAGGCTCCTCCGAAGTTCAAGATTTATGTTTATAGAACTCAAGATGACTTGGTGGAGGGGCTGATCAAGATTAGCGGAGCCCCGCCGACAGAAGCCAACTTTTTCAAGTACGGAGGAGCTCCTAGGCCATTGAATTACTGTATGCATGTTAGTCCTCAGTTTAATTGGCATGCAGTAGCTCATGAATTGACGCATACTTTCATTGAGGAATACAGTGGAAAAGCTTTTTTGAACATCAAATGGCTCGACGAGGGGCTTGCCGAGTACGAAGCTTGGAAATGTGTGTCGACGAACCCCATGCACAGCCAAGAGGAGGAATCTTTCAGGGTAGGTACGTTGAAGACGTTTAAGGAATTGGAGAGCAGGAATGCTCTATATCCATTAGAAGAATTGACCACTGATCAGCAATGGGGTAAAGAGATGACTGCTGGTAACAGCCACTATATCTATTCTCAAGCCTATCTAGTAGTCTCTTATGTGGTATCCTCCTACGGAATTGACCAAGCGAAATCAATTCTGAAAGAAGTGCAAAAAGGGACCAAAGCTTCAGAAGCTGTCGAAACGGTTCTAGGAAAGACGCAAACTGAGATACTTGATGAATTCAAGAATGCTCCAGAATCCGTAATATTCGGAATAACCTACACGACAACGGCTACTGCACTAACAACTTCAATCACTGAAATGTTGGCCTCGACACGTTCCACAGAAGAAGCCATGACAATACAGCCTTCAACCAATTTGATTTTAGTTGGAGAAATCATCACTGTCATAGCGGCTGTCGGAGTAGTCGTCGCCCTATACCGCAAGAAACGAAGCTCCGCGAAAACCACTAGGTCTGTGAAAGGTTAAGAAGCGTCGCAACATTATGTTGGTCCATTGAAGTTTATAACTCACGAATTTTTAGAAATCCATCTGCATAGCTGGCTTCGCGAGGTTTCGACTCAGCCTCATTGAGACTCAAGTTCTTTCGGGTCCCAGTTCATCAGTTCGTAGGCTTTCTTTCTGTCGATTACTCCATAGCCGTCTGAGTAGAGTTCTGCGACGATCTTAGCCCACTCCATCATATCCTGCGTACTGATGGGATTTGAATAGGTTGATCGACTCTATGTTTCATCCGCTCGCTAAGGAGAATCCTGGTATGTTGATTCTGGATGGTGTCTGCCATGGTTTATGCCCGCGATTTTCTTCCACGCGACGAACACATCGATCACAGCCTACGGCATCGCAAAGAAGCGAACCTTATGGTTCTATCTAGTTGCTGCGTTCTTCCATTTCATGAGTAACTTCTCAGCACAATTCGGTCTATTCTGGTTCATAGGAGGAGTTGCTGCCATAGCCGCGTCATACTTCCTACCCTAGCGTCTCTACCGTAGAACTTCAGAACTGTCGATCGATAACTAATGATTCATATGCGCACCAACGGACCATGCACACAAAATTCTCCTTCATCAGACGTTCGATACCAGTATGACAGAATGACCAAGGGTACTCTAGTTTAGCTTGTGGTCGCGAGCCTTTTTCTTTTTGCGAACTCGTGCTCGTTATCTACTGCGTCGTTTCTTTTTGGATGAAGGTGTTCTGACTTTCAGGGTGCCTCTCACGACTTCTTTTGAGTGTTTGTCAACCATGTGCGGCCCAAGTTTTTCAGGAGCAGTTGTAAAGAACTTGCAAAATGGGCAGTGAATCTTGGGATATAAGTGGGTCCTTCTTTCTGGCAAGATGCTCCCTTCACTGTAGTAAATAGGTTTGGACCGCGCTTATATAAGACTACGAACGATCTATTTACTTGACAAATCTTGCCTAAATACCACTGCCCGAAATGCGGTCAAATTGGCTATTTAGTGATGAGCGAAATCAAGGACTATCGGGCAGGAACTTTTCAATATAGAATTAGAATGATCCACAAGTCAGGAAAAAGCCGCAAAGAATGCCTCCTGACTACCTTGCAGCCGTCCCAGTTTGCAAAGCGCAAAAAACTCAGCAAAAAGGTCAAAAGTAGGTAGTCTATTCTAACACACTCTTGATCGTCTTGTAGAGGTCTCTGGTCAACTTCTTTCTTCCACTGTTCGAGTTTTGATAAATAATGCACCTGACGTGTTCTACGTCGAACGGTAGGTCATTCTTTGTTTGAGCGAGAAAGACTACTTTCTTGGGCAACGCATGCGAGAGTCCCACCTCGTAGAACACATTGGCATTTCTACCTGTTAGGTCTGCGATAATTAAAGCGGCCTTGTTTATGGACTCCCAGATATCTTCGACTATAGGTATCACGCCAAAAATCTCATCTGCACGCTTGCACTTGAGCTTGGCCCTGCGAACAGTCGCTCTGATGACTTTGTAGACTCGCATGAATGGCTTCCGTCGTGCCTTTGGCTCGTCAAACGGCATCAACACAAAACAGAGTTTTGGATCCGGCTCAAACTCTCTCTTTCGGAACATATCGTACTCTGATTTAACCTGTCTGTCAAGATCAGTTCTGAATTGTGTCCAAATTTGCTTAGAGGCTCCGAGCGCCTCCCATTTGGATTCTGTGGTCGTTTCCACTTTGTGAATACTTTCCAGCGAGTCTTTTAATTTCTGTAAGAGAGAGGTCAACTCGGCGTCTTTGGAGAGGCTCCTCTTCAATTCCCGAAATGCCGACTTGTTTTTCCTAACTAGCGCAACATACCATTTCTTATGGCTCTCCCAAGACAGTTGATGATCCCATTTCTTAGCGGTTTCAATCCTGTTAGATAGCTTTGTGTAGGTCTGCTCAAATCTTGTAACTAGCTCAAGCGTCCTGCTCCAGGCCAATTCTTTAGGCTCCTATGCCTCCTTTCCTCTTATCTTTGCAAGCAGTTCCTTGACTTCGCTCGGAATAGCCTTTTTCGCTTTTTTAGCTAGGAATTTCCGCCAAGTCTCTGAAGAACCGCCGTAGAGCCATTCGACAACTCTTGCTGCCGCACTGCAATTGTTGTCCATCAAATTTAGTATCGCGTCGATTTGCGTAGTGCGCTGGCGGTAGATTTCTTCCACATCACTTTTCCGAGGCATCCTATTCGCCCGTTGTTAGAATTGTGTGAGTATCGCTTATTGGATTATCGGTATAAGGCCTAAGATATCTTACGATACCAAGACGAAAAGTGTGCGTCGAGCGTCTATATCCTGAGAGGTAAACACGTCGTCAGGCTTCCTGTTGAGGTTCGAGGCTGAAACAGATCCATGGGCTAGAAGCAAACTGGTCGGACAGAAGATCAGTGAACTGAGAAAGTCTTTCATGAAGATGACAGATGAACAACGAGCAGAGCTCGCGAGGCAAGGCGAGGTTGAACTCAAGACAGGCTTAGATTTGATGGGCAAGGACAAGAAGACCATCCAAGAGCTGATAGCCCTAGTCGATCCGCCGACAACGAAATCCTAAACGCCTCTATTTTTAGTGAATGCTATGTCGAAGCCAAGTCCTAGGACGAAGAAGCGAAACATCTACTCGAAGGGCGAAGTCAACCGTCTAATCGACGGTGTACTGCATCCGCTCTTCGATGTAAACCCAGCTTTCAGATTGATCGACTCTATTCTTCACGGCTTCGTCGAAAAGAACCCATCTGAGACAGCCCTGAAGTTCCTAAGATACAACCTGCCATGGATCATCGCAGAGTTGACCGAGAAGAAAAGATAGAATAGCGCGAGGATTAGAGTCGATTGACAGTTCTTCTAACTCTTGGCTGTTGGAATGTTTTCGACTTTCGTTCGGGAGACAAGTTATGTTAGCTTTCATTTGACTTGTTCTTAAAAAAGAAAAGGGGAAGTTTAAGCTCTGTATCCAATTGGCATCACTAGTTTATCGCCTACCGATTGGCTCGTTGAGTTGTGCTGTTCCCACATTCAGTTGGTCGATAAAGTATGTTCTATCTGATCCTGCGCCACCAGCCACCCAACCCACAACAGTCACTTGCATACTGCCGTAAGCAGCCTGAACATCTGACCAAGTCCCTCCATTCACTTCACCTACGCTGTCATACCATAGAACATCGGTTGATGCAAGGTATGTCCAACTGTCTTCTGGAAAGACGACGGTGCTGTACACTGGTGAACCATACAAACTAATAATTGATCCACTTGGGGTTTTGACAGTAACTCTAAAGTAATCATCGACTGTAAGTAGTCCTTCATCCCTATACAGCCAAACACTTATGGTTCGAATATCAGACAACGTCAGATATCCAGAAGGCGTGTAACGAACCGAGCCGTAGACTGCGGGCGCATCCACCATGAGTTTGACGCTGAATTGCCCATTATGTGACTGTTCATTCGACCACGTCGCACCAGAATAGCGTAGCTCCCAATGAGGTGGGTCGCTCACGACAGAAAATACTGTTCCTACTGTTGTCAATAGCATTACCGCAACCAGCAGCCCAAAGATCAATTCTCTTCTCGTTTTCATCTCCTCCTTGAAGAGATTGGGGTTTCATACTAACCTTAACCGAGTATCCAGACGTAGTCTTGACCTTCGATTGTATATGGACCTCCGTTGAGATTGCCTCGTACGATAAGCATGATTGTTTCTCCCACGTGATCGGACAAGGTAAGCGTAGTTACTACTTGTTGGGTGTTGAAGTGAAGCACCAAGTCTAAGTAGCCGTCGCCTTCAAGGTCGTGTCCGCCGGGGAGCTCACCAGTATACGGTGTTGCAACGTCCTCGTAGCTCCAGCGGAGTGGGGAAACTCCAATACCTTCGATGTATATTTTCACTGTTGTAGGATCTATAGTAGTCACGTCGAAATCTTCTGTGCCGCAAATGGCAACCGCAAACACTCCCTTGCTGACCGTGTTGATTGGGTTCGGCCAAGAACCTGGCTTAATATCAACATAGACTGGAATCGGTGGCGGTAGTTGAAGAGTGTATATTCGATTGTACAGCCAACAAGTACTCCAGTCCGTGAGCCCTTCGCTGTACGACAGGAAAGTGAGTACTATCGTGTCCCCTAGACTTACGGGTCCTAGCTCTGAGAGTGGAATCTGCAACTCAAACACAGTGTCCGTTACATCAAAATTGGCGGCAGTCGGAGTTGGTACTCGCCCTGGATAGGAGTACATGTAAACATTATCAGGGTCGCGGTTTATCCAACAATATGCCCAACCCTGACCAGGAATTCCCGGATTCCAGATATATACATTCATTATACCGACAGTTCCATCTCCTGTAGGAAGATATGTGCCCCCTAGGGCTTGAAAGCCAACATAAAGGTAATCAAAGTCGTTGAATACATATACGAAGAAGAAGTCTGTCTTTTCGTAGACAGCTGCTTCCGCCCATTCTCCTTCGTCCATTATCCCGTCAATCGTCGGAGGTGTTTCAGCGAAGTGGGCGTACGATGCTGATATCTGCATCGCTGCTACTAGTACAACCGTTAGGGCCAATGCAACTAGAGCTGACTTTAATTTCATATTTTCTTCTCCTCCTTTTCTGTTCGGTTTCGGCTCATCTCATAGCCTAGGCACCTATAGCCTATCTGGAGAACTCTGAAAGAAATCCTACTCCTATTCGTATATCTCTAACCAGCAAAATACACAAATATTCGTTGAAATAGTTAAAAGACTTGTGGTATTCGAATACATATCAATACATATTTTCAACATTCACTTTCAGGCCGGCTGTTTCGACTATTCTCCAATGAATGTTGACCCGGCTAGTCCAATCGAAATCTTTTTAAAAAATCAGAATCGAGGGATGTTACTCAAAAAAGTTAAGAGGCCGTGGCCAGTCTCATTTGGGGGATGTCGACTGCTAGACTATTTCTCGAGCAGGTTCTTCAGCTACTTCCGTTTCCTGAACAGGTTAACGCTCTCGACGCGGGCCTCCATGTCAAGAAGAGACTTGGCCTAGAGCTTGGGTGTCTGCTTATATCCCAGGTGGA
>Ga0129298_10001046_pt1 | contig 11510 bp, 12 predicted proteins | sample I19B2metaG_FD_94707 | JGI IMG/M metagenome (GOLD analysis project Ga0129298, IMG submission 94707) | Lake sediment bacterial and archeal communities from Gulf of Boni, Indonesia to study Microbial Dark Matter (Phase II) - ​I19B2 metaG | ecosystem: Environmental > Aquatic > Freshwater > Lake >...
GGTTCAAATCCCCTCGCCTCCACTTGGGTTTCAGTAATTAGCGAATTGGTAAAATAAGAGAATTAGTAGTCAGATAGATAAAATGGCAATTATAACTGAAGAATTAAATTTTTCTACTAAAGGACATACGGAAATTGTTGATATTACGAAAAATGTAGAAGAGGTAGTGAAAAAGAGTAAAATTTCTGACGGGTTAGTTACGGTATTTATAGTTGGTTCAACTGCCGGGATTACCACAATTGAATATGAACCAGGTTTAATTAAAGATTTAAAAACCGCATTTGAACGCTTGATGCCGGAAAAAATTGAATATGCCCATAACGCTGCCTGGGGTGATTTCAACGGTTATGCCCATATTCGTGCCGCATTTATTGGTTCAAATCGTTCTTTTCCTTTAAAAGACAAGAAAATGATTCTTGGCACTTGGCAACAGATTATTTTAGTTGATTTTGATAACCGTCCACGGGAGAGAAAGGTTATTGTGCAAATTATGGGAGAGTAGAAGGAATTACTGGTGAATTGGTGAATTAGTGAAATAGTGGAATAGTGAAATGATATTATTGGACAAATTTTAGGTGAGTAAAACGGGTGAATGGTAATTAGAGTTATTGGTGGAGAAGTAAAAGGGAGAAAAATTAAATCTATAAAAGGCGAGACTGTTCGTCCTTTATTAGCAAGAGTAAAAAAATCGTTATTTGATATTTTGGGTAAAAAAGTTAAAAATGCAACTTTTCTTGATTTGTATGCTGGGACAGGCAGTGTAGGGATTGAGGCTTTATCCCGGGGGGCAAAAGAAGTCGTCTTTATTGATAGCGATTCCCAGGCAGTGAGGACAATTGAAGAAAACCTTAAACAATTAGGTTTTAAGGAAAGGGCAAAAATATTAAGGAGGGATATCCTTAAAGGCTTACCGGCAGAGAGAAAATTTGCCCTAATCTTTATTGCTCCTCCGTATAAATTAGAACTCATTTTACCTACCTTAAAGGTAATTGCGGAAAAAGAACTTATCGCGCCTGAAGGGTGGATAATCTGTCAGCATCATTTCCGTGAAAAATTGCCGGGAGAGTATTTTTCCTTGGAAATTTTCCGGGAAGAAAAATATGGTGATACACGATTATCTTTCTATCAGAATAAAAGGATAGAATATGAAAAAATTGGACTCACTACTCCTTCGTAATACTACTATGGAGGGCAAGGTAGTAGTAATTAAACTCGGTGGTAAAGTTTTAACTGAAGAAAAGAAAAAAAATCATCTTCTCAAACAAATAGTTGGACTGAGCAGAAAAATGCCGGTAGTAGTTGTGCACGGCGGTGGACCGGATATTACTAAAAATTTGCAAAAAGCAGGCATAAAAATAAAATTTATTGGTGGTCTAAGGTATACTAATGAGAAGATGATACCCTTCATCTGGGAAGTTTTGAATAAAATAAATAAAGATTTGGTAGAAAAAATCCATCTTCTTGGTGGAAAAGCAGTAGGTCTTTCCGGTGAGGTCGGTAATCTGCTCTTAGCGAAAAGAATTGAAAGGTTAGGTTTGGTCGGTGAACCAAAATTAGTAAACGCAAATTTGCTTAGGTTGTTCCTGAAAAATAGGGTAATTCCGGTAATTTCTTCCCTGGGGACTGATGGTAAGGGAGTTACTCTAAATATTAATGCGGATACATTTGCTAGTGCAATTGCTTTGGTTCTCAAAGCAAAAAAATTAGTTTTTTTGACGGATAGACCGGGGGTAATCAACAAGAACGGGAAACTAATTCCAACAATTCGTCAGAAAGAAATTCCAAAATTGATGAGGAATAAAATTGTTTCAGAAGGAATGATACCTAAACTCAAGTCTTCTCTTCAAGCAACTAAAAAAAATGTTGGAACGGTTATCATTACTAACGGAGAAAAAGGTTTAGATTACGGAACGAAAATAGTGAATTGGTGAATTGGTAAATTAGTGGAATGGTGGGAGAGAATGAATTGGACTGAATTAGAAAAGAAATATATTTTGCAAACCTATAAACGTAATTCAATAGTTTTAGTGCGTGGTAAAGGCAAATATCTCTGGGATGAACAAGGGAGACGCTATTTAGACTTTTTTTCCGGGTTAGGGGTAAACCTTTTTGGTCACGCTCATCCACGAATTACGAAAGTAATAAAAGAACAGACGGATAATTTGATTCATACTTGTAACCTTTATTACACTGTGCCGCAGATTCTTTTAGCGAAAAAACTCGTTCAATTGTCTTTCCCGGGTAAGGTATTTTTTTCTAATTCTGGTGCGGAAGCAAATGAATGTGCAATCAAATTAGCGAGAAGATGGGGAAAATCAGTCCGAAGTGTGAAGTCCAAAGTCCAAAGGTATGAAATTATTGTTTTTGAAAATTCGTTTCACGGAAGAACATTAGCTACTTTAAGTGCTACCGGACAAAAAAAATTTCACCGGGGATTTAAGCCACTTCTTTCCGGATTTAAGTATGCAAAGTTTAATGATTTAGATTCAGTGAAACGGTTGGTTAACCGAAAGACCTGTGCGATAATGGTAGAATTGATTCAAGGTGAAGGGGGAGTGAATGTTGCAAGAAAAGAATTTGTCCAGGGTCTAAAAAGAATTGCTCAAGGTCACCACCTACTTTTGATTTTTGATGAAATCCAGACCGGATTAGGGAGAACGGGTAAACTTTTTGCTTACGAAAATTACCGAGTTAGACCGGATATTTTAACTTTAGCGAAAGGACTTGCCGGAGGTTTACCCTTGGGAGCAACGATTGGAAATGAACGGGTAGCAGATTTATTTACCTATGGTGACCACGGTTCAACTTTCGGTGGCAATTTAGTTGCCTGTAGTGTTAGTTTAGAAATATTAAAAATGCTTACTCCGAAGATACTTTCTCATGTAGACGAAATGGGAAAATATTTCTTAAAGAAGTTGAAAGATTTACAAAAAAAATATAATTTTATTAAGGATGTACGTGGTATGGGATTAATGTTAGGCATAGAATTGGATTTTCCAGGTGAGAAAATTGTTAATAAATGTTTGGAAAGAGGTCTTCTTATTAACTGTACACAGGAAAAGGTTTTACGTTTTCTTCCTCCGTTATTTATCACCGAAAAAGATGTTAATTGGGGAGTAAATATTCTTGAACAATCCTTTTCCAAACTTTAGTATAATTATTCCTACCTATAATGAAGAAAAAAGAATTGAGAATACACTTATTCGTATTGCCTCCTATTTGTCTCAGAAATTTGGTGCTGATTACGAAATTATTATTGTTGATGATGATAGTGAAGATAAAACAGTGGAAATAGTTAAAAAATTAAGTAGAGAAAATGAGAAAATAAAACTTCTTCTTAACGAAATCAATTCGGGTAAGGGATATAGCGTGAAAAAAGGAATGCTTTCAGCAGAAGGGAGCTATTTACTTTTTAGCGATGCCGATTTGTCAACACCAATTGAAGAATTAGAAAAACTTTTTTATTGGCTCCAAAGAGGGTATGACATTGCGATTGCTTCACGAAGTTTAAAAGAATCAAAAATTCTGGTCCATCAGCCTTTATATCGAGAAATGATGGGTAAAATTTTTAACAAATTAGTAAAGTTATGGTGTTTGCCAGATTTTCTTGATACCCAATGCGGTTTTAAATTATTTAAGAAAGAAGTAACAAAAAAAATTTTTTCTCTTAGTAAAATCAACCGTTTTGCTTTTGATGTGGAAATTCTTTATTTAGCAAAAAAGAATAATTACTCCATTAAAGAAGTGCCGGTACGCTGGATAGATTCACCCGCTTCCCGTGTCCACCCTTTTTTTGACAGTTTGAAAATGTTACTTGACTTAATTAGAATAAAATTTCTCCATTGAGAATTATACCTGAAGGTCAGAGTGGCGGAGGTCAGAAATGGAAAAAATAAAAAAAATTGTTCTTGCTTATTCAGGTGGGTTGGATACTTCGGTAATTTTACATTGGCTAAAAGAAAAATATCGTTGTTCAGTAGTTGCTTGCACAGTTAATGTTGGACAAGGAGATAATTTAAAAAATCTTCAAGAGAGAGCGTTAAAAAGTGGTGCGGATAAATTTTATTTTATTGATGCAAAAAAAGAGTTTATTGAAGAATATCTCTGGCCGGCATTAAAAGCAAACGCTATTTATGAAGGGAGATATTTGTTAGCCACAGCGTTAGCCCGTCCTTTGATTGCAAAAAAAATTGCTGAAATTGTTAAAAAAGAGAAAGCCGATGCGGTTGCTCATGGCGCTACGGGTAAAGGTAATGACCAGGTAAGGTTTGAACTCGCTTTTCAGGTTTTAATCCCCGGGGTGAAAATTCTTGCTCCCTGGCGAGAATGGGAAATAAAATCACGGAGAGAAGAGATTGCTTACGCTAAAAAACATAATCTGCCAGGCTCTTTTGTTCAGGGGGAACCTTATTCAATTGACCAGAATTTAGGACATACAAGTTTTGAAGGGAGTAATTTAGAAGATTTACAATTTGTGCCAGAAGAAAAAATGTTCAAATTAACCATTTCTTCTGAAGAAGCACTGGATAAACCTACTTATTTAGAAATCTATTTTGAACAAGGAATACCAAAAAAAATTAATGGTAAAAGATACGATGGGGTTACCTTAATAAAAAAATTGAATTTCCTTGCCGGTAGAAATGGTATCGGACGGGTTGACCTTGTTGAAAATAGAATTACCGGAATAAAATCACGCGGTGTTTACGAATCACCAGGACTAACTGTTCTTCATCTCGCCCATCAGGAACTTGAATCTTTAACTTTAGACCGGGAAACTTTGCATTATAAACAACTTGTCGCCTTGCGTTATGCGGAATTAGTATATTCTGGTCTCTGGTACTCACCACTTAAAGAAGCATTTGATGCTTTTATCAATCTTACCCAGAGGAGGGTCACGGGAAGAATAAAACTAAAACTTTATAAAGGTAACTGTCAAGTCATTGGACGCTGGTCACCCTATTCTCTCTATTGGCCGGAATTAGCCACTTTTGAAAAGGGGAAAATTTTTGATGCAAAAGATGCGGAAGGATTTATTAAACTCTTTGGTTTACCGTTGCGGGTAGTGGCTTTAAGACAGAAAAAGAAATGAAAAAATTATTTGCTATTTGTTACTTTCTACTATTTATTATTTCTACTCTTTATGGTGAGCAACCAAAGGTGGAACGGACTCTTGATTTGGAAGAATGTTTACATCTTGCTTTATTGAATAATGAATCCCTTCTCTCGCTTAAAAAAGAATATGAAATTGCTCAACAACGTATCATTGAAACCAATGCTTTTCTTTATCCCCATTTAGATTTCGGTTCTAACTATTTTCGTTACAGTGTAGAAGGAGAAGGCATTCCTTATGAGTACGCTTTTTTACCTCCAACTTTGGGGAAGACTGAAGATTATTTTATTACCCGGTTTTCTCTTACTCAACATCTTTACTCTGGTGGGCGGGTTATCAATGCGAAAAAATTAGCCGAAATGAATTTGAAAAAGGCAGAAATTCAACTTGAACGAACAAAAAAAGAAGTTATTTTCCAAACAAAAAAAGCGTTTTATGATTATTTACGAGTAAGAGAAAAGATGTGCCTTTATGGGGATGGTTTAAATTTTGCTGAACAAATTTATTTGCAGGTAAGTAAACAAAATATACCGATTGAGGAAGAAAGGAAAACTTCTTCTTATCGTAATCGGCTAAGAAGCAGTTTCAATAGCAGTGAATACGAGTTTAAAGAAGCAAAACTACAAGTTCTCAATACACTGGGGATAGAACTTAACACTGAAGTTACTTTGCAGGGTGAACTGAAAACTTCAGCACAGGAAATAAATCTGGAGAAATGTCTTGCCTGGGCTTATCAATATCGTCCAGAACTAAAACTGACCCGAGTAGAAGAAGAAATTGACCTTTTAGCAGTAAATCTTGCTTTAGCCGAACGTTATCCTGCAATAAGTTTAGGAATTAATTATTTTTTCGTCGGAAAAATTTTTCCTTCTCCGGAGAAAAATTGGTCAGCAACCCTCGGTGTAAGTCTACCCCTTTTTGATGGTTGGGCTGGTTGGTCAAGAATAAGACAACGGCAAATTCAAGCTGAGCAGAGTAAATTAAAAAAGACGGAATGGGAAGACCTGATCAATTTGGAAGTCCGGCAGGCGTATAACGGATTTATTTTCTGGCAAAAAGAATGGGAGTATCGGTCTAAAGAAGAAAAAGAGGAAGAAAAGTTTCTTGAAATTTTGAAAGCAAAATGGTCAACTAAGGAAATTAAAGCAGAGCAACTTCTTACTGCCTTTGAGAGGTATCTTTTAGCAAAAGAACGTTCTTTAGAAGCAATCTCTGAATATCTAATTTCCCAAGCGAAGTTAGAAAAAGCGATGGGGAAAAGTTTAATTGAAAGATGAAAACGCGAATTTACCCTAATTACTTCTGCGAATTTAAGCGAATAATACGAATAATATTTGTTACCTTTTTTGTAGTTCTTTTTTGTTTACCACTTTCCGCAATAAATGAAGAAGAAATTTTCAAGGAGTATCTCTGGAATGAAGTAAATATTCTTACCCCACCGCAAAGACCACGGATTGGATTGGTTTTGGGCGGTGGCGGCGCACGGGGATTAGCCCATATTGGCGTATTAAAAATTTTAAGAGAAGAGAATATCCCCATTGATATAATTGCTGGGACAAGCGTTGGCGCACTTATTGGTGGTTTATATGCGGCTGGAGTTTCAGTGGAAAAATTGGAACGTTTAATAGAAGATATTGGCTGGGAAAAAATTACTAATCTTTCAGCCGAAGCAGTGGTTAAACTCTTGGTTGCAGAAAAATTGCTTTCTACAGAAAAAATGGAAAAATACGTTGCTCTACAAATCGGAAATAAACGATTTGATGAGTTGAAAATACCGTTTGCCTGTGTTGCCACTGATTTAAAAACAGGCGAAAAAATTATTTTCCGTGAAGGATTAGTTGCTCCCGCAGTACGTGCTTCGGCAACTATCCCCGGTGTTTTTCAACCAGTGGAATATCGGCAACGCTATTTAGTTGATGGCGGGCTGGTTGATAATTTACCAGTTGAAGTTGCAAAAATTTTAGGTGCGGATATTATTATTGCAGTTAGTGTAGGAGCGGATTTTACTCAATATTCTACAGCTAATGTTTTACTTACCTTAAATCAAGCAATTTATATCCAGGGTGAAGTGTTAATTCAGGAACAATTGAAAAAAGCAAATTTGGTTATCCATCCACAAGTAAAAGATGTTACCGCAATTGAACTCTGGCGTGCACGGGAATGTATCGATGCCGGTATAACTGCCACCCGGAAAATTCTTCCTCAAATTAAAGATTTAATTATGGAGCAAACCTATACACGTCTTTTCTTACAATGAAAAAAAGCACAATCCTGGCTATCTTTTTTCTTTTTTCTCTAAGTTTTGCCAAGGAAGAAAAAATTTACCTGCTTGAAGGAAAAAAATTAGTTTCCGCAGGTAAATATAAAGAAGCAATTGACCTATATCAAAAGGCATTAGAAAATAATTCTCAAGATTGGCAAATCTGGTTTTCCTTGGGTGAAGTATACAATGAAATTGACCTAATTGAAGAAGCAAAAAACTGTTTCCAAAAAGTAATTATCCTAAAAAAAGATAATCCTCAAGTCTACCTTTATCTTGGTGAACTTTTCTTCCGAGAAGGGATTTACAGTCAAGCAATTAAAAATTATGAACGGAGTATGAATTTAAATCCAGAGGAAGTAAAAAATTATTTACGTTTAGCAATATGTTATAAACAAATGGGTGAAAACAAAAAAGCAATTAGTTATTTACAAAAAGCGATTAGTATCGTTCCGGAAAAGGAACATTACTATCAATTGGGTCGGCTATATTTTCGGAGTAAACTTTACGATGAAGCCCTGGAAGCGTATAAGCAGGTCTTAAAATTTGACCCTAAATATTTTTCTGTTTATCTTGAACGAGCAATACTTTATTTTAAACGAGGTGAATTTGCCCAAGCTATGGAAGAAACTAAACAAGCATTAAAAATTAATCCAGAGAGTAGCCTTGCTTATTTTTTACAAGGATTGATTTTTTACCAAAAAGGAGATAAGGAATCGGCTTTAATTTCAGCGAAGAAAGCGGAAGAGAAATCAGCAAGCAAGTTTATGAATGATTATATTAACAAACTCATAGATAAATTGCAAAAATGAACACTTTTTTCTATAGAAACAACGAACTTTATGTAGAAGAGGTTAAAATCAGGGAGATTGCAAAAGAAATTAAGACACCTTTCTATCTTTACAGTAGAAAACAAATTGAAAAAAACTACTTTGAATATAATTCTGCTTTTGCTTCTCACCCTCATTTGATTTGCTATGCGCTGAAGGCTAATTCTAATATTGCCATTGGAAGAATCTTAGCCCAACGAGACGCAGGGGTGGATATTGTCTCCGGTGGAGAACTTTATCGGGCATTAAAATCTGGTTTCCCGGCCAAGAAGATTGTTTACGCTGGTGTAGGTAAGACTGCTGAGGAAATAAAATTAGCCCTAAAAAAAGATATTTTAATGTTCAATGTTGAATCTTTTGCCGAATTGAAACTGATTGGACAAATTGCTCAGAAAATGAAAAAATGTGCACCGATTGCCATCCGGGTTAATCCGGGAATTGACCCCCATACACATAGATATACTACTACCGGAAAGAGGGAGAATAAATTTGGTATCCCCTTAGGACAAGTTCTCTCCGCCTGCGAACAAGCATGTCAATCAAAGAATCTTGAACTTTTAGGTTTACATATTCACATTGGTTCACAGATTACCGTTTTGACCCCTTTCTTGAAAGGCTTGAGTTGTTTGCTTGGTTTAGCAAAAAAACTTGAAAAGCGGGGAGTAAAAATTCGCTATCTTAATCTTGGCGGTGGTTTAGGTATACGTTATAAGGACGAAAAACCGCCCACACCAAAAGAATTAGCCCGAGGATACTTATCCCTGCTTAAAGATAAAAATTATATTCTGCTTCTTGAACCGGGCAGATATATTGTTGGAAATGCAGGGATTCTCGTTACTAAAGTACTTTATTTTAAGGATAGCGGGAAAAAGAAATTTATTATTGTTGATGCCGGGATGACTGAACTTATTCGTCCGCTGCTTTACGATGCCTACCATGAGATATTACCGATAAAGAAAAAAGACGGAAAGAAAATAATTGCTGATGTTGTTGGTCCAATCTGTGAATCTGCAGACTATTTTGCTCAAGGACGGATTTTGCCGGCCTGTAAACCGGACGAACTTTTAGCGGTGCTCTGTGTCGGTGCGTACGGATTCTCAATGTCTTCAACCTACAATTCCCGTCCCCGGGTAGCGGAAGTTCTGGTTGACGGTGAAAATTGGGAGATTATCCATAAACGAGAGTCTTATGCTGATTTAATCCGTAGAGAAAAGACCACCTAACTAAATTATCTCCGCCAAAGGCGGATCCGCCTCAGGCGGAAACTTATGAACTTATCAACTAAGTTAATTCATTTTGTTAAAATGCAGGCTGGCGGTAACGATTTTATTGTTCTTGATAACCGGAAAAATATTTATTCAGGTAAATTTCCGCAGTTAGCTTCTAAACTTTGCCAGCGTAAGATTTCTATCGGTGCCGATGGTTTATTGATTCTTGGGAATAAGCCAGGATATGATTTCCAGATGCGTTATTTCAATGCTGACGGTTCCGAGGCAAATTTTTGCGGTAATGGTGCGAGTTGTTTGGCTTTATTTGCTTACCAGAAAAAAATTGCTCCGGCAAAGATGAATTTTCTTACAAAAAGTGGAATTATTTCGGCGACTGTAGAGGAGGGGAAAGTAAAACTAAAAATGCCTAACCCGGAAAGATTAAATTTAGATTTTTCTTTAGATATAGATGGAAAAAAATATCTTTTTTCTTTTATTGATACCGGCGTGCCACATACAGTCAATTTTGTTCAGGAAATCAATAAAATTAATGTTAATAATTTAGGAAAAAAAATTCGTTACCATAATTTTTTTCAACCAGCGGGGACAAATGTTAATTTTGCGAAAATAAAAAATAGAAGTGCTATTTCAATCCGTACTTATGAACGCGGTGTAGAAGGAGAAACATTGTCCTGCGGGACTGGTGTGGTAGCAAGTGCAATTATTGCTGGATTAAAAAATTTGGTTTCACCACCAGTAGAAGTTTTGACCCAAAGTGGGGAAACTTTAAAAGTCTATTACCAGATTAAAAATAATCAAATTGACGAAGTTTATTTAGAAAATTCACCCAAGATTGTCTATACGGGAGAAATTGAAATTTAGAATCACGAATTTTTTATCACCCTCGCCTTCCCCTCTCCCCTCGGGGGAGAGGATTAAGGTGAGGGGGGAGGTAAAAAAATGTTTACCGGTTCTTGTGTTGCTTTGGTTACGCCGTTCAAAAATGGTAAGGTTGATTATGAAACACTTAAAAAATTGGTTGAATTTCATTTAGAGAATGGAACCTCGGCTTTAGTTCCTTGCGGGACAACCGGGGAATCGGCAACTTTAACTTACGAAGAACATGAAGAAGTTGTCCGTTTTGTTGTTGAAGTTACAAAAAAAAGAATACCAGTAATTGCTGGCGCCGGGTCAAATTCAACTCAGGAAACTATTGATTTAACTTGGGCAGCAAAAAAAGACGGTGCGGATGCGGTATTATTAGTTGTCCCTTACTATAATAAACCAACCCAGAAAGGTTTATACGAACATTTCCGTAAAGTTGCTGAGGAAGTAAATATACCGATTATCCTTTATAATATCCCTGGACGAACAGGGGTAAATATGCTTCCCGAAACAGTCGCAAAATTAGCTAAAGATTGTAAGAATATTGTCGGGATAAAGGAAGCCGCCGGCAGTTTAGACCAGGTAAGTGAACTGATTGAAGTTTGTCCGAAAGATTTTATTCTGCTTTCTGGAGATGATTCTTTAACTTTACCCAAACTTGCGGTTGGTGGTAAGGGAGTAATTTCGGTAATTGCGAACATCGTTCCCAAGGATGTAGCCGAGATGTGTAACGCTTGGTTTAAGGGTGACCTTGAACGAGCAAAAAAATTACACCATAAGATGTTCCCTTTAATTAAAGCACTTTTCATTGAAACCAATCCAATCCCGATTAAAACCGCAATGGGTTTAGTTGGGTTCTGCTCTTCTGAACTTCGTCTTCCTTTAGCACCAATGGAAGAAAAAAATTTAGAAAAACTAAAAAAAGTAATGCACGACTACGGTTTGTTGTAGAATCCCGTTTACGATCATTGCGCACCTACTTTTTTTCTTGCATTTTGTAGGTTTTTTTATTAAAATTAAAAAGACTTTCTCATTTGTAGTTTTCTCCTCTTAAACTATCAACTCTCAACTATGAGCTATAAACTGTCTCAATCGGGGGTGTGGCGGAGTGGCCAATCGCACCAGACTGTAAATCTGGCGGGCTTAGCCCTTCGGAGGTTCGAATCCTTCCGCCCCCAAACTTGTGGTTACGCGGGAGTAGTTCAATGGTAGAACAA
>Ga0129298_10001049_pt1 | contig 11502 bp, 10 predicted proteins | sample I19B2metaG_FD_94707 | JGI IMG/M metagenome (GOLD analysis project Ga0129298, IMG submission 94707) | Lake sediment bacterial and archeal communities from Gulf of Boni, Indonesia to study Microbial Dark Matter (Phase II) - ​I19B2 metaG | ecosystem: Environmental > Aquatic > Freshwater > Lake >...
GTAGTAGTGTTTCGGGATTACCATCCACCCAGCCGTATTGATGAAGAAGGTTGCCGAAGGTGAAGGTAGATGAATTACTATCGTTGCCGGATCAGGTGTTGTGATTGCACCTGGCTTTATGGAATAACCCGTTACCGTGTTGTTGTTTGCCTCGAGGATCGGGGTCCATAGATAATACCAGTATGCAGATTGCTCGCTGAGTATCTTGTAAGTGAATGCGATATCGTCTGATGTTATGGGTTGCCCGTCACTCCATTTCAAGCCATCCTTGAGTTTGTATGTGTATGTCAGTCCGTCCGGCGATATATCCCAAGACTGAGCCAACGCTGGTACAACTTTTCCATCTTTGTCCCACCCTATGAGACTGGGGTAGGTTAATGCGGCAAAGTACGTTACGAAGATTTGTGCGGGGTTGAGGTCCGTAATTTCGGGAATTAGAGTAGCCAAGGCGACAACCAGGACTTTCGGTTGCTGTGCGTGAGACATCGGTCCAAGGCCAAGAACTACCACTGTGAGAAGGCATAGAGCTAGCACTACTCTTTTTTTCATGAAGAAACCTGCTCGTTATCGATTACGGGCAGGATAGCTTAAAAAGTTTCGACGTTACTCCAAATAACAGAAATGTCCATCTGGGAGAGATGCGGTGCAATCGACTTATCTTTCTCAGTTCGGACTAGCTTGGGGGCTGATGCAGGTGCACTCGCTTTCTGGAATTGTTGATCTTCACTCAGATCTCCCTGTGGATATCTCTAGGCGGAGAGGAAAGGGGGAGCATCAAGTATTGGAGCGATACCACCTCGAGAAGCTCAGGAAAGGATCCGTGACTGCAGTAATTTCCCCTATCTGGGTTGAGAGTTCCTACAAGCCTGCGGGAGCATTGAAGCGTGGCTTGCAGATTGTTGATGCTTTCATCATGGATCTGAAAGAATCTTCCCAATTTCAGTTGGTTACTAGTCACCGTGAGTTCGTTGAGGCAGAGAACGCAGGCAAGATCAGCTTGTTCTTGGGAGTCGAGGGCGGCGAGATCATAGAGGATGACCTGGGTCTTCTTCGAGACTTCTACAGGCTAGGCCTTCGTTGCTTTGGGTTTTGCTGGAACCAGAGAAATCTGATGGCTGACGGGTGGGATCACTATAAGGATGATCAGGGTCTCACGGATTTCGGCAAACAGGTGGTAGAGGAACTCGGCAATCTGGGGGTAATAATGGACCTCTCTCACATGTCCCGGAAGGGGTTCTGGAACGTCTTGGACACGGCGAAGGACCCCTTGATGGTTTCTCACACCATCACCTCTTTGGATCATTCATTCCGAGCTATGAACGACGACCAGCTGAAGGCGGTGGCCAGCAACGGAGGATTAATTGGTGTTGCAGCGATAAATATGCAAGGGGACCCAGCTGTCTTCCCTAGCATACCTGACCTCAAGACGTACTGCGACCATATTGAGCATGCGGTGAAAATCGCAGGGCCGGACCATGTTGGTATGGGCCCAGATTTCTATGATTATTTCATTGAAAGTCTCCCTACAGAATACCCATCAACCACAAACTTTGCCCTCGTCAAGGATTTGGAGGATCATTCAAAGCTGGGCGGTGTCTTCTCTGAACTGTCCAGTCGTGGACTCTCAGATGACGAATTGAGGATGATTGCAAAGGACAATTTTGTGAGGGTCCTTAAGCAGGTGGTCGGCTAGCGATTTTCTTAACTGAGAAGAGATGTTTCAGCTAGACACACATACCCGGGGGCTCCTGCATATCGCTCTCTGATCGCGCTTATCGAGTACTAAAGAGCCTTCGGCGAATGAACATGGGGGCTCTCATTGGCGCGGCCTTTCTCGTCATACTGGTTTTCGGCGCTGCTTTTGCGAGCTATCTTTTTCCCCGTGATCCCGAATTGGCAAACCTCGATACGATTCGCTTGCCTCCAAGCCTAGCGCATCCTTTTGGAACAGACTACCTTGGCAGGGACCAGCTAGCATTGATTACCTATGCCGCAAGGGTCTCACTTATCGTTGCATTCACGGCCGGTGTAATCTTGGCCGTTGTGGGGACGATGACTGGATTGATGGCAGGGTATTTCGGTGGAAGGATTGATGGATTCATAATGCGAATAGCTGATGTTTTCTTGACAATTCCCACACTGCCACTGATTCTAGTCGTAGTCATGGTGATAGGTTCCAACTTAGTCAACCTCATGCTGATCATTGGACTAACCAGCTGGCCTTCTATGACCCGCATTGTCCGCGCAGAGACACTCTCGCTGATGAAAAGAGACTTCATTGACATTGAGAGAGTGATGGGGGCAAGCCCGCAGCGTATCATATTCAAGCATCTCTTGCCCAACCAGATTAACACAATCTTTGTGTATACCTCTCTCAGCATTCCGGTCGTTATACTCACAGAGGCAGCATTGGAATTCCTCGGCTTGGCGCCATTATCCATTAGCTGGGGGTTTATGCTCAACATGTCGATCAATTACTGGATTACAGGTGCTTGGTGGATGTCGTTCTTCCCGGGCTTGGCGATATTCTCAACATCTCTGGCGTTCTACCTGGTGAGTGAGGGACTCAAGGAAGCACTAAGCCCGAAGTTGAAGAGAAAACGCGAATCGGTGCAGATCCAAGTTGCAGCAAGGAAAAGATGACTATCTCCTATCAGTTGAGGATCTCAGCGTGCGTTTTTACCTAGAGTCTGGTGTCGTGAATGCGGTCGAGAATTTGTCCTTCAAGGTTAGGACTGGGTCCAGTTGCGGAATCGTGGGTGAATCAGGCTCCGGAAAGACTGTCACCGCGCTGACGATTATGGGCTTGCTACCTAGGCCGCCAGGAAGAGTTGATTCAGGTCGGATTCTATTCAAGGAAGAAAACCTACTGGAAAAGAACGATGCTGAAATGCGAAGATTACGCGGCAAGAGTATTTCCATGATTTACCAAGATCCGATGACATCCATGAATCCGGTTCTGAAGGTTGTGTTTCAGGTTGCAGAGGCGCTGATCGTTCACGAGAAACTCTCAAAGGAGGCCGCCGAGTCAAGAGCGGTCGAATTGATGTCAACGATCGGAATTCCTGAAGCTGAAAAGCGCGCTAGAGATTACCCGCATCAATTCAGCGGCGGCATGCGACAAAGAATGATGATCGCGATGGCCTTGTCGACGAGCCCGGACCTAGTAATCGCAGATGAACCCACAACGGCTCTGGACGTGGTCACTCAGGCTCAAATACTAGCGTTGCTGAAAGACCTCCAGCAAAAGCACGGCATGACCATTATCCTAGTCACGCACGATGTGGGAATCGTGGCGCAACTATGTGACGAAATACTTGTCATGTATGCTGGACACGGAATGGAGCACGGAACCTCGAAAGAAATTCTCGCAGATGCGAAGCATCCGTACACGCGGGGCTTGTTGGAATCGATCACGAGAGCAGATAGGGAGATCGAGAGACTGAGTTCCATTCCGGGTACAATTCCGAACCTAGTCACGCTGCCAGCGGGTTGCAGGTTTCACCCGCGCTGCCCGCTTGCCTTTGCTAAATGCACCATAGGGCCAGCGCCGCCAGCGTTCAGGACGGGCAACAATAGATTTGCAAAATGTTGGCTCTTTGAAGGTGCTGAGGCTCCTTAGAAATGACAATACTAATGCCGCCGATATTAGCCGTCGACCGTCTCTGCAAGTACTTCCCAATAAGGCGAACAATTACCGAATTGCTACACCGCACCTCGAGAGTCATTAGGGCTGTGGACGATATTTCGTTTCAAGTAGAAACAGGAACGACTTTCGGCCTCGTGGGTGAAAGTGGTTGCGGAAAGACTACAACTGCAAAGGTTATACTTGGTCTGTACGAACCTACCTCGGGACGGGTCTTATTCCAAGACAAAGATGTTCATGGGAACCTATCGAAGTCTGAGTCAACCTCCATTCACCACGATATCCAGGCGGTCTTTCAAGACCCTGCAGGCTCCCTAGATGCAAGAATGACAATTGGAGACATCGTCCGAGAACCTTTAGAGATCCACTCAGTCGACAAGCCGCAAGTCAGAGAGACGAAAGTTCTAGAGATGCTCGAAGCTGTCGGCCTCACCAAAGACCAGTACAAAAGCTATCCGCATGAACTCAGCGGGGGTCAACAACAACGAGTCGCCATTGCAAGGGCATTGACTCTGCATCCGAAATTGATGATCTTAGACGAACCAGTGTCGGCTCTAGATATGTCAGTCCGCGCCCAGATCTTGAACCTCCTCAAAGACCTGCAGTCTAAATTGGACCTAACGTACCTTTTCGTCGCGCACGACCTGAGCGTTGTACGCTACATGTGTGACCGAGTAGCGGTAATGTACCTGGGACAAATCGTCGAAAGCTGCGAAACACGAGAGTTGTTTGAGAGCCCGCTTCACCCCTACACAAAGGCCCTCCTCGACGCAGTTCCTGTGCCGGATGCTTCCGCACGGAAGACTCACACACCTTTGCAGGGAAGCATACCAAGCCCGGCGAACATTCCACCTGGCTGCCGATTCCACACACGCTGCCCACAGGTCATGCAGATATGTTCTAAGTCGGAACCCAAGCTTAGGGAAGTTTCCTCAAGACACCTAGTTGCATGTCATTTTTACAACTGAAACTAAGATGACGATGACGCCAATCGGAGGACGCATTTCTGAAATTCTCAGAGTCACGCCTCGCAGTAACTTGACGAACTGATAGACCACTCGAACAAGCGGCGGCTACCTACTAGTTATCAATCTACACAACCATTGAGCGATATTCTTCGCCAATATCTCAGTCACGCGTCTGCCGTATTCAGGGTCTCCAGCCTTCCCGTCGCCTATCACTCCCGATTCGGTGAAGTGTTTCATGCCCTTAGTAAGCGCAAGCATCATCGTTTCTTCATTGAATGCGAATTTTCCATCATGAGTCTTGTAACTTTCAGGCCACTCTGTGTCGGCCTTGCTCATATCAACCAGCTCTGGTCTATATGCCAGAACGGAAGAAGTTTCGTACTTTCCACCATGTATGCCGTCGGGCCAACCGACAGGTTGACCTATCTTATCTCTATCTTTTCCATAGTAAGCCTCGGAGTACGGATCAACTGGAAAGACATTGACGCCTTCTTTGGCACGTGCCATCGCTACTTCAGATGCAACCGCATTGAGTACTGGAGTATTTCCACCATGGCAGGTTAGCATTACGATGTTCTTGAAACCATGATGAATCAGAGAGTTGCAGTAATCAAGAAGAACGTTTGCCAGAGTTTCATTGCGAAGTGAAATGGAACCCGGAAAGTCCATATGATGCTCTGAGTAGCCGGGACGGATCACAGGAGCCACAAGAGCATTTCCCATTTCTTGAGCTATCCTTTCAGAAAGATAGTGCGCGTGAATTGTATCAGTAAGAAGAGGGAGATGATGTCCATGCTGTTCAACGGAACCCATGGGCACTATGACCGTATCCACTCCATTTCTAAGCGCTTCAGATACTTGCCACCAGCTCATCTCTTCCATCATTACCCGCTTTTTATTGCCACTCAATCATCTACACATCGCGCTGATTGCCGGGGTTGCCAAAGTTAAGTTAAGGTTTTCGGCACGCGCTCATCCACGACAATCGGATGGAATCATGTCATCAAGAAAAGTCTGACTATGCATCCCCGGTTGGTGTTTGCTTTTCCCAAGTTCACCTGCGTTCCCAAGAATATGGCAGCTTTCAATCGAAAGGGAACGTGCACGCGTAAGTCGAATTGTTGGAATAGTAGCGAGTGTCTATGCGACGACCTCTTTGAAGACTCTGATGAAATTGTCTCTAGTTATCATGCGAAGTTCATCATCCGAAAGACCGCGGCGAGATAGCTCAGATATGACTGCACCTAGTTTGGAGTGATTTTCGAGATCTTTTACGAGTGTGAATCTATATGGAGGACGCGAAGGCATGGAATTAGGAGGGAAGTAGTCAACAAAGTCAAGACCTAGACCGACGTGCTCTGGGCCTACGATTTTCACCGCATGCTCAAGATGGTCGCAGTAAGCATTGAGATCCGGGACCTTTACGATATCAGACGGTCCATCCATATTAACCGTGTAGATGCCGATTATTCCTCCGTTGCTGGCAACTGCCTTTAGTTGATCGTCAGTTCGAGTTCGATGAAACTTGTCCTTAATGTTCGGCGAGATGTCCTTGGAAGTCAGAGTGTGGGAGAGGATTAATGGACGGTTTGATACGTCTAGGACATCCCAGAAGCTCTTAGGAGTAGTATGTGCGAGGTCGACAATAATCCCAAGTCGGTCAAGCTCCTCGACTACTTGTTTGCCGAAATCCGTTAGACCCCGATCATCGTCGGTATGGTCAATGCCATCAGCTATCAGGTTACGCTCGTTGTGAACTAAGCCGAAGGATCTAACTCCAAGTCGATGAAAGTTTCGAAGGAGGCCCAGGTCTTCTTCTATGATCTCGCCGCCTTCGACGCCGAGGATCAAACTAATCTTGTCCTCCTTCTCGGCGTCCAAGAGCTCCTGATGATCACAGACAAGTCGAAACGAGCACGACTCGTTTAGGTCTTCCAGAAGAGCGTCCGCTATCTGCAAGCCGCGCCTCAATGCTCCCGCAGGCTTGTAGGAACTCTCAACCCAGATCGCAGCAATCAGGGTGCTCACATACCCCTTCCTGAGCTTCTCTAAGTGGTATCTTTCGAGGACCTGATGTTCTCCTTTTGACCTACGGTCAATGATATGATAAGGCAGGTCAGCATGGAGATCTACTATTCGAAACGGATCTCCTCTCCACATCAGTCACAACACTTCTCTGTCATGTTTCCACGAGGACCAAGAGGCACTACTAAATTCGACGCCCCTTTAATGCTTAATCTTGAAGAACTAAGTTCTGTTTTTCTGAAAAGAAGATATCGTTCTTCTAAGAGGATGCCAGTTGATCAACCGAAGCAACGAACCCCGAGCCGATAGAAGTTGCGGAGAAGGCCGAGATCATCCTCTATCATCTCACCACCCTCGACACCCAGAACCAAGCCAATCTCTCCATCCGCTTCAGCACCCAAGAATTCCTCACAGTTTCTCACGAGTCGAAAACTAGTCGATTCCTTCAAATCTTCGAGAAGCGCGTCTGCAATCTGGAGGCTGCGCTTGAGGGCACCCGATGGCTTGTATGAACTCTCGACCCAGATCGGCGAAATCAGAGTAGTCACAGATCCTTTCTTCAGCTTTTCGAGGTGATATCCTTCGAGTATCCCGTGTTCTCCTCTTGCTCTTCGCTTAGTGATATCTACGGGAAGGTCTGCATGAAGATCCACTACTCGAAGCGGTTTTTCTATCGACCCCACCTATCGCACCACCTTGACGGTAGATCCATGTTCATGTGATCTCGCTTGACCGAAGACCTTGACCCAAAGGGTGCTATAACAGTTGCATATGCCCCCTCTGCTCTCACGCGACACAACGACCGAAACCCACTCGATCATGCGTCGAATCAGCTATGGTAGAGCCTAGAGTGGGGACTCGTTTGACTAGGCGAACAACCTCACCCAGCTTAGTCTTTCAGGTGGGATCATTTTTCACCAGTGTTCGCGTAGCGGATGATCTGTTCTGCGCTCAGGGCTGCGAGACCCATTTCTCCGACTGTAAACCCTTCACGTCTGTAGTTGACACCAGTAATCATTTCAGCTAGATGAATGATCGTATCAGTTGCCGGGGTCGGTACGCCTAGTAAGTCACCAAGAGAGGCTAAGGGAACGAGGTAGTTTGGAACGCTCTCCGCTAACTCGCCCTTCTCAATTTCCTGTTGTAGAGTGGTGGCTGGCACTTCCCATTTATGGGTCCACAGAGTATTGAAAACTTCGAATGAAGACTTGCCTTTCGCACCATATTGACTGTACCACTTCATCACTATCTCGGGGAACGGCGCAAGATCCAATCCCAAAGCTTTGCCTATCGCTAATCTTTCGTTGTCCAAGGCGTCTACGACTCTTCCAACTGGGGGTGAGAGCCCATACTCATAGTAGAGCGAGACCTTTGTGAATTCCGTGAATCCGATATTTAGCAAGGGTATGGGAACAACAAGTTCCGGCATTATGTTGGCAAGAGACGTCTCTAGAACATTAACCGCAGGAACATACTTAGGAGGCGCGGGCATCTTGTTCAGCATATCGATCAACCTTCCGGTGTATTTCGTTGGGATGGCCGCAACCAGCAACTCGCGTTTTGTTGTCCGAAGATACACGTTAGTGGGTCCCGTACGATTACACGACCATGGAAGGATGCTTACTTCCCCCAGTATTACGTCGCGCAGTCCTCTTTCTCTCAGCTCGTTGACAACCCTCAATGATGTCCAGAACGGGGTGTAGACCACCAGAGCTTGTCCGTTTTGTAGGTATGGCAAACAGCTCTCAATTAGTGGTATGTGTCCTTGGGCCCGAGAGATTATCAGTATCATATCGACGCCTTTGATTGCTTCTTGTATGTTTGTCGTGATGAGATTGGGCTTGAACAGTCCGCTTAACTCCCCGCTGATTTCTATGCCACCCAAGGTTTGGAATGGTTTGATGTTCCCACCGAATTCAGGCAAATCGGCAAGATTCACGTTGAAACCTTTCGATGCGAGGAAAGCAGCCATTATTGGGCCGCCAGCTCCACATCCCAACACGCAGACTTTTTGCAAAATTCTGGCACGGCGCGTCAGAAGTTCTTGTGACGGTTATAAGAAACTCCTCTATCCTCTCCATACTAAACCATAGCAGCATATACGAACTGGACTTGTATGTTCATTGAAACAATTGCGTGCTGCGAGTCCTTAGGAGAAGGACTGTGGAACCTAGTATGGTTGCCCTTTTGAGACTTCAGGTCGTCTCGGACAGAGGAGTAGGGGTCGATCGACGCAATCTCGATTGGTCCGTTTTACCTCCTAGAAGGGTCCGCTCTGCATGCATTGCCGAAACCCTATCGCCCACCTCGCGTTCAGCGATTGAGCCTTTCATTCTTCGCACAATTGAAGACTATTAGATCAGATGGCTGTCCATCCACCATCCACAAGAACTGTCTGACCGGTCACATAATCGGAGAGAGACAAGGGCAGTCGACGTCTGCTTGCTATCAAGTTGCGACGTTCTTATAGCGAGCTATTCGTTCCTTCCTCTGAGAGTTGAATCCGTTGAGTGTAACGCAAACACTAGTTGACTTTGTTATCGATTTGAAGTACGACCATCTACCGTCTGAAGTTATCGAAACCGCGAAGCTCTGTCTCCTAGACTCGCTAGGCTGCGGGTTGGGTGGTTACAGGACTGAACTAGGCCGTGTTATTGTAGAACAAGTGAAAGAGACAGGTGGCGTCAGACAAGCATCACTCCTAGGTGATGGAACGAAGATCCCATGCACACAAGCTGCTTTCGCAAACTCGGCAATGATCAACGCGCTCGATTATGACGAGACGTTTGAGAATATCGGCCACCCTGGTTCTACTCTCATTCCAGCGGCCCTTGCCGTCGGTGAGCATCTCAAAATCTCCGGCCGAAAGCTCATCGAGGCGATGGTCGCTGCATATGAAGCCTCTATTCGAATCGGACGCGCGATACAGCCCTCCCCGAAGAGGTTCAAGGAAGTTTGGTTTGTGGGGACATGGCACACATTCGGGGCGGTCGCCGCGGCTGGTAAGCTCCTTGGTCTCGATGATCGGCAGATGGCGGACGCGTTCGGGATAGCTGGAGCCATATCACCGCTTCCGAGTGCGAACGGTTGGGGCCCGAGACCTCAAACTTGGGTTAAAGAGCCAACTGAGTGGCCTGCTCACGCTGGAGTCCTCGCAGCGCAGCTGGCAAAGCGGGGGTTCAAAGGAAATCGCGCCATACTCGACGGAGAGAATGGATTCTGGCGAATGGCAGGATCTGATCGTTGCGACTTCCCCTCAATGACTGATGGATTGGGGAGAGTTTACCTGTTCCTAGACATATCCTTCAAGCCCTATCCAACATGCCGATGGATCCACACGACGCTTGACGCGACAAAGGATCTGGTGGAAAGCAACAGGCTTACGCCAGACCATATAGCACAGGTCGTTGTCACGAGCTCCTCACTCCATACCATGAACGAACAATTGATCGACTATGAGCCAGCGACTCTCATAGACGCCGAGTTCAGTACGCCCTACACTGTCGCCATGATTCTCATGGGAATAGAGCCGGGGCACAAATGGTATGATGAGCGAACCCTCCGCGATTCGAAAGTCTTGAGCCTAGCCAAGCGCGTTCGGGTACAGGCTGATGACAAAGCTGATCGCATCTTCTTTAAGGAACACAAGGTCGCATCGACCGTTGAAATCCTAACTGACACTGGAGAAAAACTGACTGCGCGAAAAGAGTACGCCAAGGGCGACCCCCAAAAACCCATGACAAGAGATGAGTTACTAAAGAAGTTCTACACGCTTGGCGCGCAGACACTCTCGGTAACGAAAGTCAAGAAGCTAATCAGCTCCATCGAAACACTGGAAACTGCAAATGATATCTCCCATATGACTCGTCACTTCTACTAGTAGAATCGGAGAGTTCGGTCAACACTCCCCTGTCGAGCGATGGTCGACTTTATTCATGTCACGATGTCAAGAGAACTGTCACATGATTTGCGACTCAATGAGTCCGTGCGAGGAACTCCAAAACGTATCCGCCGACCTGACCTAAGCCGATCATCACTACTTTTCCATTGGACATGGTAGCTCTAACAGCTCGCGACGATCCGTCTCAGTTCTGCAGCAGGTACCTGATAAGATGTACGAGGATTCTGCTTGCAAGGTAGCGAACGTAAAATATGCGAGGGCTAGGCCTGGCATGAGAACTGCGCACCAGCCAAAACTCCCACCTCATGCCAGAAGCAAAACGATGAGGCGTGATTCTATCCAACCGGTCCGCATACCCGTGATTGAGCTATCGCCGCGATGATCAATTGTTCGATTGTCTGCTTACTAGTTCATGTTCGGTGAGATACATGAGGGCATATGAACACGCAGAGACCGCAGAGGCCTTCTCCTAGTGATCGCTCCCTCCGTTCCATGTACTCGTTGCATAGATGGGCTCTGAACCTCACATCTCTAGGCTGGGAGGGATCAAAAGGTGCCCCTGTGAAAGCCCCTGCGGGGCATGCTTCGATGCATTTTCTGCAATCCCCACAGACATCAGGGAGAGGGGTTCCTGACTTTAGAGGTGCATCCGTGAGCACCGTCGCCAATCTCACCCTCGGACCGTGGTCAGGAGTTATGAGCAGAGAGCTTCTTCCCATCCATCCGAGTCCGGCGAGGTGGGCGGCAAGTTTGTGTGAGAAGGCTCCCTCAAGCTTTCTGGGGTTGATGGTCTGAGAGGCAGGTATAGGATAGGCTCTGAAACCATCCGCTTGGATCTGCCTTCCAATAAGCATAGCTGCCATATCGAGCCTTGAGTTTACTGAGTCGTATAGAGCCCGGTAAGAGTATATGGCGGATGGTTCGTCGTGGCGGTATAATTCATCAACAACGGCATCCAGCAA
>Ga0129298_10001050_pt1 | contig 11498 bp, 10 predicted proteins | sample I19B2metaG_FD_94707 | JGI IMG/M metagenome (GOLD analysis project Ga0129298, IMG submission 94707) | Lake sediment bacterial and archeal communities from Gulf of Boni, Indonesia to study Microbial Dark Matter (Phase II) - ​I19B2 metaG | ecosystem: Environmental > Aquatic > Freshwater > Lake >...
AGCTCGTTGTCTCAGGTGGTACCAAGCCTGTAGGCAAAGATGCTATAGCCTGGGCAAAGCAGTGCCAGGATCTGGGTGCTGGTGTGATCCTTCCAACTAGTATGGATGGCGATGGAACCCAGGCTGGTTACGATCTTGAATTTACAAAAGCCATTTCAGATGCCGTAAATCTGCCGGTTGTCGCCTCTGGTGGAGCAGGAAAGCTTGAGCATTTTTATGATGTTGTTGTTCAGGGAGGCGCACAGATTTTATTGGCTGCTTCAGTTTTTCACTATCGCATCTTGAGCATCAGGGAGGTCAAAGAATATCTAAGAAATAAAGGTCTGGAGGTCTATTTGTAATCATCCTGAAATGTCCAGTGAAAGGAAAGAATTCCTCGATACCGCCCTGCAAGCTGCTAGGCTCGCAGGGCAGGTCATTATCAATCACCTTGGCAGGATTTCGAAGAGGGATATTAGTCTCAAACAGGCATCTGACTTTGTTACCTCCGTTGATAGAGAATCAGAAAAAGTTATCATAGGCACTATAAAAGAGCATTTCCCCGGTCATCTCTTTTTAGCAGAAGAATCTCTTAAAGAGTGCGGTAAGGAAACATATCGCTGGATAATAGACCCCCTTGATGGCACTACGAATTATATCCATGGCTATCCTGCTTTCTCTGTATCAATAGCACTCGAATATGAAGGGGAAATAATATTGGGGGTAATTCTTGATCCCTTAAGGAATGAACTCTTTTGGGCAGAAAAAAGCACAGGCTCTTTTCTCAACGGCCACCATATGAAGGTATCTGAAGTGCATACACTGAGGGAAAGTCTTATCACTACGGGATTTCCTTTCCGCTGCAAGGAAGTAATAGATGATTATCTTAAACTCTTTAAAAATCTCTTCCTCAGGGTTAGTGATTTAAGGAGGGCTGGCTCTGCTGCCCTTGATCTTGCATATCTTGCCTGTGGTAGGTGCGATGGTTTCTTTGAACTAGGCCTCAGTCCCTGGGATATTGCAGCAGGAAGCCTTCTCATAAAAGAGGCAGGTGGAGTTGTTACGGACTTCGGGGGAGGCATTGACTATTTATGGACAGGTAATATCGTTGCAGGAAACCCTGCACTTCAGAAAGGGATATTGGAAGAAGTGAAAAAAGTATTCGGCGGAATTATAAACAGATGATACGAAATCTCTTTAAACCTCTAACACTTATTATTCATAAAATTAATGGCAGATATAGTATTTGAACGGTTTTATCCCGAAAGCTTTCGGGATATCTCGGAGGTTCGATGTCTATCGAGCCAAGAATGAGCAAAAATACTATATCTAGCATAAGTTCAAAAATTTGTGAACTAAGATCACCACCCCTATCTATACAGGGAAAGAAACATATAGCGATACCCAATATGTTTTGCTCTGTTTAAAGGGGGACTGTTGAGAATCCCCCTTTATAATTCCTGTTCCAGGCACCTCAACGACTAGGCTCACTCGCCTTGGGACTAGCACCGTCTCCGACAGACAGGAGCTCTATCTCGAAGATCAGGGTGCTGTTGGGCGGGATGCGGCCGAACTTGTCCTCACCATAGGCCAGCTCGGAGGGGACAAAGATCTGCCACTTCGAACCTACCTTCATGAGCTGCAGAGCTTCAGTCCAGCCACGGATCACCCCATTGACATGAATAGCAGCGGGCTCACCGCGACGGTATGAGCTGTCAAACTCCGTCCCGTCGATCAGGGTTCCGCGATAGTGCACTGTGACGGCATCGGTCGCTTTCGGGCTCGGACCGTTCCCCTCCTTCAGCATTTTGTACTGAAGGCCGCTTGGCAGGGTCACCACACCCTCCTTTGTCTTGTTCGCAGCAAGGAATGCCTTGCCCTCCTCCAGGTTCTTGGCGGCGAGCTCCCTGAAGCGCCGGTCCTGCAAGACTATCACCTTCTGTCGTAGCTGCTTAAGGGTGTCGCGGATCTCCTCGGTGCTGAGTACAGGCTTCTTATCATCCATCGCGTCCCGGACTGCTGAGAAAAGGACATCCGCATCTACCTCGACCCCTTGCCTCTTCAGATTGCTACCGAACTCGTATCCGAGGCTGTAACTGTCCTTGGCCTTCTGGTCCTTGAGTGGGGCTTGCTCCTCTGCCCAGCAGAACGGGACAAGCAGGCTTATGCTCAGAATGATCGTTAATACTTGTCTCATCTGATTCCTCCGTGTCTTTTCAATATCTGCAATGAACAAGAAGAGGGCCGCACAAAGCGGCCCTCTCGTCATTTCATAAGACTGTTTATACTACGGTGCGACCTTGTATGGACGCATCATCTCGTTGTCCTCGTGATCGACAATGTGGCAGTGCCAGACATAGCCTGGGCCCCTAGTTGGATCAAACGGGTAGAGGTTCAACCTCGGTCTTGCCTGCGAAACCGGCGTACTCGTTGGTGCCCAACGTACTAGTATCCTCAGCACCTGACCGGGAAGTGCCTTTGCCGTATCCTTCCAGCCGGATTCTTCCGAAGCTGGTGGGGTGGGATTACCCAGAAGGTAAGTACTAATTGCCGGGTTCCCGCCGATGGCACCATCTGCATTGGGGACATTGTAAGGAAGTGGCGGCCCATATTCCGGGCAGAATACGCCGCCAGTACAGAGTGGACTAAACGACGTAGCCGCCGGGAACGCTGCTTCCCATGCAGCAGGGTATCCGGTCACCGGGTCCTCACTAAAGCCCTCCCGGTTCAGTATCTGGAACTGGGTCAGGTGCGTATGCATCGGGTGAGCGTCCATCGTCAGATTGATGATTTCCCAGAGCTCGGTCGATCCCACGCGCGGCAACTCCCTGACACCGTCCGAAGGGAAGATAGCCGCAATGCTCGGGGATCTCAACCCGTCCCACTTGGTATTGTTGACCAGGACCTCAATCGGTCCTCCAGGCCCCTGGACCTCCTTCAAAACAAGCTGCCTGACCCTGCGGATGTTCACACCTGGTGCAATGGTGCCCAGCCCATCGGTCAGGCGTACCATCGGAATTGGTCGTGTGCACTGCGTCGCGGGGTCGCAACTTGTGTCAGTTACTGCAGTAGCGCTTACCTGAAACTGCATGATATTAGCCATGCTGGGCTGGTCAACACCAGGAATAAGCCCGGCAGGAAAAGGAATGGGCGCATCATTTGTGACCGTAACGGTCTGGCCAGCCAGGTTCGTGAAGTCAACGATCACGTCTGCGCGTTCACCGGGTGCGATAAACACCGTACTGACTGGCACAGGCGCATCGAGATAATTGTCGTCCGCACCGATTACGTAAACAGGGGCGCTGCCGAAGCTCAGGTTGTAGAAACGGGCGTTAGAGCCGTCCAGCAGGCGGAAGCGGTAGCGCCTTGGCTCTACATTTAGATACGGCCATGGAGCTCCATTTACTATCGCTACGTCTCCCACGAACTCGGGAATCCAGAAAGGATGCATGTCCGGGTTTGGTGGAGGTCCGTTGAGGCAAGGATCGGCCGGTGTGCCAGTCCCACAGTTGAGGTCACTCCCGTCAGGGAAGAACAGTTGGCTGTTGGTATCGAACTGGCGATCCTGGATTGCCATCTCTATCTCATAGGGACCACTCGGAAGGTTTGCGGGTTCTTTATTCGGGGCCCTGATGAAATAGAATGCAGCCAAGCCGCTGTAAACGTTGGTGCGCGTTGCGCCAAGGGCATGGTCATGAAACCATAGAGTACCTGGCTCCTGGGAGTTCAGGTACTGATAAATCGCCCTGCCTGGACCAGGGGAGTCAAGCGTACGGAATGCTGAGCCGGTTTTACCGTCCAGGGTGAACCAAGCCTCCGGGCCTCCGTCGAAAGCCGAAGGCACCTCGCCGCCATGCAGATGCACTACAGCTGGGGGAGCACTGGTGAACGCGTGACAGCAAGGATCATTTGGCGTCAAAGTGCAATCCACCATGCGGTTCATGCAATTCAGCCCCAAAGGATTAGCCCAGTGAAGCGCCTGGTCTACTGTTATAAGCCCCTGAACCAGCGCAGTGGTCAAGTTGCCGTTGATGATGATGGGGTCGCCGAATTTCGGTAGCTCATTCACATACTTCATTCGGGTCGGGGTACCCCTTCTGTTCTCTACCGTTACCGCTGGCCAGTTTGCAGGGCCGAGGACATTTTTCGTGAGCGTGTCTGAGACCTCGTAGGCCCATACACGTGTCGTTCCAAATGTGACGCCCAAGGCACAGGTATCCGTGCCGCCCGGGGGCAGTACTTGCTGATTGATCTCCTTCATCTTAACCGTGAGCCGGGGATGCGCTCTGGCATTCACTCTGGGGATTGGGCCGCCGGTCCGAACACAGGCATCTGGACTGCGAACTGCGGGATGCAGTCCCCGGATAGCCACGTCTGTGAAACCACGGAGCTCGCATCGGCGCTTCTAATAGTCCATACAAAGAGCATAAAAAGCACTACTCCGAAGGGTATAAATAATCTTAAAAACTGCCGACTTGAAAACATTGTCTTACCTCCTTTCAAAAAATCTTTATACGCTGCTGCCGGCCCTAAAGAAAAAACTGCCTTTCACATTTCCTTCAAATCCTTTCTATTTAAAAATTTCTAATAATCATGCTCTCTCCATCTTTCCTCATACTAAATGACGGTACGAATGTGCTTGCGCCAGGACTCCAGATAATCTTTGGTAACCCTCTTTATGTTGTGATCTTTCCTGGCATGTTCTGCGGCCTTTTTTAAAACCCCTTCCTCGGTCTTGCCCGAAGCCACAAAATCACAATCCACACCAATATCTTTGCACTTCAGTATTTTTGCCATTTTTATCTCCTTTTTAATGATTATTTTTAAAAATTTATAAAAATACCCTTCCCTTTCATTTCTTTCGAAGGGTGAAGTTAAAAGAGCTTCCCTTACCAGGAATGCTTTCTACCCGGATTTTCCCGCCATGGGCCTCAATTATTGATTTGACAATAAATAATCCGAGTCCCGAGCCTGATGAGTCTCTGTTTACTCTGTAAAAGGCATCAAAAATATGGGGGAGATGATTTTCTGGAATGCCTATACCGGTGTCTGATATCTGAACAAGGACGGCCTCATCTCTGTCCGAAAGCTTGACTGTTATAGTTCCTCCCGGGTTTGTGTGTCTTATTGCATTGTCAAGAAGGTTTGTTATAACCCTATGGATCAGCATGGCATCAGCATTGATGACAGAAGGGATTTTATCAGGATGGTCAAAAAGGATTTTTATATCTTTTTTATCTGACTCCATTCTCAGCATTTCGATATTTTTAGATAACGTTGATAACAAATTTACAGGACTGAGTACCAGGTTGTACTCCTTTGCTTCAAATGTCAGGAAATCAAGAAATTGTGTGACTAAATTCTCTACTTTGCTGAGATTATCTTTTATTAATTCAAGATAAGCCAGTTGCGTTTCTGTAAGAGAGCCTATTCTGCCTGAAAAAAGCCTTGAGAGAAATCCTCCTGCCGTTATAACAGGGTTCTTCATATCATGGGCAAACATGTACAGGATGGTATTCCATTCCATTTTCAATTGCTTTGATTCAGTATCACAGCTCTTTGATCCGGCATCTTCAATGCCTTTGATGATCAGTGTATTGGAAGCGATATTAGGGAACATAATGTATTCTTGTCTTCCGCCTTCTTTTATATGTAATACTTAACCATATTTTAAAAATGGGCGGTATCAGCAGAAGTCTGATTTTTTTGTAGGATTTTTTCGTATTTGCGTGTCAGCGTCTGTCCTACAAAATTTCATATCCCTGTCTACTGGTCATCAATCTTTTCAAAAATTATGGGCTAATTCCCTTGCAAGAGAAGGGCTTATATATTTCTTGCCCCGAGATATCTGTCGTATAGCCTTGACCAATTCGTCCGGCGCTCTTTCTTTTGTTAAATATCCCGAGGCACCTTCTTTTAATGCACGCACTGCGTATTGTTTCTCGGGATACATGCTCAGTATGAGAACAGGAAGTTCGGGTTTCTGCTTCTTTATGATTTTCAAAATATCGAGCCCGCTTATGCCGGGCATGGCAATGTCTAAGACAATCAGATCTAAATCATTCTTACCAATCTTATCAATCACTTCCTGCCCCGTGCTTGCTTCAGCAACGACAACCATATCAGGCGTTAGCGAAAGAATCTGCTTCAGCCCTTCACGCACAACTGTGTGGTCATCAGCAATGAGTATTTTTATCATCGATTCCCATCTATCGAAATAACATTCCCATGCTTCATTTTCGCTAACTTATGAGGGGCCACTATGAATGCTCTAAAGATGAGTCTCCTCAAGATATTCTTTAAATATTTTTAAATAAAAGGGGCATTTTTTATGCTCTTTCCGATTACAGTATTCTTGAAGTTGGAAAGGACTTGGAAAATAGAGTTTATCTTTAGCCTTACATGCAAAGGTTAGCCATTTTATAAGATGCGGGCATTTCATTTGAATCTCCATTTCTCAAAATTTCCTTGTTTTTAAATATTTATCACGAAATGTAGATAAATGGTATCAGCATAATTCCTATTTTTCTGTAAGACTTTTGCTTGCTATGTTGTAAGTATTTATCCTATACCAATAAGAAACAGTTGCGAGTTAGAAGTTGAAATTTGAAAGTTGAAGGTTAAAGATTGACAGTCGAAGGTTTAAGATTGAAGGTTTGGAGTTTACGGTTGAAGGTTATAGAGGTATTACTCCACAAGTCGATTTTTTATGGCGTAATGGGTTAATTCTGCATTCGTTTTCATATTCATCTTTTCGAGAATGCGGGATCTATAGGTGCTGATAGTTTTTATACTCAGTGATAGTGTGTCTGCAATCTCTTTGAGCGTTTTCCCAGAAGCGATCATACACATGACCTGATACTCGCGATCAGAGAGTGTCTCATGAGGTGCTCTGTCAGGACTGATTTCTAAATCAACGGCTAACTTCTCTGCAAGGGAAGGACTTATATATTTCTTTCCCTGAGATATCTGTCGTATGGCCTTTACCAATTCAACAGGCGCGCTTTCTTTTGTTAAATATCCCGAGGCACCCGACTTTAAAACCCGAACCGCATATTGCTCTTCAGGATACATGCTTAGTATCAGAACAGGAAGTTTAGGACTCAGACTTTTTATCTCTTTCAAAATATCAAGACCGCCTCTGCCAGGCATGGCAATGTCCAAAACAACCAGATCCAGATCATCTTTATCAATCTTATCAATCACTTCCTGGCCAGTGCTCGCCTCAGCAACAACAACCAAGTCAGGGCTTTCCGAAAGAATTTGTTTCATTCCCTCGCGAACAATGGCGTGGTCATCAGCGATTAATATTTTGATCATAAGGTTCCTCCTTTTTTCTGAGGGGAATACATACTGTTACCATAGTTCCTTTATTACGGATACCGTTGATTTTAACATCACCTCCAAAAAAATTGACACGCTCCCTTATCCCTATGAGACCGAATGACGTGGGATCTGAAAACTGCTTTTCTGTAATCCCTTTACCATTGTCTTTAACTTCAAGCATAACCTGACCATCTCTCAATCTCAGGCTCACTTTGACCTCTGTAGCATCTGCATGTCGGGCTATATTCGTTAGTGCTTCCTGGAAGATACGGAAGACAGAAGTGGAAAAATCTTGATCCAGAATGATTTCTCTTGGTTCAAGGGAAACATCACATTTTATCCCCGTCCGGCTTTCAAACTCCTCCGCCTGCCACTCAATTGCAGCTGAGAGACCAAAATGATCCAATACCGTTGGCCTCAATTCAGTACACATCCTCTTTACAGCCTGGATGGTCTCATCAATCCTTTTTGCCATGGATTCTGTTTTTTTAAAGAGTGATTTATGGCCTGGACCTAATTTATTTGCTAATATGGACACGTCTATTTTTAATGAAGTCAGCACCTGACCTAACTCATCATGAATCTCCCTTGCGATGTTCGTCCTTTCTTCTTCTCTTATTGATTGCAAGTGTGCTGAAAGATTCCGCATTTGTTCATGCGATTTTATTAATTCTGCATTGACTTTTTCCAGCTCGGCAGTTCGTTCCTGCACGCGCCGCTCCAGTTCATCATAAGCTTTTTTCAGGGCATCCTGGATACGCTTTTTTCCGCTTATATCATCGAAGGTTGTAAAGACCTGGTATGGTTTGTCCTCACCTTCTCTGAATTGGGGAACAGCGTCTATGTTTATCCATCGATAATCATTTTCCCTCGGATTGAAAACTCCCATAATGACATTGTTCACTTCCTTGCATGTCTTTAGCGCAATCACGGAAGGATATTCTTGCCTGGAGAAATCGGAACCATCCTCATGAATAATTTTCCATCGTGGGTCTACCAAAGTCATTCCAAGAAGTTGATCGAGCGAACAGCTAAGAATTCTCTCTGCTGCAGGATTGGCAGATATGATCTCACCCTGAGCATTCCAATATACAACCCCCTGGGCCATGCTTTCAAAGAGGGTGCGATATCTCTTTTCACTCTTTGCAAGCCCTGACTCTGCCTTCTTGCGCTCGGTGATGTCTATGAATGATCCCATCATGTATGCAGGATTATCAGCAGTATCTTTAATTAAGTTTGCTGATAACTCTACATCAAATAATGAGCCGTCTTTTCTCCTGGCCTTTAATTCACCGATCCATATTTCTTTTATCTTTAAGGCATTTATAATTTCATTCACTTCTTCTTTGGAATGCCAAAAATCTACTGCAGATTTTCCTATAATTTCATCTGCATTATATCCCCACATTTTCAGCAAGGCATGGTTTACGTATACGATGTATCCCCCAAGATCAGTTAATGCAATACCATTGATTGAAGATTCTATTGCGCTATCCTTTATTTTCAGTGAATCCACAGTCTCTTTGCGTTTAAGGGCATTCCCTATAAGTTCAGATGAGATGCGGAGCAATAATAAATCTTCATCTTCCCATTCTCCGGTTTTCTCAACGTTGTCGAAACCTATAAAACCGGAAAGGTTATCTTCAATAATTAAAGGTATTACGAGAAGTGATTTGACGTCCTGACTTTCCAGTATTTCCTTTTCGGCTTTTGCTTTTTCCAGCATCTTTGAAATATCTGTTATATGAATAACTTCTCTCTTTTGAAGTTTGTACATCCACCAGGGAAACATATTTGCAGGAAGATTCTTGAGATTGTCTATTTGCGGAGTTACTCCTTCCTTACACCATTCATGGGTATTATCCATAAGGGTTACATCTTTGTTGAAAAGAAACAGGTAGGTCCGACCTGCTTCCGTGAAAGTACCCACATCTCTAAGAGCAGCAGTAATTGCTTCATCAAAATTGGAAATATGAACAAATCGGGAAGAAATATTGGCAATTACCTTTTCAAATTCTAATCTCCTCTGGAGCTCCTCCTCCAAACGTTTGCGCTCGGTGATGTCCCAGAAAATCCCTAACACGCCAATGATATTGCCTCTTTCGTCCTTGATAGGGGTCTTGACAGTATAGACGTCACATTCCTTACCATCCTGGACATACTTTTCTTCCAGCTCTTCGGTTTTTCCCGACTCAATTATTCTTTTATCATCCGCTCGATATTTTTCAGCCAGATCCTTCGGGTAAAAATCAAAATCAGTCTTTCCAAAGATATCATCAGGAGAAATTTTTAAATCATGTGCATAATTTTTATTACAGGACACATAAACCGAGTTCTTATTCTTAAAGAATATTTTTTGGGGAAGATTCTCAACAAGAGTTCTATACTTTCTCTCGCTATCTTGTATCGCCTTCTCCGCTCGCTTGCGCTCAATAATCCGCCCCAACCGCTCGGCAATTGCATTGATCAGGCTACGCTCTTCCTTAAGGAAAGGCCCTTCGTCACATTCTGGCTTCTCTTCAAGGTAATAGACTTCCACAGCGCCAACCCGACTGCCATGCACTAAGAGATCGGTAGCCTGCTTCCAAACAGTCTCTCTGAAGTTTTCCGTTATGAACTTGTGGCCCTCTACCGATATACGTGCAGAGGTAACATCCGGATATTGCCAAGCAGGAGGGATGAGATTAACGATCCTTTGAAGTAATTCTTCCAATGAAAGGTTAGACTTCTCTGTGAGGCGAGAAATGCTATATAGACAATCCAGTTCCTTTACCCTTTCGGCAAGGTCACACGCCAGCCGCTCTGAGTTGTTAAGAGTTTCGCGGAGAGTCTCTTCCATTCTCTTCAGATCTGTGATGTCCTTGTACATGCAAATGAATTGTGTAATCTTCCCTTTTTGGCCTTTCACGGGATAGGCACTGGCTTGAACAAAAATCTTATTCCCTCCTGTATCAAAATGGGTATGGGTTGTGGTTTCAGCCTTTCCGGTTTTTTCTGACTCTACGATAGGACATAAATCATGCGGAGGCTGGCAAGGGGCTTCCCCGCGGTGAGTAAGCCTGTAGCAATATTCCCCTATAATTTCTTGATTCTTATAGCCTGTTTGATTCTGAAATGCCTCATTAGCCCAGAGGATTTTAAAATCTTTGGATACAAGGAGAACTGACTCTGTAATCCCCTGGAGGATGTTTTCGAATATATGACCCTCGCTACTGAATTCCTCCATTATTCACTAGTCTTCTGGTCTTCGATAGGCATAGTTCTTACTACCTTAATCGTCTCTTTTTCCTAAGAAGTCCTTAGGGTAATATGCAGGGCAAAATCCGTTATTTTCTAACTCGCCCCGTTTTCTCGTTCCATTTTAACACATCTTTATCAGTTATTGGTTATTGCAAGGGAATACCAGGTCATAAAAAAACTTAGCTCACAAAGCTATTACAATTGTGCTGAAGGAGTATTATAATTACTCAATGGTAGATATTATAAAAATACTTCCCAACACCTTTATACCCCTCTTTGTTGCGACTAATGTGTTTACTGTCCTTCCCTTTTTTATTGCTCTAACCGAAGAAATGTCAAATTTAGAAAGAAAGATAATCATCAAGGATTCGCTGCTTACAGCTTTGATTGTGGGACTCTTGTTTGTAGCATTGGGAGAAGCGATTTTCAATATATTAGGTATCACTACAGATGATTTCAAGATTGGAGGAGGGCTTGTCCTCCTTATTTTTGCAATCCTTGACCTCATAAGGCATGGTGAGGAACGAAGAAAACCTGTTGATAAAATGGGTGTAGTGCCTATCGGGGTGCCTTTAATTACAGGACCTGCAGTGCTCACCACAATCCTCGTTCTTGTAGACCATTATGGTGTTATCCCGACAATTATTTCATTCATACTTAATCTTTTTATTGTTTGGGTTTCATTCATTAATGCCGAACGGATTATAAATTTCTTTGGCAAAGGTGGCGTAGCTGGAATCTCAAAGATTATGGCCCTCCTCCTTGCATCAATCGCCATAATGATGATCCGTTTGGGCATTAGTAACATTGTCCAACATAATATAAGACCCTGAAGGAAGATATTTATTCTTCTCCCCCCCTCTTTTGTAAAGAGGGGGGGAGGGGAGATTACTGAAATAAAATGATATATGAGAATTTGTAATTCCCCTACATCCCCCTTTAAGAAAGGGGGA
>Ga0129298_10001051_pt1 | contig 11494 bp, 12 predicted proteins | sample I19B2metaG_FD_94707 | JGI IMG/M metagenome (GOLD analysis project Ga0129298, IMG submission 94707) | Lake sediment bacterial and archeal communities from Gulf of Boni, Indonesia to study Microbial Dark Matter (Phase II) - ​I19B2 metaG | ecosystem: Environmental > Aquatic > Freshwater > Lake >...
TGCTAAAGCGGATATAGCGTCTTTTCTTCCTTTAGCGGTGGCTGTTGTGCCATCTACTGGGTCCATTATGAACTCTACTTTTGGTCCCGTGCCAGTGCCTACTTTTTCTCTTCTAGCAAATGCTGGTGCATTGTCTTTTGGTCCTTCGCAGTTGATTATTTCGCCTTCTATTTCTGTTTGGCTTAAGACTGCCCGTGAGAAGTCTATTGCCTTTTGGTCTACTATGTCTTGGTTGCCTTGTCCTATGTGTAATGCTGCGCCTACTGCTGCCGCTATTGTGATTCTTGTGAGTGAAGGTGCTAAAGCGCGTAACGAAACCATATTCTTTGTAGCCTCGCTTTTAATGTCTGAATAAGTCATTTATGTTGGTTTTGGTTGTCTGTCTGTTAGCCTCTATCTAGCAAAAAAATACTACCCCCCTATAAATAGATGGCTAATATGTATATTGTAGCGGTCTGATTTTGAAACAGACGCCAGAGAGAGTTCTGTTAGAGCTGAAAACTATGATAAAAATTGAAATTCTGGGAAACTAAGATTATTATATTTGGTTAGACTGTAGGGATATATGAAGAATTATCGAGGAAGAACCATCTATGAATTGGGAAGAAGCAATTCAGTTATATGTGGACTATGAAGCTTCTGTTTTGTCAGATGGCAAGAAGAAAGCAGCTCTAGAAAAAGCAAAAGATAGGGAGAGTCTCATAAGAGATTTGTTATCTCGCATGCCAAGTCTTGCCAGTAAAGCAATTGAGGATATCACGCCAGAAGTTTGGATGGATTCCAGAAAGGTATACATGAAAAGTGATAGATATCATAACACTGAATCAGAATTGACTAGATGGAAACCATACATGTTTCTAAGAGCTTGCCTTGTCTATGCAAGAGATGACTATAAATGTCATTACTGTAATGCTAAAGATTCTGATATTGATGTGCGTTTCACAGTTGACCATCTAATTCCCGTTAGTCAAGGAGGTACGGAAGACTTGGACAATCTAGTCTGTTGCTGTGCTCCATGCAACCGAGCTAAACTAGACAATCCCGAACAATTCAAGAAATGGATGAAAAATAAATAGGTCGGTAAATTGAACATAATCTTGAAAGACAGAGACTGGAGTCATCCATTAGAAAAACTAGGTAAAAAGTTTGATGAGTGTTTTGACAATATTACATCAGAGAAGTTCCATATAGCTCGTGGAGATTTTCTCATTGAATGGCGTTACTTGGAGATTCTATGGGGACGATTACAGGAAGATTTCAGAATTTTCTATGAAAACCAGTCTCAAGTCAAAGAAGGAACTGTTAAAAACTTCAAAGACAATGTAAGAATCGGTAGGTTTCTTATGTGCAGTTTTGACTGTATTCATCTTGATACTAATTGCTTTCTTCTGAATACGAGAATCTTAATGGACAGAGTAGCACACTTGACAACCTTTTTTTGGGAAAAAATATCGACAAAAAAGATGATAAGAAAAGATGACAAGAAAAAGTTCTATTCCTTTGAAAAACTTAGAAATGCAATCAAAAAACTCTCTGAAGATGAAATCATTGACAAAGATTATGTCGAATACGTTAGACTGAAAACAGATTGGTTTGAGAATGACCTAAGAACACCTCGGAATGAACTTGTAGTTCATAGGAATGAAAGTCATTATGTAGAAGCATTCAAACCAGATTCTGGAACCGTATTAAAAGGAAGAGTCAGATTCAAAGACAAGGATGGAAATGTTGTAGTAGAATATGACATGAGACAAATACCAGATTTCAATGAGTTGATGGACGACATCCTTGCTTTCTTGAAGTTCTTTGATGAACATTTTTCAAAAATGATGTGAACCCTCATTTCGCAACTGAGAAGGATTAACTAGAACTGTCCTCCATCACTCTTTTTGAGCAACTGTAACTAACGTTATTCTTGGAGATATCTATGTTAAACAGGAATACAGAAGACATCTCCAGTTTCGTTTAATTCAGTTAAGTTCTTATGTGATGCAGTTTCTTCTACTACCCAATGGTTTGAAAGGTGCTATCATAATATGGTTAAGTCATCTAAGCTAGAAGGCTTCTATAAGCTTAGTCCAATAGAAAGACTGAAAATTGTTAAAGAATTTGCTGATTTAACTGATGAAGAAGTTGAGTTGCTTCAGTCAACTGGCTCCTTAAGTCTTGATTTGGCAAATAGAATGATAGAGAACGTTGTCGGCGTCTTTCCTGTTCCATTAGGTATTGGAGTTAATTTTCTCATTAACGGCAAAGACTACCTAATTCCAATGGCAATTGAAGAGCCCTCAGTTGTTGCTGCTGCAAGTTACGCTGCTAAAATGGCACGAGCAAAAGGCGGATTCCACACAAGCAGCACAGAACAAATAATGATAGGACAAATACAAGCAGTGGGCATAAAAGACCCAAACAAAGCTAAGAAGACTATACTAGCAGCTAAGGAAGAAATTCTAAAGAAAGCTAATGACCAAGACCCGATGCTTGTTTCACTTGGCGGCGGAGCAAAAGACATACGAGTAAGAGTCATAAAAGCCTTCACTGGACCAATGATCATAACAGAACTACTTGTAGACTGCAAAGACATAATGGGCGCAAACGCAGTCAACACAATGGCAGAAGCAGTAGCACCACTAATCGAAAGACTAACAGGAGGCAAAGTCTACTTACGCATAATCAGCAACCTAGCCACAGAAAGACTGGCAAGAGCAAGGGCTGTATTCGCTAAAGAAGAAGTAGGCGGACCAGAAGCCGTAGAAGGCATAATTCAGGCTTATGCATTTGCAAAAGCAGACCCATACAGATGCGCCACACATAATAAGGGCATACTAAACGGCATAATCGCAGTAGTTATAGCTACATGCAACGACCACAGAGCAGTAGAAGCAGGAGCCCACGCCTACGCAGCCAGAAACGGACGCTATGAACCACTGACAGCCTGGGAGAAAAACAAAGACGGCGACCTAGTTGGCTCAATCGAGTTACCGATGGCAATAGGCGCAGTAGGTGGCGCTACACACGTCCACCCAATCGCAAAAATAGCCTTCAAAATCTTAGGCGTCAAAACTGCAAAAGAACTAGGCGAAGTAATCGCTGCTGTAGGCTTGGCACAAAACCTAGGCGCTCTAAGAGCATTATCCCATGAAGGCATACAAAGAGGGCACATGCGGTTACATGCCAAGAATTTTGCGATGGCAGCTGGCGCAAAAGGCGAATTAGTTGACTTGGTTGTGCAAAAGATGGTGGAAGAACGCAAAATACGCTTAGATAGGGCAAAAGAACTAGTCGAACAATATCAGAAGACGGGAAAAATTTAGCATGTAGGGAAAAAAGCATATGATAATCATTCCGGGACCAGCATCACAAGAATTGGGCAAAAACATAGCTAAACAATTGAAAGCAAAAATTTCACCCATAGAATTCACACGTTTCCCAGACGGCGAGTCACGCATCCGATTTGAACGCAATGTAGAAGATGACGACGTAGTTATAGTTCAGACAACTGGACCTCCACAAAACGAAAACCTAATACAATTATTCTTAATGGCTGACAATGCAAAAGACCTAAAAGCCAAAACCATTACTGCTGTTGTACCATATTTTGCCTATGCAAGACAAGACCAACGCTTCAGACTTGGCGAAGCCTTCAGCCTAAAAACCATAATCACCTTGTTAAAAACATGCGGCGTAAAAAAAATACTGACTGTAAACTCGCATAATTCCGCAATCTTGAAAACAATGCCAATACACATTCAAGACCTTTCAGCGATACCGCTGCTCGCAGAACACTACAAGAATAAAGGTTTCTATAACGCTGTCTCTTTATCACTCGGCAAGAAAGGACTGAACACAGCAATTGAAGCCAACAACATCCTGAAAGGTGGCTATGACTACATTCCAACCCACAGGGATAGAACAAGCGGAGTAGTTACTTTAGAAGAGAAGACTCTACCAGTAAAAGAGAAAGATGCCGTTATTTTTGACGATATCATAAGCAGCGGCGGAACAATGATAAAAGCCGTTGCCTACGTGAAGAGGAAAGGGGCAAAAACAGTGAACGTGGGATGTGTGCATGCGCTTCTGACAGAAGAAGTCAAAAACAGAATACTAGATGTTGGCGCAGACCAAATAGTTGCCACAGACTCTGTTCAGAGTTCGATAAGTGTAGTGTCAATAGTACCATTAATTGCAGATGCCTTAGCCAAAAAGGAAGCACGCAAACGTGGCTAAGCTATTCTTCTTAGTGTCAGGTGAGCATCCGACTTTACCTTTTTCTGAGTTAAAAGCGGTTTTAGATGCTGAAACGTCTAAGAATAAAATTCTGGAAAGACTCATTCAGGTTCTGCGAGTCGAAGCAAATGCAAAAGCAATCGACGCTGTCAAGCGTAGAGCAGCTTTAACAAGAATTTGCTGTCGAGAGATATTCAACTGCTCTCCCACGTTTTCTAACATTGTAAGAAAACTAAACTCATCGACACTGAATGATTTTATTGAAAGTGGAGAGACCTTTGTTGTCAGAGTTCGAAAGGTAAAAGAATTCGCTCCTGACCTCATAAGCATGGAACTTGAACGGAGACTCGGCGAACTAATCCTAAACAAAGTTCGGAGAACGAAAGTGGATTTGCATACTCCGCAAAAAACTTTCTTTGGTGTAATAACGCAAGATAGATTTGTATTTGGATTGAAAATGGCTGAGATATTGCCTAAACCCTTTGTGGAAAGACGCCCAAGAGAGAGACCTTTCTTTCATCCGTCTGCTGTTCAGGCAAAGTTGGCAAGATGTATGGTGAATTTGGCTCAGCCTAAAAAAGGCGATTTAGTTACTGATCCTTTTTGTGGAACTGCCAGCATGCTAATAGAAGCTGGGTTAATTGGGTGCCGTGTTATGGGTTTGGATGTTAGAAGGCAGATGATTGACGGAAGCCTTCAAAATTTGAGCCATTATGGGATAGAGCCTGAAGGAATGATTTTAGCCGATGCTAAACATCTCCCCATTACAAGGACAGATTGTATAGTTACGGATCCTCCATATGGTAAATCAGCAACAACGTTAGGATGGAGCACTCAGCAGATTGTTGAAAAATTCTTATCCAACGCAGAGGATATTATTTCGAAAGGAAAGCGAATTTGCATGGCTTCACCCAAATCCATAAGAATTGGCAGAATCGCTGAAGAATTGGGGTTTAAGCATTTGGAGTCGCATTTTGTTTATGTGCACAGAAGCCTAACAAGAGAAATCGCTGTATTGGAGAAGATTTAATGAGTTTGACTGTCATTTTTTTGGGAACCTCTGGAAGTGTGCCAACACCTAAAAGAGCGTTGCCAGCAATTGCAATTCAACGAAAAGATGAACTCATCCTTTTTGACTGTGGCGAAGGCTTACAGAGGCAGATGATTCAAGCTGGCATAGGCTTTCATAGAAAAACGAAGGTTTTCATTTCGCATATGCATGGTGATCATGTTCTTGGTTTGCCTGGGTTTCTGCAGACGATGTCGCTGCTTGAGAGAGAAAGGGAACTGGATGTTTATGGGCCTGAGGGAATTAAGGCGTTTGTTGAAGCGATAAAGCAGACTGTTCAGTTTGTGCTCACATTTCCAGTTAACGTCTGTGAGATAGCAAATGAAGGCACAGTTTGCAGAGAGAAAGAATATGAAATAAGGGCTAAGTGGGTTGAGCATGTGATTCCAAGTTTAGCTTACGCTTTGGTGGAGAAGCCTCGTCCGGGGAGATTTTTTCCCGAAAAAGCAAAAAGGCTTGGGGTAGAAGAGGGTCCTTTGTGGTCTAAACTGCAGAAAGGGAAAAGTGTTAGGCTTCCAAATGGTCAGATTGTAAAGTCAGAAGAGGTCACTGGTCCTCTTCGTCCTGGAAGAAAAATAGTTTACACTGGAGACACTAAGCCGACTAGGAGTTCATCTAAATTCGCTGAAAATGCTGACTTGTTGATTCATGATGCTACATTTGATGATGAAATGCTTGAAAGGGCTATGGAGGATGGTCATTCGACGCCGAGTCAAGCTGCTGAAACTGCGAAGAAGGCAAATGCAAAATGGTTAATTTTAACTCACATAAGCGCAAGATACAAGGATACAAGTCTTTTGTTGGAGCAAGCGAAGAAGATTTTTTCGAAAGTTCAGGTTGCAGATGACTTTATGAAAATAGAACTTCCATTCAAAGATGCTTAATTGAAAAGAAAGGCTCTAGTTCTGTGTGAGAGAATAAAATTATTTTTTCTTTCTTCTTCTACTTCTTCTTTACTAGAACATTGCAGACATTTTTCATTCCTTAGACTATTTGAGTGCCCATTTTATCCATAGGACAGCGATTATGCCACATACGATAGCGCCAGATGCAAGGAATACTGCCGTTTTTTGCCAAAAGTCCAAGTTGCCAGCGAAGAAAGCAAGGTAAAGTACAATAAACGCGAACCAGCAGACGCCTGCAATAACTGTTCCTATAATTTTGTTGCTAAGCGAGTTCATGGTTCCAAATATTGGAACTAAATAACTAATATTATTTTCGCATTCTAGGTGAAGAGTTGTCTCAGTTTTTGTAGGCTTTCTTCTATGCGGTCAATCGATTCCAACATTATTATGTTACCATACTTGCTCTTCTTAACTGCAGAAGCAACTTTTTCCCAATCAACGTTTCCATACTCTATTCCACGATGAAAATCAAAGGTTCCATCATTATCACTGGCATGAATATGAACGATTCTTTTGGAAAGACGCTGAATAAACTCTAGAATTTGATGATTTATGTTTGCGTGTCCAATGTCTAACGTTAACCCAATGTTGCCATCAAACTCATCATAGAAACGTGAGAAATCGTCCACACTTTTCATTAGGAAGGGAAAAGGCTCTGGAACATTTTCCACAGCAATTTGGACACCATGTTTTCTAGCTATTTCTAACAGATAGCGCATAGATTCAAGATTTAGTTGCCAATCTAAGCCTGGGTAAAATTCGCTAATACCCGTCCTTTTTCCAGGGTGAAAAACCCACAACTCACAACCTAATCGACTAGCATACTGAATAGATTTCTCCAATTGCCTCAAAATTGTGCGTCGCAAGACAGGGTTTGGGGAGGCTATATTCATGTCCACAAAAGGAGCATGTAATGTTAATTCAAGATTTTTCGACTGAACTATTTTTCTAATGGTTTCTAGCCGCTTTGCATCTAGTTTGTGCAGACCTTCATCAAGAATTTCCACATAAGGCGTATTGACCATGCGAAGATTCTTCACAAGAGAAGAGAAAGGTGCGCCCAGACAGAAAAGCATTGACAAGCCAATTTTTGGTTCAGGCATTATCTATCACTAATTGCTAGAGTTTACGAGTCTTCTGAATTGTTTCACTTATGTTTATTCCTCTTTTCGAGAGTTCAGCAATTAGAGATGTAGGTTTTATCGCAGTTTCTGGAGGCAACACCCCTTTCTGCTTAATTTCGCCTTTCGCAAGCATTTGGCTTATGATGGACAAGGGTACACTAGTCAGGTAAGCCAACGCACTTACGCCATATTTTTCATTGTATTGATAAACAAGGCTGTACGTACATTTCATGGGTTCGCCTTCTTTTTCTCCAGTCACTTCAACGAGTATACCCGCAACATCTTTGGCATTTACGTCTGGCGGCGGTGCAACTCGCAACAGAAATTCTCTAGGCGACACTTTTATGCCCCCAACGATTATTGGTTCAGTCTTTGTCAAATTCATCTCTGTTAAAACCTTGATTCTCTGTTCATCATCTTCTGTGTAAGTCATGGCACAGTCAACTATCTTTACACCTTTATTAATCGTGCGTGGCAACGTGGTTATGCCAGAATACAATGCGTAGCAACATGGTCTCTCGCCAATTGGGTCTGGAAATTTGACAATGTGTTTGCCAGAGAAAGGTGGTAACTGCTTAAACTTGCCTTTTTCATAAATCACTGGCCCACTAGTGTATTCTTCTAAAACTGTGCGGAAAGTCCACTTGTACTTCACTGGTGCGAAATTTACTTCTCCATACCTTATGTGCACGTCTTCTACACGGTCAAGTTTGTCAGCGCCATACTTGGCAAGGACATCAGCTATTCCAGGCGCTAATCCACAGCCTAAAACAACTGTTACTCCAGCTTTTTTTGCGTCTTCATTTAGTTCCAGCTGTTTCAATGTCATATGATAGACGCCGCCAAGGTCTGTCAAATCTTTTTTAGCTTCTATGGCAGTTTTTGTCATCTCAAGGTTAAGATGGTACGGGGTTGCGTTAGCGACAGCGTTTGCTTCTTTCATTGCTTTAAGCAAACTTGCCTTATCACTTACACGTCTGACTGAAACCTTTTCGCTTCCAATCCACTTTGCTACATGCTCGACTTTTTTGATGTCCAAGTCGCCTATGATTACTTTTGAAACTGCTGAGCTTTCTGCCAAGTCTCTAGCTGTCACCATCCCCATGGCGCCAGCTCCACCTAAGACAAGAACTTTCATCTCTTTTTTCTCCCTTCAATGCTGTGTAATGCAACTTCAGCTACTTTTCTACGTTTCTTATCAAGAAGCCAACGCTCCAGTTCTGGCTTCACCTTCTCAGGTTTTCTTCTCCCAAGATTCCTCAAGGCTGAGGCAACTGCTCTCCAAACATATCTTCTCTTATCTAAGGCTAATCTTCTAAGAATTGGCAAGGCTTCATCACAGTGCTTGGCGCCTTCAGCAGACGAAAAAACCATGGCAACATTCCACAAAACTTGTTCATCTTGACTCTGAGACCACTTTTCGACATACTGCATGGTAAGTTTAGGGTAGGCTCTTAAAAGACCATCACCAATAGCGAAGGGACCTAAATTTTTGCGCACATAAATGCTTCTATCACTGAGTGGAGGTTCAATAAGGCGTAGTAGAGGCTCACCATACTCAGGCTTTCTAACCTTCGCAACATACTTCGCTGCTAAAGCAACTGCCCTCCTAATATTTTCTGACTCATGCCTAACCCATTCCTGAAATTGAGAATACACTTCGTCAAAGTTTTTCAGCAAAACACTTGCAAAAGCATAAGCAGCGCTTTCTCTTGTTTCCCAACGTGCGTCATTGCCCAAATCCAATAGAAACCTCTTAACCTCTTCCTTATGCCTTGAATAATGATTCTCTAACGCAAGCATTAGACATCCTAGGCTTCTTGTTTCCTTTCTAAGAATCAGCTTTTTTGCCCATTCAAAATTTTCTTCTTCATTAAGATTTTTCTTAGCGAGCTTTAAGGTTTCAGAATAGAATTTGGCATAATGCTCCTTCATTTGAGTCCAAACATCAATGAATTCATCTAGATTCTTTTTCGACAGAGATTTTTCAATCGCAGTGACCTCAGCTATGTTTTTTGCCATTGTTTTCTTCACATCTTTAGGTTATTCTCGGTGCAAGCCAATCAATAAGTTTCCTTGGATTATCGCAGTGGATTTCAATTTTAATCGGACCTAAAGGCGATTCCCCAACTGGTTCTGAGAAGGACACATGCCCCACAAATGCAACCTGCTTATTCAGATAGAAAGCTATAGAGTTTCCTCGCAACCCTTCAAATAATACTGCCCTAGCTGCAGCGCGGATTCTTTCTCTGCGAAGCAGATTCTGCAGTTTTTCGAGTCCGCCCAAGCCTTTTGTTTCTGTAGTTAGAAGGTTTCCGCGTTGCTGAGGCTTAACTTCAAAGTCTGCTTTTCCGAAGATATTTTCCACAGCTCTCTTCACTTTTTCAGCGTCTTCGGTTGGATTAATTTCCGCTTCTATGTGAATGCTTATTTCATCCATTTTCTTGCTACATCCTCCAAAACCTCTCGTGCCTTCTGTCTAACCTGTTCTTTTGTTCCTTCATTTACAATCATGTAGTCCGCTGACGCAATGACAACTCCCAAGCCCAAGTTGAGCTCTCGTATGTCACGTTCAATAAACGTTTGCCAGCTTCCGGGGGCATCAGTTCTCTCTCTATGAAATAGACGCTGAAACCTTGTTTTAGGCGAGGCATGAACAGCGATTAACGTCAAGTCTTTAAAATGTTTCTTGAATTCTTCAACTTCTGCTTGGCTTCTGACACCGTCTATGATGACAATGTTGCTTTTTGCTTTTTCGATTTTTGGGATACAGCGTTTCGCGATTGCTGCTGGGCCTTCTTCATCTCTGAGTTTAAGCATTAGTTTGCCCAAGTTTCCTGGTGTAGACTCCATGTTCCTTCTCTTTGCCTCTTCTCGCACTTCATCTCCCATAACTACTGTCGAATAGCCTATAATCTCTGCTACTTGTCTGACTGCTGCCTTTCCGGAACCTTGCATTCCCGTTACGCCGATCATGAATTTTTCCTTCACCGCCACATCTATCCACTCTTCAGAGCTGATTTGGTTAAGAGCATATTAGAAAGCATTATTGATATTTCGTTTTTTGCCAGAAGTATATTTTGGTTTTCTTTTATTTCAACACTTGTGCGTGCAAGGGATGTCGTTATATAGGATACATAGATATGGTAATCTCTACCGCACTTGCATGAAATATGTATCAAAATACATAAGTCCTTACTAATTTTTTTGCTATTTTATCCCATTAAAGCACCGTTATTATGTAAGCTTTAAGTATTTTCTATTGACTAATACAATTTGTGGACGAATATGCGTAGATAATTTATCTACATTCGCGTAAATTGGAAGGATATATCTACCCTTCCCTCCTTTCCCCCTGAGCATATTCGTCCCATACTACTTTTACTAGGATGAGTGCGCACGATCTTAATCTCAATGAACCTTTCAATGAGTATTTAAAGGGTATGAAAATATCTTAAAGTAAAATCAGTTATATTATTGGTAGATTAAGGTATATCAATAGCTCTTGGAAGGGTTGTTATGGCTGAGATGATTCGTGCTTTCATCGCGTTTGACACTGACAACGATATTGTGCTTAAACAATTGTCAGAGGTTCAGAAGACACTGATTGATACTGGAGCGGACTTGAAGTTAGTTGAGCCGAAGAATATCCATGTGACCATGCGATTTCTCGGAGACATATCGCCATCAAGTGCAGATGCAATTTATGAGGAAATGAAAAAAGTCGCTTTCAAGCCTTTTGACATCGAACTTAAAGGCTTAGGTGCCTTCCCCACCTTAAGATACGCTAGAGTAGTTTGGGTTGGAATCCAAAAAGGCGCGAATGAGCTAAAAAGCGTTTTTGACCAGTTGGAGCCACGTTTACAGAGATTGGGCTTTAGACCGGACCCTAAAGGTTTCAGTCCACATCTTACAATTGCTCGCGTCAAATCTGGACGAAACAAAGCTGAACTCGCCAAGCACATAGAAGAAATGACAAATTATGAATGTGGCATAATTAGAGCAGAGTATTTAAGACTAAAGAAAAGTGTGCTAACCCCGAAAGGTCCAATTTACTCAACTCTTAAAGAAGTCTCTGGATAAAAGAAGAGTCTACAGTGGCACCTATGTCTTCAAACTTCGATAAAGTCTCTGCAAGCGTGTTGCGCAAGGTTACTCCATCTCCTAAA
>Ga0129298_10001053_pt1 | contig 11491 bp, 11 predicted proteins | sample I19B2metaG_FD_94707 | JGI IMG/M metagenome (GOLD analysis project Ga0129298, IMG submission 94707) | Lake sediment bacterial and archeal communities from Gulf of Boni, Indonesia to study Microbial Dark Matter (Phase II) - ​I19B2 metaG | ecosystem: Environmental > Aquatic > Freshwater > Lake >...
CAGGGCCTATACTCGGATATTAAAGGTTGCCCGAACGATTGCCGATCTCGAGCCCCAGGAAAATATTCAACCTTCCCACCTCTCCGAAGCCATCCAATACCGGACGCTGGATCGAAACCTGATCGCATAGGTTTTAGCCACACAGCATCATTCCACCATCTCATCAATTTTTATTTGATTTTTACTTCATTTTGGGTAATATCGAACTATACGATTTGACTGTTTTAACCTTCCGATGGGTGGGTGTTCTCCTCTAATCGACTCAGGAGGAAATTTATTTCATGAAGAAGATAGGTATTAAGGGAACCGGTTCTTGTATCCCTGATCGGGTTGTCCCTAATTCATATTTTGAAAAGATCGTGGATACTTCTGACGAATGGATCATCACGCGGACAGGAATTCGAACCCGCAGGATGATCGAACCGGGTCAGGCCTTAACCGATCTGGCCACCCCAGCCTCTGAACATGCCTTGGAAATGGCTGGAATCTCTCCTAAAAAACTGGACATCATCGTCGTCGGCACATCGACGGCTGACATGTTAAGCCCCTCCGCTGCCTGCATCCTTCAGCATCGGCTGGGAGCGCAAAATGCGGTGGCGTTTGATGTCAATGCAGCCTGCCCAGGATTCATCTACGGCTTAGGCATTGCTCAGAAGTTTATGCAGGACGGGTCACACCAACACGGCCTTGTGGTCGGCGGAGAAATTATCTCTAACCGCATCGACTATAAGGACAGATCGACCTGCGTCCTTTTCGGTGACGGCGCAGGAGCTGTTGTCCTGGGACATTCCGCTGGAAAAAAAGATGGAGAGATTCTCACCACCCATCTCCACTCTGACGGGAATCTCTGGACTCTGCTCCATGTACCTGGCGGCGGGTCACGCATCCCCCCGTCTCACCAAATGTTGAACGAGGGCCTTCAATACGTGAAGATGCAGGGAAACGAAGTTTATAAGTATGCGGTTCGTACCATGGTCGATGTAGCTCGAAAGGCGATGAAATCGAAAGGGATCACGACCGACCAAATTGACTGGTTCATCCCCCATCAGGCCAACATACGGATCATGGAAGTGGTGGCCGAGCGTCTAGGTATCCCTCTGGAGAAGGTGATTGTAACGGTTCATAAATACGGCAATACGTCTGCAGCTTCCATCCCAACAGCCCTGGACGAAGGCGTTCGAAGCGGCCAGATTCAACGAGGGGATCTCGTTCTGGCGAACTCCTTCGGCGCGGGCTTCACCTGGGGCGCTGCGCTCTTCAGGTACTAATCCCGCCAAAGCGATTACCTAAAAATTAGACCTTTTTTCACCTTCGGTTTTCTGATATAATCGCCAAAAATTTCTATGAAACTCTCTATCATTATCCCCGTCTATAACGAGACCCATACCATCGGAGAAATTCTCTCCAGAGTCCTCCAAGTCGACCTGCCCAAAGAAGTGATCGTGATCGATGACTGCTCTACAGATGGAACGAAAGAGTTTCTAATAGAATGGGAGGCCTCCGAAGGAAAGAGATCGAAGGATCAAGTCCGCGTCCTTCTTCAGCCGAAGAATATGGGCAAGGGCGCGGCCCTGCGCACAGGATTCAAAGAGGCCACCGGTGACATCATCCTCGTTCAAGATGCGGATCTCGAATATGACCCCAAGGAATATCCCAGGCTGATCGAACCGATTCTCGATGGAAGGGCTGATGTGGTCTACGGCTCTCGATTCTTAGGGACACCTCGCCGAGTCTTGATGTTCTGGCATACTTTGGGAAATAAGTTTCTCACCTTCCTCTCCAACCTCTGTAGCAATCTCAACCTCACCGATATGGAGACAGGATACAAGGTTTTTAAGAAGGAGGTGTTGGACCACGTCCATTTAAAATCAAATCGGTTTGGCTTCGAACCTGAAGTCACGGCCAAAATCGCCAAGATGAATTACCGAATCTATGAAGTCCCCATTTCTTACAGTGGTCGCGATTATTGGGAAGGAAAAAAGATCAGATGGATCGACGGATTGAAGGCAGTTTTCTCCATCTTCCGCTATAACTTCTTTGACGCAGTCACCGAGGACATTGTCTATCAAACCGTTCAAAGGATGAAGAAGCTCCATCGCTATAATCGATGGATCTTTTCAAAATTCCAGCCATTTTTGGGCAGAAGGGTATTCGAGGTCGGATCAGGGATTGGAAATATTACGAAATTCCTCTTGGACCGAGATTTCGTCATCGCCACGGATGTCGATCCTAAGTACCTCACTTTTCTGAGAAATACCTTTGGACAGTATAAGAAATTCTTGATCGAAAACTTTGACGTTTCCAAGTCAGATGTAGACCGATACCGATCCCATCGCATCGACTCTGTCATCTGCTTCAATGTCTTGGAACATGTCGAGAATGACGAAAAGGCCATGAAAAATATCTTCGACCTCTTGGAACCCAGAGGACGCCTCCTCCTCTTTGTACCTTCGCATCCGTGGCTTTATGGAAGTTTGGACCGACATTTAGGCCATCACCGACGCTATGGCGAGGAGGCATTAAAAAAGAAATTGGAGGACATAGGATTTAGAGTGATACTCTTGAAATATTTTAATCGAATCGGAATCCTGGGATGGTATCTTAACGGAAAAATACTCGGAAGAAAAAGGCTTCCCTCTCTTCAGTTAAGGATCTATAATCTCCTTGTCCCGCTGTTCACAATGGAAGAGCTCGTTCCACTCCCCTTCGGCACCTCCCTCCTTGTAGTTGCCGAAAGGCCAGAATAATGGAGACAATTGAATCCTTTTCAGATTTCTTAAGAAAAATAGGAGCCCCGAACTTCTTGGCCATCGCCATCGTCATTATTGTGGCCTGGCTTCTGATTTCGGGACTAAGAAAAGGATTGAGGAGAGGAAAACAGGACAAAAGTTCTGATGAAAATGGGAAAGCGGATTAGCTAAATCCAAATGCCAGGCGAATGACAGATGGTTAGATCTCAAAATTTTTATATTTGGGATTGGAAATCAGGTTTACCCCGTTAGAAAGCCCCGCCATTTATGGCGGGGATAATATAATAAATTGCATCAGCTCCTTATTGAGGGCGGGGTCAAAGCCCCGTCCTTTCTAAACGGGGTTTGCTTTGCGCTTTGACATTCATTTGAACTTTGACGTTTGAAATTTGACGTTCCGTTAGGATTGCTTCTTCAGGATCTTCCAAGAGAGAAGAAAGGAGACGCCAAGGGCGATCAACATCCCTGACATGGAGAAGAGGAAGAAGAGAAGGATCAGTCTCTCCTTCATGACTGCATATTTACTTTCTAATAATCCCACATAGAGGATGCCCACGATTTTGTCCTGAATGTCCCGAATGGGCTCATAGGCCGTGATATACCAATCATCAACCACAAATGCCCTTTGGATCCAAGGCACACCCTTTTGGAGAACCTGTTCTTGAACCTCCTTCATCGCTCGTGTTCCAATCGCCCTGTTTCCTTCTTTGTCCATCACATTGGTCGATATCCTTAGGTCACCCAGAAAGATCGTGGCAGTCCCAATTTCTTTCCCCTCATATTTGGCGTCCCTGAAGACGATATTCTTGATCCGATCGACAATCTCATAGTTGCGGTTGAGAAGAATTCCTCCGATCAGTGCCCCCAAAACCTCGCCATTGAAATCAATGACCGGATGGGCCGATTTTAATACCATCCCGGAGGTCTCCTCCACTTTTTCAACAGGTTTTGCTTTCGGAGTAGGGATCAATCGTAACGTGGCCTTCTCGGCCAGGACTTGCCCCTCCTTCAATAACTCCTCTCTCAAAAGAACCTGGGTCCCTGATATCCCTTTCTTCTCCAGAGCCTTCTTGAAAAATGGGTCTTGGATCAGACTGTCGCCAAATGCCCGGGGGTTATGGAATCGAAATAGGACCATCCCCCTTCGATCCACCAGTGTCAAAAAGTCGAGTCCCTCTTTGGCCATCAGGTCTGAAAGTTCGTCACGAATAGGGGAAACGTTCTTCTCTTTTATTCCTCTTTTCAGCACATGCCGGATCGCCGTCCAGTGGATCGTTCGGTCAATGTCTCTAATCTTAGAAACGTAGACCCACCGAGCTGTATTGAGATCCTCTTTAACTCTTTCTTGTGCCTCATGAATTATCTGACTTGTAATGAGTGAGTTGACAATCAGGATTGTCACAACGCCTATGAAACAGGCAATTGCCAAAAAAATGAGGGCCAACTGAGTTTTTGTGGAAATCTTCACGGTTCTTAAGGTATCAGAAATAAAGGAAAAAGTAAATAGAAAAAAATTCCTTGCCATAAATCTTTTTTTCTGGTAGATATATTGTGAAAAAATTCTTAAGACGTGAGAAAGGAGGCTTCCAATGGGAAAGTTCGACGCCATATACGAGGATTATATGAAGCGACGGAAAGCCGTGCTCGAAATGGGAGGAGACAAAGAATTAGCGAAACGTCGAGAAAAAGGCCAGACCAATGCGAGAGAGAGGATCGACATGCTCCTCGATCCTGGCACCTTCACTGAAGTTGGGACCTTCGTAACCCACAGACAACATGAGTTCGGCATGGCTGGGAAGCTCGTACCCGCCGAAGGGGTTGTCACAGGATATGGAAAGGTAAACGGCAGGTGGATCGTCGTGGCCTCAGAAGACTTCACGTCTATGGCTGGCTCCTTTGGCGAGTATCACGGAAAGAAGTTCGTTTGGGCCTTAGATTTCGCGAAGGAAAAGGGATGGCCTTTTGTTGGAATCAACGATTCTGGAGGCGCACGTCTCCAAGAGGGAATGGATACTCTCGAATCCTATGGCTGGACCTTTCGTGCCCAGATCCTTGCCTCAGGAATTATCCCGCAGATTGCTCTGCTTCTTGGCCCGTGCCTCGGCGGTCAGGCCTATCACCCGATCATGAACGACTTCCTCATCCAGAGTAAAACAACTGGCTTCATGGGAATCGCTGGACCAGCTTTTGTCAAGACTCAGACGGGTGAAAATATTACCCTTGAAAAACTGGCTGGCTGGGAAGCTCATGCGATGAAGTCAGGTGGTACCCATATTGTAGGCGAAGACGACAAGGAGTCGATTGAGCTTTGTAAAAGACTTCTCTCCTACCTTCCCTCCAACAATAGGGAGAAGCCTCCGAAAGTTGAGCCGACCGATGATCCAAACAGAGTCATCCCCGAACTCGATAATTTTCTTCCGGACACGGAATTACGAGTCCCCTACGACATGTACCCGCTCATCAACATGGTCGCCGATAAGGGAACCTTCTTCGAGATCCATAGATATTTTGCTCGGAACCTCATCGTCGGTTTTGCACGGTTTGGCGGAAGAGCCGCTGGGATTGTTACCAATCAGCCAAAGGTGTTGATGGGAGGATTGGATTGCGATGCCTCTGATAAGCTGGCGAGGTTTGTCCGCTTCTGTGATCTTTTCAACATCCCGCTGGTGACCTTTGTTGACTGTCCGGCCTTCTGGATCGGCTCTCCCCATGAATGGAAGGGGATTTTACGCCACGGGGCCAAAACCCTATTTGCCTGGGCTGAAGCCACCGTGCCCCTTGTCTCGGTGATCATCGGGAAGTCCTATGCAGGCGCTCATTATGCCATGCTCGACAAGAGCATCGGAGCAGACCTTGTCTTCTCCTGGCCCACTGCCAAAGTGAACATCGTTGGTGCTGAGACGGCGGCGAGCGTCATCTTCGCAAAGGAGATAAAGTCCTCTCCTACCCCCAAGGAGACAGCCAAGACACTGATTCAGGAATATCGCACCAAGTATGAACACGCCTATCAGCCTGCCGAACGGGGTTATACGGACGACGTCATTATGCCCCGCGACACAAGAAGGTATGTCTGTGCTGCTCTTGATCTCCTGGAGAACAAGCAAGTGGCCAGACCTTGGAAAAAGTACTCCAACATCAATTTGTGATCCCTTTCGGAGAGGGACGTTCATTTTCACCAACGCGAGATGATAAGGCCCGCCTTCAAGCGGGCCTTATCATTTAGGTCTCATTGAATTCAATATCGGTATGGCTTAAAATTTATTTGAAAAGATGAAAGTGACTAAACGATTTCAGCAATTTTTGCTTCTTTTTCTCGTTCTTCTCCCTGTTGGTTGTGCCCATGTCATTTCTAAGGATCTGAGACAGAAGGTGGATCCATCTCTCGCTTTTACCCAAGTCCTCCAAAATCCAAATGCCTATCAGAAAAAGACTGTACTATGGGGTGGGGAGATCATTGAGACCTTCAATCAAAAAGATGGAACCACCCTGATCGAGGTCTTTCAGAGACCTCTCGGGTGGAGGGGAGAACCCAGAGAATCCCTTACTTCTGAGGGAAGATTCTTCGCTCTTGCCGAAAAATATTTGGACCCTTATCTCTTCCGAAGGGGAAGGAAGATCACGGTGGCCGGCGAGATTCAAGGGGAGAAGATAAAACCTGTTGGTGAAATGGAATATCGGTATCCCCTCCTTCTAAGCAGACAGATCTACCTCTGGAAGGAATACTATTACTATCCCGCTCCTTATTATTATGACTTTTGGTGGGGTCATCCCTACTGGTGGAGATTTGATCTTTACTATCACCGACGTTTTTAAACCTTCTCCTCGTTAATTTTACACGATATAAGCATCACTCCAAGGACCCTTGGAACGTTATGACCGTATAGAACCCACTTACCCCTGTCTGCCGACAGGCAGGGGCAGGTTTCTTGATTGTTGGACGAAATTAACGATCTAAACGAGCTCAACGATCCAAACGATTTCTATGTGAGTTGACAGACTAATCCATCTCAGTTATATTTCCCTCGCGTAACAGGAGCACCGAATGGCACGCAATCCTATCACCCGTAGCGGTTACAATCAGTTACATAAAGAACTGGATAACCTGAAGAAAGTAGTTCGCCCTCAAGTGATCAGGGCGATTGAAGAAGCCCGAAGCCACGGAGATTTGAACGAGAACGCAGAGTATGTCGCGGCCAAAGAACATCAATCCTTTATTGAAAAGAAGATCCGGGAGATCGAACAGAAGCTGGCTAATTCTGAAATCATAGATATGACCAATCTTCCCCATGACAAGGTTGGCTTTGGTTCCTCCGTTACCTTGGAAAACCTCGGCAAGGGTGATGAAGTTACCTACCAGATCGTCGGGTCCGACGAGTCGGATATCTCCTCAGGCAAGATATCGATTGTCTCTCCCCTGGGCAAGGCTCTGATCGGTAAGGAAGTGGATGACGAGGTGACTGTCCAAACCCCAGGCGGTACCAAGAAATATACGATCCTAAAAATCAGTTAGATAAATTCCAATAACCAAATCCCTGCCTGCGCCGGAGCGCCTGCCCGCCGCACGAGGCTTCGGAAGGCGGGGCTTCGCGCAGGCAGGCCAAGTTCCAAACCTGTTCCTGACAGGTTCAGGAATAAACTCCAATTTCACAATAACCCAAGTTCAATAATATTTAGATATTGGAATTTGGTAATTATTCATTTCTCCTGCCTTCGTACCACATGGATCGCTGTGGCTTTGAAAGAGGCCTTTACTTCTTTCCCCTCTGTCAATGAAAGGTCTTGCAGGGATTGATTCGTCACATAGGCCACGAGAGGAAATCCACAATGGAGTTGGACTTTTTGATAGAGTCCCAGGGGAGTGATTTTCGCGATCTTTCCCCAGAAAGCATTTCTGGCGCTGGTCGCCTCTTTCGAGGCATGGATGGAGAGGGTTACGTTTTCTGGCCGGATGCAGAGCGTTACGATCTCCTCTAAATGGGCCTCGCCCACAGCCTCGATCTCCTGACCTGAAACAGAGACCACAAAGGTTCCGCCACTTCCTCTAACCACCCTTCCCTTAATGACCGTTTCCACTCCCACAAAAGACGCCACAAACTCATCGATCGGATGGTTCATCACCTCCTCAGGAGATCCAATTTGAACGATCTCGCCTTGCTTGATGACAGCAATCCGATCTGAAAGCCTTAAAGCCTCTAACCTGTCGTGAGTGGCAAAGATTGTTGTTGTTCGGGTCTGTCTCAAGATGCGTTCCAAATCTTCGATGAGAGATTCACGACTGGGAGGGTCCAGAGAGGCAAAAGGTTCGTCAAGGAGGAGAAGTTCCGGCTGGATGGCAAAGGCCCGCGCAAGGCTTGCCCGCTGTGCCTCTCCTCCGGAAAGCGTTTTGGCAGACCGTTGGCTGAGATGCCCGATTCCAAGTCGATCCAGTTGTTCCATGACCACCCGATGGATTTCTGATCTTCTCATTCTCCTTATCTTTAATCCTGAGGCGACATTGTTAAAGACGGTGGTGTCAAAGAGAAGGGGCTCCTGAAAAACCATTGCGAGCTTCCTTCGATATTCAAAAGCAGAATGGTTCGAATTAACCCTCTCTCCTTTGAAGAAGATTTCGCCCTGCAAGGGTTTGGACAGATAGGACAAGCTTTGCAGCAAGGTGGTCTTTCCCGCTCCATTTGGCCCAATCAGGGAGAGGATCTCTCCCTTTTGGATAATTAAGGACGGGATATTGAGCAGAGTCGCGCCCCCTCTTTTAACCTCGATATTTCTTCCCTCAAGAATTGGAGTTGAATCAACCATTACTTTGTTCTATTCTGCCTACTGCTTTCTGCTTACTGATTACTGATCACTTTTTACCCTTACACTATCTCGGTCTTTCCCTCTGCTGGATCTGAGTGAGGATCAAATTGATAAAATAGGCCAGCAACAGGAGGATGATTCCCAGAGCGATCGCAATGTCGAAATTTCCTCGGCTCGTCTCCATAACTGTCGCTGTCGTCAGTACACGTGAATACCCCTTGATATTTCCACCCACCATGATGGAGGCACCCACCTCGGAAATGACCCCGCCGAAACCAGCCATCACGGCAGCAAGAAGAGGAAGCTTCGCCTCCTTGATCAAGATCCAGACCATCTGGAGACGGGTGGCCCCAAGAGATAGAATTTGGAGCCGAAGCTTCTGGGGAAGCTGTTGAATGGCAGCAAGGGTGATACCCATCACAATGGGGGTAGCGATGACTGTCTGAGCCATGATCATGGCCGTGGGCGTATAGAGGATTCCAAAGAAACCCAGAGGGCCGTTCCTCCATAAAAAGATGGTCACGAAAAGGCCTACCACCACTGGTGGAAGAGCCATACCTGTATTGATGAGGCTGACAACGATCCTTTTGCCCGGAAACTTTGAAAGGGCAATGGTTACCCCAATAGAAATTCCAATTAAAAGACTAACAAAGGTAGCTGTCCCAGAGACCTGAAGAGAAAGCAGTGTGATCTTCATCACCTCAGGATCAAAGGTGATCAGGAGATAGAAAGCTTTCTTTATTCCCTCGAGTATTAAGTCCATAACTTTCTCCTGGTTCCCGACCAACTCAAAAATGTCAAATTTCAAAGTTCAAACAAAGTCCAAAGTTCAAATTTTAAAATTTTTCTTCTTCTAATTTGACATTCCTTTGACAATTGGAATTTGACATTTGAAATTGTTTACTTCCCCAATTCTTCTTCCTTCTTGCCAGCATCCGGGAAAAAGAGAGGGGACCCAAATTTATCGACTCCAAAGGTCCTGATGATTTCCTGGGTTTCCTTTGAAACCATAAAGTCGGCAAATGCCTTTCCACCAGCAGCATTGACCTTGGGCCATTTGGTTGGGTTGGCTTCGATGACATGATAGATGTTGAGGAGAATTGCATCCCCTTCGACCAGAATATCGAGGCCGAGATTCTTCTTCAATGCCAGATATGTCCCCCGATCTGTCAGCGTATATCCTTTCTTTTCAGCAGTCACGTTTAAGGTCTGCCCCATTCCGAGGCCTGTCTGCTGGTACCATCTTTGCCCTTCCGGATTAATTCCAGCTGCTTTCCAGATTACCTTCTCCTTTGCGTGAGTCCCCGAGTTGTCTCCCCTCGACATGAAAAGCGTTTTTGTCGCAGCAATCTTCTTAAATGACTCTGAAGAAGACTTCATCCCTTTGATTTTAGCAGGATCTTCCGAAGATCCCACAACGATGTAATCATTATGCATGATGATCCTCCGATTGATTCCATAGCCCTCAGCAACAAATTTCTTCTCGGCTGCCGGGGAATGAACCAGAAGCACATCCGCCTCCCCCTTTTGTCCCATGGCCATGGCTTGACCCGACCCCACGGCAATCGTCTTAACGAAGTATCCTGTCTTCTTCTCAAAGATTGGAATCAAAACGTCGAGGAGGCCAGAGTCCTGGGTGCTCGTCGTCGTGGCCAGGATGATGGTCTTCGGTTGCGGTTGTGCAGAGGTCAATCCCAAAAAAAACAGCAGCGAAAGAGCTCCCCATATTGTGATCCGCATAGTATCCTTTCGACACATAGATTCTCCTCCTTGAAGGTAAAATTAGCTTTTTTGCCCTTGCGAAATTCTCCACTCTTTAGAATTCGGAAAGAAAAGGGGACTTCCATATTTATCCTTTCCAAAGTCCCGGATAATCCTCTGCCCCTTTCCCGGGGAGGTCAACCACTTGACGAAAACCATGACATCTTGATAATTCACCCTCGGGAATTTTTGAGGATTGACAGGGATGAGAGTCATGTAGTTCAACAGAGCTTCATCCCTCTCCGCCAGGATCGCAAGCTTCATTTTGTCTTTAAGGGACAGGTAGGTAGCTCGATCAATAACCGTATAAGCGCCCTTCTGATCCGTATAACGAAGGGTAGCCACATTCCCTTCCGACCCTTTTTCATAGATGACATACCAAGAACCCGAGGGTTTGATCCCGGCCTTTTCCCATAATTGCATCTCGGCCACATGGGTTCCCGATTTGTCTCCACGGCTGATAAATGTTGTACCTTTCTCAGAAATTCTCCTGAGAGCCTCTGTAGCCTTTTCCTTGCCTCTGATCCCTGCGGGATCATTTGGAGGACCGACGATCACAAAATCGTTGTACATCAGATCGATCCTCTCTGTGCCAAACCCCTCACTGACGAATTTCTCTTCGAGAGATTTCGCATGAACCAGAACAACATCCACATTTCCCTTCCTGGCAATATCTAAGGCAGCCCCCGTGCCTGCCCCCACATGGCGGACCCGAATGCCGGTATCCTTTTCAAATTCATTCTCCAGCACATCTATGATGCCTGAATCGATCGGACCTATGGTACTGGCCAACAGAACGAACCTATTGCCCTGGGGTTTCCCCAAGCCTGCACATGACAATGAAAAAACGACCAACAACAGTAATCCAACCCATGTCCACTTCTTCCCCTTCATTCTCTTCCCTCCTCAGATTAGTTTTTTGAATAAAGTATCTTCCCCGAATTTCCGAAATCGTAGTTCCCCAGCCTCACCACCCTGTTCCGGAGCTCCTCTGAATGAAGAATCTCTATGAACGCCTGCACTCCTTTTTCAAAAAAGGTTGACTTATCAAGAATCATATCGAAACGTTCTCGGGTGATGGGAATGAAAGGAAGGCCGAAAAGTTTGGAAACAACAATCGTGGCAATGCCCACGTCCGCTTCTTTTGAAAGGATGGAGAGGCCCACTTCAAAATGGGTATAAAC
>Ga0129298_10001056_pt1 | contig 11485 bp, 13 predicted proteins | sample I19B2metaG_FD_94707 | JGI IMG/M metagenome (GOLD analysis project Ga0129298, IMG submission 94707) | Lake sediment bacterial and archeal communities from Gulf of Boni, Indonesia to study Microbial Dark Matter (Phase II) - ​I19B2 metaG | ecosystem: Environmental > Aquatic > Freshwater > Lake >...
CGACATCCAGGTATGGGCAATCCTCGTTCTGCACATTCAGGATCATGTCGCAGGGATAGGCATCGTAAACGGGTGTTTTCAACCAGTCCTCGCAGGCGTTGCCCGTCCAGCCGACTATTCCATACCAGCCCATCTCGCTGAGTATCATCCCCGTGCCCTGCTCTTCGATCGAGCGCCTCATCCACACCAGCTGCTCGTTCGTGAAGCCCCACGGGGTAAGGTCCGAAAGCATGAAGATGTCCAGGTCGTCGACCCAGCGCTGGTAGGTTCGGGGCATGTAGATCCTCATGAACCTGTCCATGTAGGCGGCGTGGGTCTCGTCGCCCGCCGGGATGACGATCGCGGTGACCTTGGGATCGGTCATCATGATCGAAGGTGTGACCGACCAACCCTCCCCGAAGAGCACCAACCTGACCCTCTTCGTCTCCGGGTCGACCTTCCCGTGGATCGGGGCCAGCGCCAGAATGATCAGCACGATCACGGGCGCGATCGGGTTGCGGCTCAGATTCGCAGCCTCCGTTGCGCTCTTGGGGCAACTCCCAGAGAAGTCCGCAGGTGGCTAATTAAGCTTTGTCTACTTCGCGCCGGTGGCTCCCGACCCGCGAGGGAGGCCCTCTATCATCTTCCTGGTTTCGGCAACGCAGATTCCCAGGACCTCCTCGGTTTCCCCCTTGCACTTGAGCGCCGCCGCGCCGCCGTGGCCCCCGCCCTCTCCGCCCAGCCTTGATGCAATCGTTTCCATGATGTGAGCAAGGCTCAGGCCCGCGTCCACGAGGTCGTTTCTCGCTCTCCCGCTGACGTTGAGAATTCCCTTCTTCTCCCCTGCCGCGAACGCCACGTCAGCGCCCAGATGGATCAGACATGATGCCACATCCCCCTGGTAGCTGCTGACCTGGGTCGTGGCAATGAACCATCCGCCGCTGGTCTTCACCTTCAGGCGCGACGCGCCCTTGAGGCACGCCATCCGGAGCGAGGGCTCAAGGGGAGTCCTCAAGAGCGGGAAGACGTGCTTGAGTTCGACGCCACTTGCGGCGCTGATGCGCGAGATCCGGTTGAGCGTCTCTTTGACGCCCAGCTTGAGATCCGCCGTGTCCGCGATGATGCCGGACAGCAGCTGGATCGCAACCTGTTTCGAGATGGTGTGGATCGAGCCTTTGGCGGTGAGGAATTCCAGGAACTCGAACACCATCTCGGAGGCCGATGGAAAGCGCGAATCCACGAGGAGGAAATCCGGCTTGATCTGGGTCTGCGCCTCATGATGGTCGATCACCGCCAGCCTGCATGGCGGCGCAAAACCCGGAGGGGGCCTGGCATCGACGAATATGATCAGGTCGGCGGCCTTGGCTGGATCCCCCGTTTCCACGGCCTCTCCGGACATCTGGGCGAGGAGCCTGCCCAGCTTGCCCGGCGATCCGGGCGCGATGACCACGGAGGATCTACCAATGTCCTTCAGCGCAAGTTTCAACGCCAGCGACGCCCCCATCCCGTCGGCATCGGCGTTCTCGTGAGTGCGGATTGCTATGTTGTCGGAATCCTCGATGAGAGAAAGGAGTTTCTGGAAATCCATTTTCATCCTGCCGGGGCCGGCCGCTCTTCTTCCCCCGTCATGCTCCTGATCTTGGACTCCATCTCCTTCATGCGGTTGACTATCTTGGTCTCCTGCCTCTGGTGCACCTTGATCCTGAGGTCCAGGGTCTCGATCCTCTCCGCAAGTTCCTTCTTGGCCTCCTCCTTCTCGACGCGGATCATGAGATTGCCGACGCTCTTGTAGATGATCTCGCCGCTCTGAAGCTTGTCCAGCTCCTCCATCGCCGACTTGGCTTCGCTTAGCTGTGTCTCCAGCCTCCTCCTCTGGAGGGCGATCTCCTGGTACTGTTGCCTTATCTGCTGGTATTGTCCGAGTTGGTGTTGTAGCTGCTGGGGTATCTTCTCTTCCTCCAAGATCAACCATCTCCCACGGCCTGCATGACTCTCTCAGCCAGTATGAACCACCTGAGGTACGAGTTGATGGCAGCCCTCATGCTCGTCGTGTCCTTGGCGTCGATCTCGACGGCCACGCTCCTGCCTTTCCTTGCAAGCTTGACCTTGGCCCGCCTTGAGGGCGCAGTAGCCTGTTCGGGCATGACCGCGCCGATGATGGACGATGCCGTCCTGGGGTCTTTGAACTGGAAAGTCAAGGAGCACCTCAACCTTCTACCTTGCCTTTATCTTCTTTGGCGTCTCAGGAGGCCTGACCTTGTACAATATTCGATAGCCGCAGTAGTTGCACCGAACAGGCTCCCCCTCCTTGAGGCTCACCAGCCTTCCGCAGTTGCGGCACTTGTAGCGGGGTCTGGGTTCCTCCATGGTACTACCCGATGATCCCGGACTCGGTGGTGGTGGGGCTGTACGCTCCACCTGCGAACACGCTGCCGCACTTCGAGCAACGCCACACGCCCGTCCCGGCCCTTCTCAGCGCAAGCTTGCCGCAGTGGGTGCACTCATAGGCCGACTTGGTCTTGAGGTCGATCTCCCTCAGCTGCCTGCGCAGCCTCCACCCGTACCTGGCACCCATGCGTCCGGCCGATCCGGCCTTCTTGGTCTTCAAGCGGCGGCCTCCAGTTTGAGCTTCTTCCTCAGGTCCGAAACCGTTCTTCTAGCCAGTTCGAGCGCAGCCTTGATCTGTTCTCTCGACCAAGGACCCGAACCCGTCTTCTGCATGGCTCTAATATGTTCCCCTTCATCCAGGCCGAAGACGATCTTGCTATCCATGCCTATCTCCTCCTCATGGGTCGTGTCCACGAGGAGGGCCTCTCCGAACTTGGCGATCGAACAAGCGATCGGGACCCTACCCATGGGCAGGGGCTGGGTCTGATCTGTAGCAACCGGTTTTCCGTCCTTCAGCTGCCACTTCTTAGCCCGGCACGCCATGAGCGCGATCACGCACGCAAGCGTCGCACCGTCGATGAGGTTGCCGCCGTCGTCAAGGGTGTGTATGTCCACGAATAACACGATCACATACTTGCCCTTCTCCAGGCACAGCTTGCCGAAGTCGATCATCTTGGACTCGCGGATCGACCTATCCACCACCCTTGCGATCTCGATGTACTTGTCGCTAGACAGGGGGGGACCGGATTCGACATCGGGCGAGGCCAAAGGCACCAGCTCGGCCGAGGTTATCAGGACTCCCTCGTCGGGCGAGTCGGGGTAGGGCTCCCCTGCAGCGGTCTTCACGGCGACCAGGATCTGCGTGTCGCCCAGGTGTAGCAGACAGGATCCCTCCGCCGTCGAGATCACGTTGGTTTCGTAGGTTATCTCCCTGAACTGGTCGAAGGCCCTGCCGTCGGCCCTCTTCCCGTCCGTAACGAGGCTTCGGATGCTTTCCCTCTTGACCTCTTCCAGGACTTCCTGCATACGATCATCCCCTGTATTTTTCCATAAGGGCGGTCCGCTGCATCTCGTACAGGTGATCGACCGCGCCCATCGCAAGATCCATTGCCTGCGAGAACTCTTCCGGGGAAAGGTCCCCGTCCATCTGCAGCAAGGTTATGTTCCTTCTCCGCGGCATCACCGCAACCGGCATGTCTGCCTCCCCAAAGTTGTCCTCGTTCTTCTCCAGGTCAAGGCAGATCTGGCCGTCGATCTTGCCCGCGGCCACGGCCACAACCAGATCGCGCATCGGGATGCCCGCGTCGGCCAGGGCAAGGGATGCTGCGTTTATGCCTGTGCACCTCGTCCCCGCGTCCGCCTGGAGCACCTCGATGTTGACATCGATGCTTGATCTGGGGTAGTAGCCGAGGAAGAGCGCCGGCATCAGGGCCTCCCTGGTAACCTTGGAGATCTCGGTGGACCTTCTGTCCGGCCCGGGCCGCTTTCTCTCCTCCACCGAGAACGATGCCATGTTGTACCTGACCTGTAGGATGGCTGAGTCGGACTCCTGCAGATGCCTTGGGTGGGTCTCCCTCGGCCCGTATACCGAGGCCATGACCTTGTTCTTTCCCCACTCGACGTAGCTGGATCCATCCGCCCTCTTGAGGGGGCCGACCTTCATGGTGATCGGTCTCAGTTCGTTCAGGGCTCTACCATCCAGCCTCTTGCCTTCCACTATCAGTTGCTTGGGTTTCTCCAAATCCTGTCTCCTCCTGAAGTAGACTCTTTATGCGGTTCGTCAGGCCCGACGTATAGGCCTCGCTTTCTATCTTGCCAAGGATCGTCTTCAGCAGATCCTCCTGCCGAGGATCGCTGCACCGGGCCCAGATTATGCCGTTCTGGCCAACCAGTATCTCTCGGCACACGCTCCTCTTGAGCATGCTTATCATAGATCCCTTTCTTCCGATGACCCGTGGCACCTTCGCCGGGCTGATCGTGAACACCCTGCCCCCAACGAGCTTCCTGAGCTCCGGGTCCTGCATCGTCAGCTTGACCTGCATCAGCTCATTGACGCTTAGGATCTCAGCGTAGATGAGGTCCCAGGTCTTGAGGATGTCCTCGAGGTTCCCATTGACCACGTCGAAATTGTAGGGAACCTCGGAGACCTTGAGGATTCCCGGCGTAGGGCTGTGGATGTAGACCATCCAGCCCAGGAACTGGACCTCGGTGACCATGCCAACGACCCTGTCACCCGGTTTGGGGATGTAGGCCCCCTCCAGGGGTATTACCCTTACCGAGTTGCCGTGGAGGTCTACGAGCCCGATGACCGAGGAGAATATCTCGTCGCCCTCCCTGAAGACGCCCTCCTCAAGCTTGTACCGGCCTCTTGCGACCAGTGCGCCCGGCGTCACAAGCGCCCTGTTGGCCGTCTCAACCGAATCGCCCATTTTCCTCTATCTCCTCTCGATAAGCTTCGTCTCAGCCTGGCCTTGGGTCAGCTTGCCCAGCAGGGAGTAGAAGTCCTGCTCGGCCCCGACGGGTATCTCCAACACCCCAATCCAAGAACCGTCCTTCTGCCACTCCTCCTTCTTCAAGTCCCCGAAGGATTTCACGTGGCCATAGGCCCTGCCGGTGAACTCGGCGGGGATCTTCACTGCTATCGTCCTGACCTCGAACCTGAGCGGAAGGATGGTTCTAAGGTCCTTCACGATGTCCTTGACCTGGGTCTCAACGGCGTCGAAGGGATCGATCCTCACCTTGCCCTCGGTCAGCGCATTCTCCACCCTGGTGGGGGGATGGGGATACCCGGTTCTTGGGTCAACGGCGTTGCGCGATATGAAGGCCACGATGGCCTTTCGCTTCTCCTCCACCATGGCCCTCCTCTGGTCGGTGGTCAGCTGGATCTCGCCGTCGCGTATTATCTTCCTTGAGACCGCCTCAAGATCGCGGGTGCCGAAGACCTCCAATATCCGATCGTCCGCGACCCTGTCTCCCTTCTTGGCATCCTTGAAGACCTGGCGAACCGCGAGCAGGTCGTCGAGGCTTACGGGTTCGCCCCGTCTAACCTTCGGCGTCAAGCTGGAATCAACGAGTATCTCAAACGTCGAGCCATGCGAGGTTAGCCTCGCCACGACAGCCTCATCCACTTTCACCATGGCCATCGCCTCCGCCAACGTCCCGTCCGCCCAGAGTGGGCCAAAGAGGTCGTTCGAGGGAGGCATGGGGGCTGGATCCTGTGCACCGTGCGGTGAGAGGCTCCAATAGGTCAGTTTCAGAAATGTGCGAAACTGCACCCACCCTGCCGCTCTTCGCGTCAAACCCCATCCGGGGTGTCCTTGGCACTCCTATCCCTCGTTGCCGAGGTTAGATCCAAGAGATCTAGGATCGTGAACCCAAAGGATCCTTCACTACTGGTCAGGTCAACCCTGCCATCATCGAAAACCTGTTTGAGCTTGAATTCCCCGCGAGAAATTCTGACATCGGACCCCGGGACGAAAGCCTTGATTTCGGCCATTCTCCTAAGCCTTCCCGGATCTTCCTCTCCTAGCCTCTTTTCCACTCTTTCGAGCAGAGTGGCCGACGATTTTCTAATAAATTTATCCTTGCAGGCCCGGATCGTCCCGGAAACGCCGATGCTTCGGACGATCACCGGCTCTCCCTGGATGTCAGTGGTCAGGAGCATCGAGGTTCTCAGATCATCTAGGCCGGACAGGTTGGACCTCACCAGGCCCCTCTGGCTCTCTTCATCAAAGAACACAAGCCAGGGCGATGACAGGAAGAAGCCCTTCTCCCCAGCGAATCTGAGATGGGACTTGACCATCTGGCTCACTAGGGCATCCCGGCCCACCTTGGAGCTGCCCAGGACCTCGAAGGCTACGTACCGTCTCTTCGGCCTCGCGTCATCCACCCCCGCGTTCACGCGCTCTACTCAGGATGGCCTGCGGCGTTGATGAGATCCAGTCCAGCGCTTGCTGGGGCGGTATCCCCAGACAGGCACGCAAGGCACAGGCAAGCTCCCTTGGGTCACGCATCAGGTAGCTGTCGTCCGCCCCTGAAACCAGAATCTCGGGGCATTCGTGCTTCCCACAGTACTGGTGCATCGTGCACCAGGCTTTTATCAGATGCGATCTCTTGACTGCCTGCTCCTTCAGAAGCCCAGCATACGGGTAGGCAACCGGGACCTTGTTCTCCGCCGCGGATCTCGCCGCGGTCATGTCGTTGGGGGCGGGGACGATAAAATCAGCCGTTCCTGCGGCGGCCGCCTGGCCCGCCCATTTGCCGATGCCGACCCTCAACTCCGCTGCGGGAGTTGAGGAGGGGCCTTCCTCGACCACCTTGACGAGTTGGATGTCCGGGACCCTGATCGCGGGCTGGGGCATCGTGCGCTTGCCTCTCGAGAGTATCCCCACGATCGAGTAACCCAGATATGCCGCAACCCATCCCAGGCGGGATGGCGTATCCCTTCCGCCAGCGCCGGCCGGGAAGGCCAGAAGATCGATGTAAGTCCTCGCCATCCCATCCCATCCAGGTTCGGCGGCAAGGACAGGCTACCTAGCTTTCTCGGCGCCCTTGCCCTTCCTCCTCAGCCCCCTTCCCTTCCGCGCGGCTGAGGTGAGGCCCCTGAAAGCGCGTTTGCGTTGGTGTCTGTCGCATATCCAGTTAATGTCCGGGTCCGAGATGATCACCGGGTGGTTGACGTCGGCAAACAGGACTTCGAAGTATTCGCTGGCCCCGTCGCTGCCAACCCAGTAGGAGTTGATGACCTCGAGGTTGGGGAATCTCCTGTTCGCCCTTTCCTCCGCAATCCTCTGGAGCGACTTCTTGGGCGGGAAGTGGTGTACGAGCATCCTCCTAGGTTTCCTGCCCTTTCGAGGTCGGCTCTTGCGCCTGCCGCCCCTTCTCACTCGGGCGCGCGCAACGATGAAGCCGGGCTTTGCCTTGTAGCCGAGTTTGTGCGCGCGGTCAAGCCTCGTCGGCTTGTCGATCTTCACCACTGAAGGCTCCCTGCGCCACTTGACGAGCCTGCGTTTCATGAGCTCTCCAACGTAGGACTCGTCGGGCTTGTCCCAAGCCTTCTCAATCGCCTTGTACAGTGACATTCGAGCCCCTCCAATCGTTCAGGTCTAATGACCCACATCCTGGGGCTGGATAGCATTAAAGAGAAGTGGCCTTAAATATCGTTCATCCTAGGTTCAAGGTGATCAAGTGGCCGAGCAAGCCGTGGACATCACTCAGAAGCTGCACGATTTTGGCTCAGGCGTCTACGAGAAGGTGGACAAGCTCAAGGCCCCAACCTTTGCGTACCCCTCCAAGGGCCTGAGCAATGTGTTCTACGAGGAGCACAGCAGGCTGGTCAAGCAGGGCGGGAAGTCCAGCTCCAGATCGTTTCTGAACTTGGCGCACACCCGGAAGTTCATGCAGACGTTGATGATCGGCGCCAGATGCCAGGATCTCCTGGACGAGTCTAAGACCGCAAGCATCAGGGAGTTGTACTACCAGCTCAAGCACAGCCTGCCCAACACGAAGGAGGAGAATACCTTCGAGGACCAGACCGAGTCCGATGCTTGCGTCGAAGACCTGGAGCGGATGTTGGACGTGCTCAGGGAGCAGCTGCACCTGAACGCCGACAGGCGGGGGTTCATGCACGGGAGGATCGTGCTAGAGGACGTGGGCGATCGGATCGACTGCTCCGTGATGGGAAGCGGTGGATATGCGATCCCGAGCAACATAGAGAGGATAAGGATCAAGGAGGTTGACGCCGACTACGCGCTCGTCATAGAGACCGACGGTATGTGCGATCGTCTGAAGGAGGAGAAGTTCGACAAGAAGAACAATGCCTTGCTCATATCCACCAGCGGCCAGGCAAGCAGGGGCGCGCGCAGGCTGATTCACAGGCTGTCCAGCGAGTTCAGCCTCCCCGTCTACGTCTTCACCGACGGCGATCCCCACGGCTACTACATTTACAATGTCATAAAGTGCGGCTCGATCAACCTTGCCTATCTTTCGGAGAGGCTTGCGACCCCTGGCTGCAAGTTCATCGGCATGCGGATGACGGACGTCGATCGGTATGGCCTCCAGAAGGTCACCGAGAAGCTGAAACCCCAGGATGAGAAGAGGTTGCGGGAGGAGCTGGAATACCCTTGGTTCAGCAGCAAGGAGTGGCAGGGGGAGCTTGACCTGATGCTCAAGAAGAAGGTCAGGATCGAGCAGCAGGCCCTCGCGTACAAGTCACTTTCCTTCGTTGCGGACGAGTACCTGCCGGGGAAGATCGCCACCAGCGATTTCCTGCCCTAGGCGGTTGGCTCCGGGGGACTACCCATGGCCCGCCCTCCGATCGGCTGCGTAAGATGCTCAGCTCGTTGACGCAAGAAGACGTCTCACCACCGACACCGGGTTTCCTCCCTTCGGCTGCGCCTCCAGCGGCGCAGCAGTGAACTCCCGGGCAATGCGTAGGTAGATCGGGTCAAGCTCCTCATCGCTGAGCGAAGTCTCGCCCCTAGACATCTTGCCCCTGAGGATGTCAAGGTACTTCGCCACCCTGGGTCGGTAGTATCCTGCCACCAACCCATCTAGGTCCATCCGGTAGTAGTCCAACAACGGCTCGGATTCCTGGCCCTCTGCGGCCATCACCCAAAGGTGTACGTGCTTCACCAGCCTGGTCGCATCATCCCCGTGCATCTTGCTCGCCCTCTGCACCTTCCGATCGAGGCGGTATGGAGGAAAGCTGGACAGTAGCCCGACCTGCTGATCCAGGATCATTAGGCAAGAACGCGCCGCCTCTTCGAACCCGGGTGCATCCTTGCGCAGGAACGCTTCCCGGGCGCGCCGAAGCTCTTGGTTGAACCTCTCGGCGTTCCACTGTCGCGCGATGTCAACCAGGTCGCGCCTTGCGAGGAAGCTGCTGCGCAGGAACTGGGGCTGGGCAAGGAAGATCCCGATCGCATGCCTAAGCCGGGGTATGTAGGCGGCCCGCTCGGGCCAGAGCTTCGCTGCTCGTTCCCTCATCTGTGGCGAGCCGTGGAGCAGGGTAGCGTTGGGGCGCAGCCAGTACAGCGGTCCCATCAGGAGTATGATGGATCCGCTGTTGGGTCCGTACACGGTATCCAGGAGGTCCCCCCAAGCCGGCTCCAACGCCTTGCCCATCTCAGCGCCGTAGCGGTGCCTACAGTAGTCGGAAAGGTGGTTCTCGGCGCTAACCGCCTCCGGTTGCCAGCCCAGCTTCGCACAAAGCTCAAGGTAGAAGCTGTTGTAGTCGATAATCTCGGGGGTCGAGGAGAAGACGCACAGCCTGTCTGCCCCCGGGTCCGCAAGAACGGTCCGAACTTCCTTGATCAGGCCGCGAACATCGCCGTGAAGGTAGCTGTCGCCGCCGAAGGAGTGCAGGACTCCGTATCCCCATGGTCGCCCGTAGAAGTAGTCGGTCATCCGGTATTTGGCCGCCTCCTCGGCCCAGCCGTCCCAAACTACGAGCGGAACCGTGATTGCGTTCAGGTACCCCCGCACATCCTCCGGGGTCCAACGCACCCCAGGATCGGAGGAATGGAAGTCGAAGGACCAGCTTGACACCATCCAGGTGCCCTCGGGGTCTACCTCCAGGATTGCGTCCGACATGGCCCGTGCAAACTGGACCCGCGCTTCCTGTGGATCCGTTGCGCCCTCAAGGATCTTGCTCTCGCTCACGAACTCGGCTATGTAGAGATGGTCGGTTCCGTAGCGTTGGCTGTAGTGGCGAACGTAGTCAACGATCAGCCTGTGGAATATGGGGTCGGACGGATGTAGCTGCCTGGTGGGTGACAGTTCGCTCCACTGGGTGACTATGCTCCTGCATTGCGGGTAGGCCTCGAAGAACGATGCTGGAAGGGCCCCGTTGGGAAGTATGCACGGGATTCGCATTCCGAGCTCGTGGGCATACTCGAAAGCCCGCTCATGGAGGGACTTGGTCTTGGTTCGCTTGGAGGGCGCAGGGGAGACGCCCCACTCGGCCATGATCACGTCGACTATGTCCGTGCCAACGTTAAAGGGCCAGATGATGTTGATTCCTCGCTTTGCCTTCCAGTCAAGCTCCCTCTTCCAGTCGCGCCATGTCCAGTAGGCCGTCGAGTAGGTGTAGATGCATCCGCTTCCCTCTTGGCGGTCTCGGAACCTGGGGATCTCCGTGATGTCAATCCTGGGAAGTGTGATGGATGTTTGGCGCGGGATTTGCTCTCCATCGCGAAAGAAGCCGCAGCCGAGCACCTGTTCCAGCAGATGATAGACGGCATGAAGGGTTCCGCGGTCGTTGCTGCCCGCCAGAAAGAGGATGTCCCTTCCGCCCATGCGGGCTGTCTTGATGGCAAAGGCGTCTGCGTCAGGATCCCCAAAGGCTTTCACAATCCCCTTCTTGAGTGCCTGCGCCATCAGGGGGTTGGTGGCCGGCTTCCCGATTGCGATCAGTGGCCCGGACCTGGGCACGCGCTGCACTATCCTCGGCTTTATGCCAGAGATCGCCCCGAGGTACCTCCTCAGCTCGTCCGCAGCATGCCGTTCAAGCCAGGTTGGGCGATGCCCGAGGACGATTGTTGCCCTCGCCCGGCCTTTCTGAACTAGAAGCATGTGCCACGGGAAGGGGGATGCTGTATAATGATTTCTGCACGGCCAGATAGCGGACCCAGGCCCCAGCTGAGCCGGATCAGAGGTACGCGCTCCAGGCATGGATGACGGCCCTGTCCGCGTCACCGAACCCAGCCATCACCTGGTTCCAGTTCTGGTTCACATCCCCGATGGCGTACAACCCGGGTATGGGCTTCCCCTTGCCGTCAAGGACCCTGCAGTCGTCATCGACCAGGAGATACCCTTCCCTATCCGTCGCGCCGCCGAGCATGACGGCAAGGTCGTTATTGATCTTGTACATCCCAAGGGCTGAGAAGGAGAAGTCGAACCTCAACTCCCTGCCCCCGGCGAGCTTGACGCCGAGGAAGTTCTCCTCCGCGCCGAAGAGCGATGCTATCTCCTCGGTGAACACGCTGATGTTCTTCGAAGACAGCCTGCTCAGCAGTTCGCGCCTCTCCTTGCGGGAGAGCTTCTCCCCTTCGAGAATGTCCATGCCATGGGTTAGGATGGAGACGCTCCTCGCGTCGAAGTAGAGGATGTCCAGGGC
>Ga0129298_10001057_pt1 | contig 11480 bp, 16 predicted proteins | sample I19B2metaG_FD_94707 | JGI IMG/M metagenome (GOLD analysis project Ga0129298, IMG submission 94707) | Lake sediment bacterial and archeal communities from Gulf of Boni, Indonesia to study Microbial Dark Matter (Phase II) - ​I19B2 metaG | ecosystem: Environmental > Aquatic > Freshwater > Lake >...
AAACCCCTCTCTTGTCCTCCACCATATATTACGGGTTGAATGCTTGTTCCAGTCCTAATGTAGAGGGCGCCTACTCCACGAGGACCATACATATCGTTGGAGGAGAGTGAAAGGAGGTCTATATTTTCTTTTTGAACATCCATCGGAATCTGCCCCGTTGCCGCCACCGCATCCACATGGAAATAAGCACCTTTGCCATGAACGACTTCACCAATCTCTCCTATTGGTTCGACCGTGCCAATTTCCCCATTTGCATACATTATGGAGACCAGAATTGTTTTGTCGGTGATTTCCTTTTCTAAGGCTTGAAGGTCTAAGAATCCGTATTTGTCAACTGGAAGATATGTGACCTCGAAGCCTTGCTTGCTAAGGTGCTTGCATATGTTCATCACCGACATGTGCTCAATTGAACTGGTAATTATGTGGTTTCCCTTGGCCTTGTTTCTGTAAGCTACACCTTCGATGGCTAGATTGTTGCTCTCCGTGCCGCCAGAGGTGAAGATAATCTCATTGATTCTCTCCGCTTTGATCAGGTCTGCAACCCTACTCCGAGCTTCATCAATTGTCTTTCGAGCTTCGTTACCAAAGGAGTGAACGGATGATGGATTACCGTACTTTTCAGTGAAATAGGGCATCATGGCTTCAAGAACACGCTCATCTACAGGCTTTCCAGCAGCGTGGTCCATATACACTATCCGCATTCCAGATCGCCTTTGACCATTAGAAGCATAAAACCGCATCGGCATCCAATATTCTGTCGTTAAGCGTGGCAGCGCCTACTATTTTGGCCTTGTCCACAAAATCTCCCCTTCCCAATCCAAGAAGCATGCAGCTCTGCTCGCAAACCTCAAGTTTCACCCCAGCCTTCACTGCCTGGTCCATTACCTGCTTCAATGATGGAAATTCTCCCAGCTTGATTCTTTCCGCTTCTCCCTGCTTAACTAATGTAACGCCCTTAATTAAGAAGTATATTGTAGCATCTATTCCCATGGCTACAGCCGTAGTTGCCAAGATAAAGGGGGCATACGTGCGTTCTGGAGTGTCTACACCGCTTGTTTGTACGTATAGTATCTTCTTTTTCTCACTCAACATCATCACCTTCATCTAACTTTTTTGATCAGAAATCGGAGGACACCGCCCTCTTTACTTAACTTTGACATTTCATGTCCAGTTCGTTTAACCAGGCTCTTTATGTCTTCTTCAGCCGCTGGGTCATCAGCGACAACCTCTAAAACTTCGCCTACAGCCATTTTGTCTAATTCCAAGCGGGTTCTGAAGACTGGTTCTGGACAGTACAATCCTACACAGTCTAGAGTCCGATTGGGTTTAGTGTCATGCACGTGCATATCTCTCCCATATTTAATGGGAAATGAAACATATTTAAATATAGCGCTGTTATATCCTAGCTTGATAAAGATGGGCCCTAAGTGTGAAGATGTTGCGCAGTACCTCCTGCCAATCTTCAGATCGCTGGTTGCAAAGAAACTTATTGAAGAATATGGCTTTACACAGGTGGACGTCGCCGAGAGCCTTGGGACAACCCAGGCCGCCATAAGCCAGTACATCACCTCGAAGCGTGGACGCACAGGCGTAGAAAAATTCAAGAAGAGTTTACCTATGATTCAGGTCTTGGCCAGCGAGACCGCAAAAAAAATAGTAGCCGGAAAAGTGAAAAATGATGAAGCTATGTCAAGCTTCTGCAAAATATGCAGATCGTTGCAGGAAGAGGGAGAAATCTTCTGCTGATATAGAAAAACAGTTGAGGAAGAAATCGATGGTGAAAACCGTCTGTGCGCTGAAGATAGAGGACCTGAGCGTTGAGGTTGGGGGGAAGAGGATTTTGACCGATGTGGATCTAGAGGTGCCTAGAGGGGAGGTACACATCCTCTTTGGCCCCAACGGTTCGGGGAAGACCTCGCTGATAATGTCCATTCTCGGCCTCTCAGCCTATCGAGTCGTTTCTGGCAAGATATGGTTTGATGGGAGGGACATCACGAGTCTCCCCATAAACGAGAGGGTTAGGACGGGGATCGGCGTGGCCTTTCAGAGTCCTCCCACCATACGTGGAGTCAAGCTGGGTGACATCATCCGCAGCTTCGTTGGCGAAGGGCCCGAGGCAGAGAAGAAGGAGCATGGACTGATCGAAACGATAAACTTTCCTAGGGCCATCCTTGAGAGGGACTTAAACCTTGGGTTCTCAGGCGGAGAGCTGAAGAGGTCCGAGGTTTTGCAGGTTCTCGCGCAGGAGCCAGACTTCGTCATACTCGACGAGCCAGACTCGGGAGTGGATGTGGAGAACCTCGAGCTCACAGGCAATGTGATCAACAACTTCCTTAAGGAACGTTCAGCTCTCCTGATTACCCATCTTGGTTACATCCTGCGTTACGTTGACGCCGACTTGGCCCACGTGATAATCAACGGGACGGTCGTCTGCTCTGGTAAGCCCCTCGTGATCCTGAGCCAGATAATGAGAGAGGGATACCGATGGTGCGAAAAGTGTCCGAGAGTAAGAGAAGAGCGTTGCGAGCTAGGGGAAAAGCCGCGGCTCTAGGGCCAGACCTCGACTTAGACAGCTTCTCCAGAGAAACTCAATCTTGGTCCTACTGCCCCCTTTCCTCCTTACCGATCGATATCACTCAGCGATCCCTGGACGTTGGGATAAGATCAGACGAAGAGGGAAGGGCGGCCACCTACTTCCAGATCGACCACTCAGTCGTCTACAAAAGCATCGAGAAAGCGTTCGAGGGAAAGGTTGAGGCGATGAGCACAAGGGAAGCCCTGAAGAAGTACGATTGGCTGAGGGACTACTGGTGGGGGCTCGTCGCCGTGGACACCGACAAGTATACCGCCCTAGCCGAGCTAAGGTGGGATCAGGGCTACTTTTTCAGGGTTCTGGAGGGTCAAAGGGTCACGTTGCCCCTCCAGTCCTGCCTATTCATTTCGGGTGACAACTTAAACCAGAACGTCCACAACATCATCATCGCGGAGCCTAGGTCAGAGGTTCAAATAATAACTGGTTGCGTGGTCCACCCCAACGTCCACAAGGGGTTACACGTAGGAATATCAGAGTTCTACGTCAAAGAGGGTGCGAAACTCACATTCACCATGATCCACAACTGGACCCAAGACTTCGACGTGAGGCCTAGAACAGCCGCCTTGGTGGAAGAGGAAGCAACCTTCATCAACAACTACGTTTGTCTAAAACCCGTGAAGAGCCTTCAGATGTACCCTGTCGCCTACTGCAAGGGAGCCGAATCCAGGGTCAGGTTCAACTCCATCCTCTACGGAAGCGGACACTCTTACCTGGATGTGGGCTCGAAAGTCGTCCTCCAGGGGGATGGGAGCAGAGGAGAGGTTGTGGCCCGCGCCATAGCCACGGACCACGCCCAGATCTACGCCCGTGGCTTCCTTGTCGGAGAGCACAGGGAAAGCAAGGCGCATCTAGAGTGTAGGGGGCTCCTCCTCTCCGACACAGCCCTCATCAAGGCCGTTCCAGAGCTCCTCGGAAAGGTGGTCGGCACAGAGCTTACGCACGAGGCGGCCGTCGGAAAAATCGCCGAAGAGCAGGTGCAGTACCTGATGGCGAGGGGATTCTCGGAAGCGGAGGCGGAATCCCTAATAGTGAGGGGATTCATGGACATCAGCGTTTTCGGCCTTCCAGAAAACCTCAGAAACGAAATAAGAAGGTTAGTGGAAACGACGACCGAAAGAGTTCTATAAGGGTTTTGGCGGAATACACAAGGAGGGGCCAATATGGAGAAGGCTTTGATCCTGGTGAAGAGAGGCTTCGAGGACATGAGTTCATTTACCCATACTACCGCTTCCAAGAGGCGAGGTATGAGGTAGCTGTCGTCGGGCCTCAAGCATACGCGACTTACATTAGCGAGTACGGCATACAAGCAAAGTTAGACATGCCTCCCGATGACGTGAAGATCGAGATGCGAGCGCTTTAATCGCGTGCTACAATAACTCCTCGAGCCTTTTGTTTACTTCTTCCCAGTTGACGATGCTCCAGAATGCATCGACGAATTTTGCTCTTTGGTTTCTGTAATCAATGTAGTATGCGTGTTCCCAGACATCGAGAACCATTAGAATTCTGAACATCGGGTAAACGTTAGTGTTGTGCTTTTCTATCTGCATAATTAATGGTCTGTCGGTTTGTCTGCAGAAAGATAGTGCAGCCCATCCAGAGCCTTCTACGCTAACGGCGGCCTCAGAGAATTCCGTTTTGAACCTTTCAAAACTCCCAAACTCCTGCTCAATAGCATCTCCTAAGACTCCACCCGGCTTTCCACCGCCTTTGTTAGGCGGTGCCAAATTGGGCCAGAATAACGAGTGTAGTACGTGTCCTCCTATGTTGAAGGACAGCGCCTTTAAAGTGGATTTAACATCCAGCTCAGTTCCTTCTTTCCGTGTTTTGTCGAGCTTCTGGAGTATTGCATTCGCACCGTCAACATATCCTCGATGATGCTTCTCGTAGTGTATCTTCAGTTGTTCTTCAGAAATATGTGGCTCCAGATCCTTGTACCCATAGGGTAGTTCTGGCAAGGTGTAAAACTTGCTTTTTTCCATATTTGACACACACTCAATTATTCAGTTGTGGATCCTTCTTTATATTTCATAATTTGAGTCTCAATCACGGACATGCGCTTCTTGGCCATGTCGATCAGGTTTGTCCACTCTTTAGGTTTATCTAGTTCATCGCGCGCAGAAGAGAAAAGAAGGGGGGAGGGGGTGTTACTCGACCTTCAACTTCTTACCGGCGATGGGCTCCTTGAAGGGAAGTGTAAGGGTTAGTAGTCCATCTTTGAATTTTGCCTTCGACTTACCTGGATCGATCTCATGCGCCAGGGTATAGCAGCTTGAGTACTCAAAATTCTCTCTTGGTGCCATTACACAGATACCTGCGGACGTCACTCCAACATCTATGTCTTCCTTCGCTACGCCAGAAGTTCAATCTCAACAGTGTATTTCTCTTTGTCATGCCAAGCACAGAAGTCCGGAGAAATTTTAGGCTTCTTCTCTTCATACATTCAGAATACCTCATTGACTCCGATCTTTTGATGCCCCAAAAAACTCAATATAAACTTTTGGAAATCTGTTCCATTTCGGATTTTTCTGATGGTTACATCATTTCCTCGAGGAGAGGTACAATGTCCAATCCTTCCAAGGGTAATTTTGTGAGTGGGGTCCCTTTTACATGTGGAAGACCGTCACGGTATGTGGGCCTCTCTTCTCTGTAGAAGATTCCGACTGGTATCCGGTCGCCCCATTCGAAGCTTTTTTCGAGCGCCTTCTGCCTATCAGTGTAATCGTGCTTTGCTTCTTCCAGTCTGTAGATCCTTTGGCGGAACCATTGAAAGGTGTTGAGGTAGTTGAAGGTTATGCAAGGCTGAAAGACATCGATGAAGCTGAAGCCTCTGTGCTTAATGGCTTCCACTATTAGGCTTTGGAGGTGTTTTGGATCTCCAGCGAAACCACGGGCTACAAATGTTCCGTGACTGACAAGCGAGTGGGCTACGGGGTTTAAGGCAGGGGTTATTGAACCGAAGGGAGTAGACTTGGTTTTGAACCCCTCCTGGCTGGTGGCTGTAGTCTGCCCAGTTGTCAAACCAAGGATCATGTTGTCGTGAACTATCAGAGTGATGTCTATGTTCCTCCTAATGGCGTGAGCGAAGTGATCCCACCCTTCATCGTAACAGTCGGCGTCTCCAGCGAAACCTATCACCGTCAGATCCTGATTTGCTAGTTTTATGCCCGTCGCCAGCGGAAGAACCCTGCCGTGAAGACCATGAAACCCGTTCACGTTTACGTGGTTGACCATTTTTCCGTGGCAGCCTATACCGGAGACGATGACTACCTGTTCCCTTTCCACACCTAACTCCACTAAAGCGTTCTTGAAGGCAGAAAGGATGCCGAAGTTACCGCATCCTGGGCACCAAGTGTTCTTCTCAGGAGTGTTTAGATCCTTCAGTGTGATCACGTTCATAACACCTCCTTTATCCTTTCAGAGAGGTAAATCGGGTTGAAGGGCCTCCCATCGTACTTCAGGATCTTATAGTCTACATCTCTGAGGGTATGTTCTCGGATGAGGCCTGAGAGTTGAGAAGTCTTATTGTTCTCGACTACTATCGTTTTCTTGGCCTTGTTCAGGATTTCTTCAACCACGCTAGTCGGGAATGGCAGCAGGTAAAGAACCTGTAGATAATTTACTTCGACGCCCTCTTGCTTGAGAAGTTTCATTGCCTCCCTGATGGGACCTTTGGTGGAGCCCCAAGCGATTATTGTGGCCTCCGCTTCTTCGGGACCGTAAAACTTAGTTCTCTCGATGCCTCTCTCCTTAAGCTCTTTGGCTAGACAGGTGAGCTTCCTCATCCTCTTATCCATCATCTTTGTCGTTATCTCTGGGTCTTCGCTGGTATATCCATACTCGTCGTGTTCGTCTGCGTTAGTTCTAACGATCGCTCCTCTAGTTGATGGAACAGCCCTCGGAGACACACCTGTCTCTGTAATCTTATGCCTCCTATATTCTTCTTCGCCATTATATTGCCCCGTTAACAGCGTTCCTCGCTCAACTTTCACTCGGTTTGCATCAAAAGGATCGACCGACATATGGCTCTCAACGAGGCACTTGTCCGTCAGAATAATAACTGGAAGCTGATACTTCTCAGCCCAATTGAAAGCCCGGATAGTCTCATAGAAGCACTCTTCTACATCTCCGGGAGCAATAACAACCTTCGGAAATTCACCATGCGAGGCGTGAATGACGAACCTCAAGTCACCTTGAGATGAGTATGTTGGCAAACCAGTGCTCGGTCCAGACCTCTGCCCCACCACGATAACGACCGGATTCTCAGTCATTCCAATCATCCCTAAGCCTTCACTCATAAGGCAGAACCCTCCACCAGAGGTCCCCGTCATCGCTCTAATCCCGGCGAAGGCCGCGCCCGCAACCATATTTATTGCTGCTATTTCTCCCTCCGGCTGTATGACAATCATGTTGTATTCTCTATCGTTAGCTGCCATGAAATGGAGAAGTCCCGTCAAAGGGGTCATCGGATAAGCCGCATAAAATTTGCATCCAGCCTTTACTGCGCCCAGACCTAGGGCTTCGTTCCCGGTTAAGAATAGCCTTCGCTTATCAGCAGTTTCCGTTCTCTTAAGCCTATACTCGAAGTTGTCCTGGAAGTTTTTCTTAACGTACTCATGTCCCATTCGAGCCGCTCTTATATTTGATTCTGCAACCTCTTCCTTGAATGTGTCCTTCAGTACTCCTTCTAGCAAAGTCAAGTCATAATCGACAAGTGCGACTGCGGCTCCAAGAGCGACTGTGTTCCTCATTATGGGCTGTTCTTTCAGCTCTTCCATAACGATCTTCTTCATGGGGACTGGGTAGAACTTCAAATCTTCTCTTTTGAGGGTCTCGGGGCTGAGAGTCAGGTCATCCTCGTCGTAGATTATTCCCCCGCTTGGAACCAGCTCACCCCTATGCAGACTGACAGTCTCAGCGTTTAACGCTACGAGTAGATCTATGTAATCGATTTGGGAGTACACCTCCTCATCGTCTATCCTAGCGACGTAGAAGTTATGCCCCCCTCTTATGAGAGATTGGTAATCGTTAACGCCAAAGGCGTAGAGACCGCCTCTAACACAGGCCTTAGCGAAGAGATAACCAGAGCGAGTAATACCTGCACCAGCCTCCCCTCCAATCAAAACAGAAAGATCATTGACTTTCATACGTTTTTCACCTAAACAGAAAATAACAATATAAAAAGGTAGCACTGTAATGTAAAAAGTCTTCTTTTCACTCCGTTCTAATGTAGTGTGCGCGAGGCATCCTAAGAGGCATCAGAAAAGGGTCTAATGGAAGCAATATTGGATTCGATACTATAGAACATCAGAATTTACTTAAGTAAGGCTAATATCTTTGTCCTCTCATACGAGAACAAAGGTGAAATGTTTTGGGGATAGATCCTGATTTTCAGAAGAATCGGAAAGTAGTCGATCGACATCAAGATCACAGTGTCTGGGGGCCTGTGAAGCCTCCTGAAAAACTTGGCATACACGGAACCGATGTAGCTGTTGACTGGGACGTCTGTGCTGGACTCGGAGTATGCTTCGAGGTCTGCCCTGTGAACGTCTTTGACTGGGCAGATACTCCTGGGCATCCAACTTCAGGGAAGAAGGCTGATCCTGTTAGAGAGGAAGACTGCATACAATGTCTAGCCTGCGAAACTCAATGTCCCGTGCAAGCCATCAAAATCCTACTTAAATAAGCCATGAGACGATGAAAGGTATGGACTTAAAGGAAAAATTAAAGAAGATAGGGCCTTGCCTATACGAGTTACCCAAAGAAGCAAGACTGGGGATGAAGGTACCCGCATGGCTCTTCTTGTCGGAAAAACTTTTGAAGCAAGTTGAAGAAGGCGCAATAGAACAAACAGCAAACGTAGCATTCTTACCAGGAATCTACAAGCACAGTGTGGCACTCCCGGATATGCATTTCGGCTACGGATTCCCAATCGGAGGAGTAGCAGCATTAGACTATGAAGAAGGAGGATTATCACCAGGCGGAATCGGATTTGACATCAATTGTGGCGTAAGTCTTCTAAGAACAAATTTGACATCGGAACAAGTCAGACCGAAATTGAGAGATTTGCTCGAGTCTATTTTTCACAACGTTCCTTCAGGTGTGGGAAGGGCTGGGAAAGTCAGATTGACTCTTTCTCAGCTGGACGAAGTCTTGGCTAAAGGTGCGGGTTGGGCCGTGGAAAATGGGTACGGCAAAAAGGAAGACTTAGAACATCTAGAAGAAAGAGGTTGGATGAAAGAAGCAAATCCAGAAAAAGTTTCTATTAAGGCTAGGGAAAGAGGTGCCCCTCAGTTGGGAAGTTTGGGGGCTGGAAATCATTTTCTTGAGATCCAACGGGTTGACGAGATCTATTTGCCAGAAGTAGCAAGGGTTTTCGGAATCGAGAGAGAAGGCCAAGCAACGGTGATGATCCATACGGGATCGAGAGGATTTGGCCATCAAGTTTGCACCGACTACTTGAGGATTTTGGACCTGGCTTTTGGATACGAGATTAAGAAGCTTCCTGATCGCGAACTGATTTACGCTCCAGCTGGAACAAAGGAATGCGAAGACTATTTCCAAGCCATGTCTTGTGCTGCTAACTTCGGTTTCTGCAACAGACAGATGATCATGCATTGGGTGAGGGAATCCATTGGGGAGGTCTTGGGGCTTAGTGAAGATGACGTTGGCTTAGAGTTGGTCTATGGAGTTGCACACAACATAGCAAAGATCGAAGAATATGAAATGGATGACAAGAAGGTAAAGGTTTACGTTCATAGGAAGGGCGCGACAAGAGCCTTTCCACCAGGACATCCGGATTTACCGAAGGAGTATAAAGTGGGACAGCCTGTGATCATACCTGGGGCGATGGCGACTGCAAGCTATGTCTTGGTTGGAACTGAGACCGCGAGAGAGACTTTCTATTCTACTGCTCACGGGGCCGGTAGAACTAGGTCGAGGAAGAAAATGTTGAAGGAATTCAGAGGTGAAGAAGTGGCTCGAAGAATGGCTCAGAGAGGAATTTTGTCTAGACCTGCGAGCTGGAAAGTCATGTCTGAAGAAGCATCAGAGGCTTACAAGGATATCGATGAAGTTGCGAGGGTAACAGAAGAGGCGGGGATAAGCAATCGGGTGGCAAGACTAGTTCCTTTGGGGGTAGTTAAGGGTTAACAATTTTGGTCAGCCTCTATTCTTTCAATTTTTTGGGCTTCAGCTCAATATCCGATACGTTGCGCTCGCAATCCTCGTTAGACCCCTTTTATATATCCAGGATTACCTGAGCCTTCCACACCCCTTTGACTTTCTCAACCTCAAGCCGATGATATGTACAAGCCTTCACTTCGGTTCTCAATTCATGCCTGTCTGGATCTATTTGCTCCCCAAAACAATTAGCACGGAGGTAGAAATCATTTTCATCGATTCTAACTGCGAATTTGGAGAAAGCAAGATTTTCGGCTCCATAATAGAATAGAAGTTCGTTCAGCCAGTTGAACATTAGGGATTGAAGGCCCTCTCCCTTTACTTCTACGACCCTCTTGACTTCTGGTTTGACTCGTTTGGTGTTTATCATAACGCTGAACATAGCTAGGGCAGAATTTTCAAATAGCTTGTTCAAGCTTTCACCATAAGCTAGGAAGCATACGTCCGCCGGAGTTATGTCCAAAAACTCGAACTTCATATCCAGACAGATTAGAACTCACTGTTAAAAATGCATAGGTTTATGAAGGAAAATCTCAAATGCCATATCCAAGAGAGGAAATGAGCCTATCTACGAAAGAAAAGATTGCAGAAGCCATCAGGGAATTCAACAAGTACAGGGTACCAGAAGCAGAAGCGAGATTAGTCTCGCTTGATGAGCAATCGTTCAAGATAAGGTTCACAGGATCATTCTGTTCTACCTGTGGGTTCTACGATTACTTCGACGACTATAAGATCTTGCTTCAAGAGGTCGGATTGAAGACTGAGATCACAGAAATAGAAGAGATTGATGAGGGAGCGGTTGTCAAGTTTGAAATGCACCCACACGCAAATATTTGACGACCGGGCCATTCATGAATAGGATGTTCCACAGTATTTTGGGCGAGATAGTTTATGGAAAGCGTTTTAGAAGTTAAGGCTAGTAATTGGGAGAAGGAAGTTTTACAGTCAGACGTTTTGACTGTTGTGGACTTCTGGCATAATCGCTGCCCCTGGTGCATTAGGCTTAATCCGATATTCGACGAGGTTGCTGAAGAATACAAATGTAGGGTCAGATTCGCCAAGCTGAACATTTTAGAGAGCCCAGACAATCAGAAGATGGCCATCGACTACGGGGTTATGAGCACACCGACTTTGCTTTTCTTCTGCGAAGGAAGACCCGTAGAGGGGTCGGTAGGTTTCATGCCAAAGGAAAATCTAAAGAGAATAATAGACGATGTGATAAAGAGACACAAAGAGTGCGTCAAGCAAAGCACTGAGATAAAAGCTTAGAAGATCATCTAACCGCGCACGAAATTATGGAGTTTAGTACTGAAAAAGAAAGGATGTGGAGTTTGCGGGTGGAATCTCTCGAAAAACGAGGGTTTACACTTATTCCTTAATATTGCGGGTGACGTCTCTGCAGGTGAGCATGTAAAAGCTTGGAAAGACGTTGGAGACGATTCGGTGCCCTTTGAGTTCATAGGCTTTGACACGTATTTCAAAAAAAGAGGGGAGTTTATTGGAGTCTTCTGCCGCATTTGGGGCAGAAGGTTGTTTCGGGTGTTATCGGTGTTGCGCAGCTTGGACAGTACATGGTTGGAGGCGCAGCTGGTGCAGGTGGGGTTGGTGGCGGTGGTGCGTAGGCGGGGGCTGGTGGCGCGCTGGGCTTCCTGCGGAGCACAACCACCAGGACCACGACGATGACTATGACCACTATTAGGCCGACTAC
>Ga0129298_10001060_pt1 | contig 11460 bp, 14 predicted proteins | sample I19B2metaG_FD_94707 | JGI IMG/M metagenome (GOLD analysis project Ga0129298, IMG submission 94707) | Lake sediment bacterial and archeal communities from Gulf of Boni, Indonesia to study Microbial Dark Matter (Phase II) - ​I19B2 metaG | ecosystem: Environmental > Aquatic > Freshwater > Lake >...
ACTGAAAGGAGGGTTAAGCCATATCTAAATTGGAATCGATGCGGCAGGCTTATGGTGAGGCGTTGGCTGATCTGGGAGCTACAAACCCTGACGTAGTTGTTCTAGACGCTGACGTATCCGCCTCTACTCAGACATGGATGTTTGCTGAGCGATATCCTGAACGATTCTTTAACTTAGGAGTAGCTGAGGCCAATATGATAAACGTGGCGGTTGGTTTAGCCCTAGGAGGCAAGATCCCATTCGTTAACACCTTTGCCTTCCTTATAAGCCTACGTGCAGCCGAAGAGGTTAGAACGTGCGTAGCCTACGCGAAGACAAACGTTAAGATGGCAGCGGCTTACGGCGGACTCTCGGACTCATTTGATGGGCCTACGCATCACTCTATCTGTGATTTGGCAGTAATGCGTAGTTTACCCAACATAACCGTCCTCGTTGCTGCGGATTCGGTTGAGGCTAGAAAAGCCGTTCCAGTAGTTGCGGAGTATGAAGGCCCCGTGTATCTCAGAGTGAGCCGCGCTGAGGTTCCTGTAATCTTCGATGAAGATCATAAGTTGGAGATTGGAAAAGGGGTGGTGCTCAGAGACGGCGATGATGTAACGTTGATAGGAACAGGGATCATGGTCAGTAGATGCATAGATGCGGCTGAGATTCTTAAGAACGAAGGTGTGGACGCTCAAGTACTAGAGATACATACTCTTAAGCCGCTTGACGAAGAACTATTGGTGAAGAATGTAAAGAAAACAGGGGCTGGGGTCACCGCGGAGGAGCACAGCGTTATCGGAGGTTTAGGCGGAGCAGTATCTGAAGCTTTAACTAAGCGTTATCCGACTGCAATTGAACGCGTAGGGATTCAGGACACTTTCACCGAGACAGGGCCTTACTTCCCTTTACTTGATAAGTATGGTCTAAGCGTTATGGACATTGTTAGAGCTACTAATAGGGTTATGGAAAGGAGGGATGAAGGACCATGAAAGCTGTTGTTAAGTATGCGATGGGCGAGGGAAATGTCGAGCTCAGGGATATGCCTGAACCTGTTCCAGGACCAGACGAGGTGAAGATCGAGGTTAAAGCGGCCGGTATCTGCGGCTCAGACATCCACATATATCATGGTGACATCAAGTTAGCGATGAAGCCTCCTGTAATCATGGGACATGAGTTCAGTGGAGTAATAGCCGAAGTCGGATCGTCAATCTCAAAATGGAAGCCCGGAGACAGGGTTACCAGCGAGACATCGGCGTATGTTTGCGGTGAATGTCTTCCTTGCCGCACTGGAAACTACAACCTTTGCGCTGAAAGACATATAATTGGATACTGGGTCAACGGAGCCTTTGCGAAATACTGTGTTGTTCCGAGTCGCCTTGTGCACCGTCTACCAGATAATGTAAGTTTCATTGGTGGAGCTCTATGCGAGCCTTTAGCGTGTTGCGTAAACGGTGTCATTGAAAAAACCGTTATCTCTCCAGGAGACATCGTCGTCATCAGCGGACCGGGAGCAATCGGTTTGCTAAGCCTGCAGCTTGCTAAGGCTGAGGGAGCCTCGGTCATTCTTTGCGGAACAGAATTGGATTATAGAAGACTTGATATCGGTCGAAAGTTAGGGGCAGATGTTACGGTTAACGTTCAAAAGCAAGATCCTTGGAAGGTTGTATCTGAACTGACGGACGGTGCTGGTGCAGATGTTTTCCTTGAATGTTCTGGTTCCCCTAATGCTGTAAACATGGGGTTCCGTCTTATACGCCGCGGAGGATATTACACACAGATCGGTTTGACTGGCCGCGCTTTTGAACTCGATTTTGACACAGTAGCTTACAAGGAAATGACCATACGCGGAAGCCTCGCATCAAAATGGACCTCATGGAGGCAGGGGTTAAAGCTCCTTGCGGAGGGAGTAGTTAAAACCGAACTGCTTGTCTCTGACATCCTACCCATAACTGAATGGAAGACAGGTTTCATGAAGATGGAGAGAAAAGAAGGCTTAAAGATAGTTCTTACCCCTAATTGATCGGACAAACATCATCTAGTTAGGCTTAATGCTGATCTGGACCAAACTTGTTAATAGGCTACGGATCCATCCTCATGAAAGACTCCGATAATCCCCTTTGGCTTGTAGGGATACTTAGCAAGTGCATCCTCCTTGATCTCGACGCCGACGCCAGGCCTGTCTGGTACAGTCATATAGCCCCGTTCTACCTTAATTGGCTCATCAACGATTTCGATGAAGGTATGATCGATAGTGTTGCTCTCCTGGAGTACATAATTAGGTATGGCGGCGTCCAGTTGAACTTGGGCAGCAGTGTTGACTTGGCTCCCCATGAGGTGGGGAAAGACGCCTACGAAAGAGGCCTCAGCAAGGGCTGCGATCTTCTTGCAATGGGTGATGCCACCAGCCAAGGAGATGTCAGGCCGAATCAGTCCGACGGTCTTCTTGTCGATGAGTTCCTTGAACTGCCAGATGTTGTAGAACCGTTCTCCGGTAGCGATGGGTATGCTTATGTGGGACGCTACGTAGGCTAGGGCCTCTGTACTCTCGGGGCTGATGGGGTCCTCGTAGAAGAGGAGCCTATACGGCTCCAACTCTCTAGCTAGGGTTATCGCCTCGCCAGGACTGAGGTTTCGATGGATCTCAACTCCGAGATCCACCTCGTCTCCAACGGCTTCCCGAATTGCTTTGACCATCTCCACAGCTGTCTTGACGACCTTTGTGGGAGTCTTTCTCGTGCTGTCTATAGAAAAGGGCGTCACCCTTAGGGCGGTGAAACCTTGCTTTACGCTTTTTGACGCACTCTCTGCAAGTTGCTCTAATGTCTCACCGGCGACGTTGTTAAAAACCCTCGCTTTGCCTCGGCATTTTCCGCCAAGAAGCTTGTAAACTGGTAGACCGACCGACTTGCCGAGAATGTCCCATAGTGCAATGTCGATCGCGCTGATGGAGGCGCTAAGCACAGAACCCATAAAGTGTGTGTTCCTGGAAACGACCTGCCAATGGTGTTCGATGAGCGTCGGATCCTTGCCGACGTAGTATCGACTGAGTTCACGTATTGCTTCGTAAACCATCTTGTGGTGCGCCCAGAGTCCCGCCTCGCCATTGCCTACGAGACCCTCATCGGTGTAGACACGGACAATGAGCCACCTATGGACCAGGAAGGGTTCAATCTTGCTTATTTTCAACTCCAAACTCCATCGCTTATATGAAATAAATGGATAAAAGATTTTCCGTTAGAGGGGCTTCATCTCCCGTTCAAGGAGGCAAAACTTTAAGCCTCAAGAGTAGATAATCTTTTCCATGAAAGCAGCTGTCCTCTATGGACCGGGCGACCTCAGGGTCGAGGATGTGCCTGTTCCCGAGGTGGGCGCGGAAGATATACTTCTTCGTGTGAAAGCATGCGGCATATGCGGCTCAGAACTTCATGCATATAAGAGAAGAACTCAGGCAGGAACGATTAGAAGGCTTGGACATGAATTTAGCGGCGAGGTCGTGGAGGTCGGTGAAAACGTGAGAAAATTGAGGAAAGGCGATATGGCATCCGCCCTCCTAAGAGCTAGATTCTGCAACCGATGTTTCTGGTGCCTTAAGGAACAGAGTAACCTATGCCCAAGTACGACCGAAGGCCTATACAGTCCAGATGAGCTGCCTGGTGCCTTCGCCGAGTACATTCGCATCCCTATGGCAGATCAAATTGCCTTCAAGATTCCAGAGGAGATTACATTTGAGGAGGCGGTTATCATCGAACCCCTCACAGTAGCATATCACGGCGTCATGAGAGCCAAACCAGAGCTCGAAGACACGGTCTTGGTTTTGGGAGCAGGGACTATTGGCCTATGTGTCGCGCAAATATGTAAGCTCCTAGTCTCGAAGACTATAGTGACTGAGGTGGCGAAGCCGAGGTTGGAAATGGCCAGGCGGCTTGGGGTCATAGCCCTGAACGCTACAGATGTCAATGTCGACCATAAGATCCTCGACTTGACTGAAAACCGCGGGCCGGATACAACCATTGAATGTGCGGGTGTTCCAGCCACGCTTCAACAAGCTGTAAGGGTTACGAGAAGAGGTGGCAAGATTGTGCAGCTAGCGTTGTATGAGGAAGAAGCTGGCTATGAACCCAATCTATTAGTGAACAAAGAGCTGACTGTTTATGGTGCGAGTGCCTATGTCCGTGAGGTGGATAAGACCCTAGAGCTGTTAAAGACGGGAGCTGTGAAAGCAAGGCCACTCATAACGCACGAATATCCATTAGAGAGAATCAAAGAAGCTTTCAAAATCTCGATGAGGGCTGAGGCGATCAAGGTTATCGTTAAACCTTAGCCAGTCCCATCTACGATTATCGGCTCGACCGCCAGAGCTTAGGATAGGTTCCTCGCAGCATAAGAACCCTCACATTCTTCGCTACGACACCATGAGTCATCTTCAGTATGTCTTCTGTACTCGCCGCTGCTTCAGCCAGAGATACCGCTTCTCCCTTCAATGTGAATATCGCAACTTTTTCTCCGACCTTTATCCCTGTCTCCAAAGAGACGACGCCCGGAGCAGTTAAATGAGCTCCATGGCAGACAGCGTCCACAGCGGAGTCTCGAATATAAATCTTGGGAAGCAATTCAAGGGCTTTCTCCATAGGCAAGATAAACTTTCTGAGGCTTTCTTCATCTCCCGTCTCTTGCCAGACACTAAAAAAGTATACCACATCATGTAATGTAACAAGGTTCTCATTTTCAATGAACGGGCCTGCTCTAGTTCTACGAAGTTCATGCATGTGGGCGCCGCATCCCAAAGCCTCTCCAACATCATGGATTAGTTTACGTATGTAGGTTCCAGCCTCGCATCCAACCTTGAAGAGGACATCTCTCCCATCAACCTCAAGAACGTCAAGAAAAAAGATCTTCCTTACGCGGACCCTCCTCTTTACCGAGGCACGTATTGGCGGTTTCTGATAGATGTTTCCCTGAAATTCTCCTAGAACCTGTCTGATTCGTTCTTCGGGCATGTTAGCATGAACCTTCATCACGCAGACATACTCTTTCCCAGCCGAGAGCAGAGCCTGAATTACCTTTGTAGCGTCTCCTAATGCTACGGGTAGGACGCCAGTCACTTTGGGATTTCTCTGGTTTAAGCCTCTAGAGTCCCGCCGTGGCCAGCATGCTCGACGTTTAAGATGCGTTTAGCCCATGCCGTAACCTCGTGGCTTGACGGTCCTGGAGGTTTATCAAGGTTGATCACACCGAACCTTATGTGTTCTTGAATTGTGCGCTCTTCGGGTTTATGTCCAAAATTCGGGTCGGTTTTGTCCTCCGATTTTGTTAGGAGCTCCCGTTTTATCTGCCATGGGGATAATATTCTTTGCATCTTTATTCCTTACTCGCCTTTTCGGGTTCTTCGATTCTGCCAGATTTGGCTAAAGCTGCGCTGATTTCTTCGTCGCTTGCTCCCCTCTTTATCCTGATCTTCTCCTCAGTAGGTCTGATATGATTTATATTGACCCGTCTCCTTTTTACGCCGGTTATGCTCTTTGGACCCGTTATCAAAACGAAGTTCTTATCGACGATGTCTACAATTACGCAGCGTTTTCCAGCTTCACGGCCGATAGCCTTCACGCAGATTCTGCCAACTTCAACCGCAGGCATAATGAAACCTCCAAACATTTCTTTAAAAGATTAATTGACCAACACTTATATTTATCTTGAAAGAAGTTTTAGGTCTTGGAGGTTCATGTGTCAACGGAGTTTGGCAATAAGCCCATTGCTGAGTTCTATGAGAAGCGAGGCTTCGCAAGGGAACACTTGCAACTCGAAATGGGTTTGAATGAATATAATCTTCAATCTTGATGATAGAACTTGACGACCATCTTAAAGCATTCTCATGTTAAGATTTTCTCTGACGGTGCTTCGAGAGGGAATCCCGGTCCCTCGTCTATATCTTTTATAATTTTAAGCGAGGACTATAAAATGCTGAAACAGTGTTCCAATTTCATAGGGATTGGGACGAATAATCAGGCAGAGTATAAAGCCTTGATCTCTGCGCTTGAGGCAGCCTCTGATTTTACCGATCGAGAAGTAACTTGCCATTTAGACAGCGAACTCGTAGTTAAGCAGTTAAATGGAGAATACAAGGTTCATAATCCAGTTTTGAAGGCTCTATGGCTCGAGGTGAACCGCATTAAAAAGAGATTTCGAAGCGTCTCATTTAACTATGTTCCAAGGACCAACATATTCGTCGAACAGGTTGATGAGATGGCGAACAAAATATTAGACAACATCGAAAACCGTTTTAAAACAAGCCATTAGAAGATGTTAAGCGTGATCTTAAGATGTTTCGGCTGGTTGATGTCCACGCCCATCTCGAGGATATTGGGGATCTTGAAGGCGCCATTAGAAGAGCCGAAGACGTAGGGGTTGTTGCAGTCATCACTGTTGGATCAGACTACGATTCAAGCAGGTTCGCCTTAGAGATCTCTAGAAAGGAAGGCTTTGGGCTCGAAATCTATCCAGCTTTGGGGGATTCACCCTTGGAGCTTAAACCAGAACATGATCGAGTCCACTTTAAATTTTATCGAGTCTAAAGTTGGTGAGGCTGTGGGAATAGGCGAGGTGGGACTGGACTACTGGTATAGGGAGGTTAGGAAAGACGAGGAAAAGAAGAAACTTCAACAAGGCGTCTTTAGCACCCTTCTGAAAATTGCCAAGCGGAATGACAAACCTGTCATAATTCATTCTAGAGGCGCATGGAAAGACAGCGTAGACATGGCAATCGAAGTCGGCGTTAAGAAAGCCGTATTCCACTGGTTCACTGGACCGAAAGAGGTTTTGGAGAAGCTGCTTGAACGAGGCTTTTTCGTCTCAACAACGCCAGCCGCAGAGTACAGCAAAGAACATCAAAGGACAATTGAAAATACGCCGTTGGAGAACCTGCTCCTAGAAACGGATTCGCCAGTGAATTATCGAGGATTTGAGGCTGAACCAGCACATGTGATTAGAAGCTTATCGGCGGTGGCGAAGCTGAAGGGGTTGAGCGAAAACGTAGTAGCCGATAAAACAACAGAGAATGCCTTGAGGCTCTTCAGATTGGAGATATGATGCGTTATGGTTTCCTGAAGACGTATACGGCCCAGCTCATTGTCTCCCTGCCCCACTGGAGATAGATTTCCTTTTCTCGTCTAATTCGCTCTAAGAGCTCTGGAACGTCCGGGTCATCGGGGTTAGCCCTTACATATTCATCCGCTGCCAAGCAGTGGAGTGTCTCATAATGATCCCAGTCGTCATGGTTGCTTACTAGCGTGTAGATGCAGGTCAATCCTTCTTCTTCCCCTACTTTCACATTGTCGTAGTGGGTGCCGAAATCCTCTCTTCTGGTTCCATCAGCCTTCAAATATTCCTCACTCGGCTCCTTCAACCAAAAAGGCTCTCCTACCGCTATTAGTCCGCCTGGTTTCGTCATCTTCTTTAGGGCTTGTATTGTTCCCCGGTAGCCACCATATATCCAAGTTGCGCCTATGCACATGGCCAAATCGAAGAGTTCACAGGGTTCAGGTTTGTATTTTGCGCCGTCCATTTCTATGAACTTGATATTAGAGTTCGGTGCGCGGTTTCGGTATTTCTCCAAGCAGTCTCTTATGCAGTAAGGCGATATGTCCACGCCTACGCCTGATATATCATATAGTTCCGCTAACCTGACTAGGAATTCTCCCTTTCCACAGGCCATGTCTAGAACGTGTGCTCCTCGTTTTAGTCTGAGGATCCTACATAGCCTTTCGAACTTCTCTTCACTTATTGGATTACATAACAAGTGCCTTTTATGTCGGATGTCATGATATTTCCATATGTCCAAGAGTCATCACAGGGTTAATCGGAACAATGGATGATTCTTAACTTTTGTGGTCAAAAATAATATTTTTCTTCTCTGAGATATTAAATGAATATATCTCCTTTTCACACTTTCTATAGATATGTATTGCCTGGGGATTGAAAGCACAGCCGACGACTTCAGCGTAGGCATCGTATCCTTCGACGGGAAGGTTCTGGCAAATGTAATCGACGCCTACATATCTGAGAGTGGAGGGATACACCCGAGGGAGGCTGCCAGACACCACGCCGAAGTAGCGGGAAAAGTCCTATCTGAAGCCTTTAAAAAGTCGGGAATAAAGCCTAAAGACCTCGCAATTATTGCCTTCTCGCAGGGGCCGGGATTGGGTCCATGTCTAAGGACTGGTGCCACAGTGGCTCGGGCTCTGTCTTCTTATCTGGGGCTTCCATTAGTTGGGGTTAACCACTGCGTAGCCCACATAGAGATTGGAAGGCTGGTAAACGAGGCAAGGGACCCTGTTACTCTTTATGTTTCGGGCGGGAACACGATAGTCTCTGCCTTTGAGGCGAATAGGTATCGCGTATTCGGCGAAACATTGGACATAGCGGTTGGAAACTGTTTAGACGTCTTCGCGAGGGAGGCTGGATTAAACCCAAGGGATGGCACCCCTCTTGGGAGGGTCGTTGAGGAATGGGCGAGCCGAAGTAAGGTCTTCATCCCTTTACCCTACATCGTGAAGGGTATGGATCTATCATACAGTGGTCTTCTAACGGCGGCGATCAGTCTTCTCCATGAGGGAAAACATAGGCTTGAGGATATCTGCTTCAGTTTCCAGGAGGTTGCCTTCTCCATGCTGGCTGAGGTGACGGAGAGAGCTCTGGCTCATACCGAGAAGCCTGAGGTTCTACTAACCGGCGGAGTTGCCGCGAACAGGAGGCTTCAATCTATGCTTAAAACGATTGCTGATGAGCATGATGCCAGATTCTGCGCTGTGCCGAAAGAGTACGCTCTAGACAACGGCGCCATGATAGCCTGGGCTGGAATACTCTGCTACAAACATGGCATAACAACGCCTATTGAAAAGAGCTATGTCAAGTTGAAGTGGCGACTAGACGAAGTTTACATTCCATGGGTTAAAGGTTAAACGCCTATTTCATCAAATAAACGTATTAAGTAAGAACATATAAGATTTCGTAGAAGGGAATGGAGATGAAGATTGAAAGAAATCCCTCAGAACTGCTCTATCCCTGCCCTGTAGTCCTCGTAACGTGCGTTGATAAGGGTAAACCGAACATCATCCCTTTGGCTTGGGTAGGCGTAGCCTGCTCTGATCCGCCGACCATAAGCATCGCCATAAGGCCCAGTAGGCACTCCTACACGCTCATCATGGAGGCCAAGGAATTCGTCGTGAATGTTCCGACGGTGGATATTCTTCGAGAAACCGATTATTGCGGCGAAGTCTCCGGAAGTGACCACGACAAGTTTGCAGAGACGAAACTCACACCTGAATCAGCCATGCACGTAAAGCCGCCCCTCATTAAAGAGTGCCCAGTCAACTTAGAGTGCACTCTTCAAGATGTCGTTAAATTGGGATCGCACGACCTGTTCTTAGGCCAGGTTGTCGCCGTCCATGTAGACCAAGCCATACTCGACGAAAATGGTCGTATAGATTATGCCAAAGCCCGACCCTTCGTGTATAACCACGGCGAATACTGGAGCCTAGGAAATGTGGTCGGATTGAGACATCTCGGTAAGAAATAAAGGGCCAAGAGGAATAGTGACGGCCTAAATGCTGATAAAGAAAGGTGCGGAGGCTAACCTATACCTAGAAGACTGGCATGGCCGTAAGGTGATAATGAAGCGGCGTCTGACCAAGAGATACCGGATACCCGAGCTGGATAGTGAGATCAGGGCTCAGAGGACGGTGCATGAGCCGCAGATAATTCATAGGGCTAAAGAAGCCGGCGTTCCAACTCCAATAATTTTTATGGTAGACCCTTCAGAAGCAACGATCGCCATGGAGTATGTTAAGGGAAAGCAGGTTAAGCAGGTTCTTAAGGGTCTACCTGCAGAAGAGAGAATCAACTTATGCCACACTATAGGAGAACACATTGGTAGGCTTCATAAGAACGGGACAATACACGGCGACCTCACGACATCTAACATGATTCTGACACCTCAAGGGAAAGTTGTCTTCGTCGACTTCGGCCTAAGTGAGCAGACGACAGAGCTGGAGGCGAGAGGCGTCGACATACACCTCATGAAGAGAGCTCTCCAAAGTACTCATTACAATTATGTGAAAGAATGCTTCAACGCAGTGATAGAGGGCTATGAAAAAGTCATGGGAAAGGAGATGGCCGCTAAGGTTCTCGAGAAGGTTGAGGAGATAGAGAGAAGAGGCCGATACGTCTCAGAAAGATAAATTTTTGCAGCCAATTATAGAGCCTTCATGTTTTTTCAGGTTTCATTTTCCCTTACATGGGCGCACTTAATGCCACATTTGAGGTTAGTTATCAACGCCATGTATAATTGTGGGTCTCGGCTTCAAGTCTGGGAACTCCTCTTTGAAAGTATTAGCCCATTGCGCAGCCCAGTTGGCCATCTGCATCCACATGGGGTCAGGTTGACCGCCTAAGTTTTTGTCAACCCAGTGAAAGAGTTGTCGCCTCATAGATTCGGTGCGGTTTTTCTCCTTTGCCGCAACGTTCAAAACCTCCACGGGATCATTCTTCATGTCATAAAGATCCTCTCTACATTCAAAGTAGTTACGGAGGTACTTCCATCTTCCCTGGACGACAGCACGATATTCGTGATCCTCGACGATAATCCGCTTCCTCGCCGGCATCTCTCCCCAAATTATAGGGAGAAGATTCGCGCCGTCAAATACTGGCAGTTCTTTCTCATCAGCCCCAAGAAGAGACAGGACGGTGGGAGTGATGTCTGCTTGCTGAACGTAGCCTTCTATAGTCCTCTCCTTTGGAAGGATGCTGGGAGCCCATATAATTAGGGGTATATAGACCACCGACTCGTGAAGAGACCTATGGTCATAGAGCCCATGCTGGCCTAGCTGCTCACCATGATCTGATGTGATGATGAGGATTGTTCTGTCGAGGATGCTGAGTTCTTTCAGAGTGTTAACTACCTCGTCTATGAGATGGTCCACGTAGCGGATCTCACCATCGTAGAGATCAATCGTCGGTTTCTGCTCGTTCGGATAAGGTTCCCAGATCTCGCCTACTCTGCCCCACCCAGGGACGTAATGATATCCTCCACGAGCCTCCTGCACCATTAGATCATCAAGTTTACCTGGCTCATGACGGAAGATTCCTCGAAACTCTTCAGGCTGATTGTATGGTGTATGAGGGTCCCAGTAATGGATGAAAGCAAAGAACTTTTCATCCTTGTGCTCTCTAAGCCAAGGTATAAGCCTCGTGTTAACTTGACCTCCCGTTATGTGGTGGTGGATAGGCTTAGTAGTACCGGTAACGTTCACGTAAAATTCGAATCCTCTTACGAATTGATCCATGTGAGAGGCGAAGTTGATAAGATTATCGAAAGCTGCTGTAGTGTAACCGCCGATAAACTCTTGGATTAGTTCAGGCAGCGTCGGGATAGAATCATCGAAATCAATGAGGTTAGGTAAGTTCCAAGGTGTCAGGTAGTAATGG
>Ga0129298_10001062_pt1 | contig 11450 bp, 11 predicted proteins | sample I19B2metaG_FD_94707 | JGI IMG/M metagenome (GOLD analysis project Ga0129298, IMG submission 94707) | Lake sediment bacterial and archeal communities from Gulf of Boni, Indonesia to study Microbial Dark Matter (Phase II) - ​I19B2 metaG | ecosystem: Environmental > Aquatic > Freshwater > Lake >...
CGCCAGGGTCATTATCCCCACCCCCCTCCCCATGGTACGGTAGACGTTGGTGGCGCCGATGTTGCCGCTCCCCTTGCTGCGGATGTCCACCCCGGCAGCCTTTGCCAGGAGCAGGCCGGTGGGGATGGAGCCGAGGAAATAGGCGATGATGACGAGTGTCGCTTCTATGATCACTGGTTCTCCTCTTCAGCCGGGAACCCACCACCCGCGGTGGGGAGCTCCTGGACGTTTTTCAGTTTTCTCTCGATGGCGCGGCTGCGCACGGCGGCTGCGTCGATGCTGCTGCTCGCCTCGTCCAGCTTCTTCTTCGTCTTCTCCAGGAGATCGCCGAACCGGGCGAACTCCCCCTTGACCCCGCCGAGGAGCTGCCAGACCTCGCTGGAGCGCTTCTCGATGGCCAGGGTGCGAAAGCCTAGCTGCAGGCTGCTGAGCAGGGCCGCCAGGGTGGTAGGGCCGGAGATGACCACGCGGCACTCCCTCTGCAACGACTCGCAGAGGCCGCTGCGGCGCAGCACCTCGGCGTAGAGCCCCTCGGTGGGGAGGAACATGATGGCGAAATCGGTGGTATGGGGGGGCTCCAGGTACTTGTCGCGGATGGTGGCGGCCATTAGCCTCACCTGCCGCTCCAGCTGCCTGCCGGCCTCGCTCACCCCCTCCGGGTTCCCCTGCTCCTGGGCATCCAGCAGACGCAGGTAGTCCTCCTGGGGGAATTTGGCGTCCAGGGGGAGCCAGACCGTACCACTACCATCCCCCCCCCTTCCCGGGAGACGGATGGCGAACTCCACCCGTTCCCCGCTCCCCGGCCTGGTGGCCACGTTGGCCGCATACTGCTCCGGAGCCAGAACCTGCTCCAGGAGCGCCCCCAGCTGGATCTCGCCGAAGGTGCCGCGGATCTTCACATTCCCCAGCACCCTCTTCAGATCGCCGACCCCGGCCGCCAGCCCCTGCATCTCCCCGAGCCCCTTGTGCACCAGCTCAAGCCGCTCGCTCACCAGGCGAAAGGACTCCCCCAGCCTCTTCTCCAGGGTGGCGTGGAGCTTTTCGTCCACCGTGGCCCGCATCTGCTCCAGCCTGGCTGAGTTCTCCTCCTGGAGGTGCCTGATCCTTGCCTCCAGGGTCTCCCGCAGTTTCTCCAGCTTCGCCTCGTTCATCTGGGTGAGCCCCCTTAGCTGCTCGGCGAATGCGTCCAGCTGCCCCCTCTGCAGGGAGGCGATCTCCGCCATCCTCCTCAGCTGGGCCTCGCCGAACCCCTTCAGGGATGCGGCCTGCTCCTCCCGCCCCTCACGCTGCTGCTGGACCAGGACCTCCCGCAGCCGGCGAGTCTCATCCATCAGGAGCCGCTCCCCCCGCTCCAGGGCCCGCTCCACTCCGTCCAGCCTCGCCTGCAGGGGGGCAACACCCTGCCGCGAAATGCGGACCATGACCAGAGCCAGCAGGGCTACGGATACCATGGAGAAGAGGAGCAGGAGTATGAGCATGATATCAGTCGTGACGGCCACCCTCACCCCGCGCCAGTATGCTGCGGATCTCGGCGGTGCAGATCTTCACCACCGCAGAGACCGGAATTGCCAGGACTATCCCCCAGAAGCCGAGCATCTCCCCCATGGCCATGACCGCGAAGATCACCGCCAGGGGGTTGAGCCTCATGGCATGGCGCATCACCAGGGGTTTGATCAGGTTCCCCTCTATGATGACGTTGATGATGAAGTAGACCCCCCCTACCTTGGGGATGATCCAGATGTCGCCGCTCTTTGCATAGCCGATCAGGGCCGGCGGGATGAACGCCACCATGGCACCAATGAAGGGGACCATGGAGGCGAAACCGGCGAACATGCCGCTTAAGATGGGGAACTCGATCCCGAGCATGAACAGTGCGACTGAGGTAAGGATGCCGACGATGAGGCAGTCGAAAAACATCCCCACCAGGAACCGCTCCAGGCTGCGGTTGATCTCCCTCCCCAGCTCCAGGAGATGGCGGCGTTCACTGTGGTGGCAGAGCCGCTTGATGAAATCCTTGGTGTGCTCCTTGTAGAGGAGCATGAAGAAGACCAGGATGGGGGCCAGTACCAGATTGAAGGCCGCGAAGAGGAGCTTTTTCAGCTGGAGAAATCCGAGCCCCGAGACGATCTCCCTCCAGTGGGCCATGGCCTGCTCCATCCGCTGCAGAAGCCATGCCCCCTCCTCCCCCCCGTAGTAGCCGGCCAGCTGCAGACGCCATCTCTCCATCCCGGCCTGCAACATCTTCATGTATTCAGGGAGGGCGCTGCCAAGAGCCTGAAACTGGTGCCCCAGGTAGGGGAGAAGGAGAATTGAGGCAAGAAAGATCGCCAGGGCGGCTATGGCGTAAATCAGAATGAGGGCTGCCAGGCGCCCCATCCCCCTCCTCTCCAGGCGAACCAGAAGGGGGTTCAGCAGGTAGGCGAGCACAATGGAGGTGAGCAGTGCGGAGAAGGTATGACCGAGAAAGTAGCCCGCCCCGATGGTTGCCGCCAGGGCAATGACCAGCGCCCATGCTATCCTGTTCCGCTCCCGTTCGCCGCTCATCCCTCCCCCCCGGCGGAGAACTCGCCGCGCCGCAGGTGCGTCATGAATATCTTCAGCGCCGCCGCAATGGGGATGGCGAGGAGTATCCCCCAGAAACCCATCATCTCGCCGAAGGCCATGACCACCACGATGGTCATGAGGGGGTTGAGATTCATCGACTCCTTGAAGACCAGGGGCTTCACCAGGTACCCCTCCAGGAAGTAGATGGCGGCGAAGACGGCGATCACCTTGAAAAGCACCACCCCGCTCTGGAACTTGACGTAGGCGAAGAAGAGGGGGGGGAGGGTGGCCAGGATGACGCCGATGAAGGGGAGTATCGACGAGAGTCCGGCAAAGATGCCGTTGAGCAGGGCATAATCCACGTCTAGGAAGAAGAGGGCCATGGTGGAGAGCACTGCCACTATCAGGGAGACGATCAGCTGCCCCCGGATGTAACCGCCGATGCTGGCGTTGACCTCTCTGCCAAAGGTAAGGATATGCTCCCTCTGGCGAGGGGGGAGCCAGACCTTTATCCCCTCGATGACCTCCCGCTTGTAGAAAAGCATGAAGAATACCAGGATGGGGGCCAGCACCAGGTTGAAGAGGTTGAAGGCAACCCGGGAAGCGGCGCTGTAGAGGCCGGAGCCGAGCCTGGCGGAGAACTTCTCCATATTGCCGCTGAGGCTCTGCAGCAGCCAACCCGTATCCGCCATTGCCGGGAATGAGTCGACCAGGCGCGCCTGCTGGCTGGCGATCAGCTCCCTTATCTTCTGGAAATAGGAGGGGAGGTTATGCAGGAGCGACTCCCACCCCCTGGTGACCAGGGGCACCAGGTAGATGAAAGTGAATACGGAGAGAGCGCCGATGACGCAGTAGAGAACGATCAGGGAGGTGAGCCGCCTGAGACCTGCCCTCTCCCCCCGGCATACCAGGGGATCGAGGAGGTAGGCGATGACGAATGAGGAGAGGAAGCACGAGGCGGTGTGCTGGATGGCATAGCCGGCCGCTACGGCGACTGCCGCACCCATTAGCGCCAGAATCACCTTCAGTGCAACTGGTTGTTGGTGTGACATGCTCTCCTCAATAATTGTCGGCAGGGGAGTATATGTCATGCTCCTCCAGCCAGGTCCTGATCCTGGTGTTGAGCAACTCCTCCCTCAGGGAGTGATAGGCATCCAGCTCATCTGGATAGAAGGAGAGGATATCCTCAATCTTGCCGAAGGAACTGCGCCCGGCAAAGGTTCTCTCCAGCACCCCTTTCAAGGGGAGGTCCTCAAGCCCCTTGATGAACTCGTGGAGGATAAGACGCTCCTGCTCGTAGTCGAACCCGGGTATCTGCAGGAACTGCTCTTCGTTGGCCTCTATCTCCTGCCAGAAGGCCTCGTCTTCGAAATCAACCGGGACGGCAAAGACCTCGCCTGTCCCCCTGTCGAGGAAATAGATCATCTCCGGGTTGGTGTTCATGAATGCGTCCACCAGTTCGCTCCAGACAACTTCCATTTCATTGGCAACACCCATCAATGCTCCACGGAGTCCAGAACCGCCCCCCAAAGATGCGGGGGGGAACAGTTTCCAAACTGGACCTCCAAGTTTTTTTCCACTATATTGGCGACATGCACGCCATCTTCATCGCCGATGCCCACCTGAAAAACCCATGCGACGAGAACTACCGCCTGCTCCTCGACTTCCTCGGCAATCTCCCCACAGGGGTCGACAGGCTCTTCATCATGGGGGACTTTTTCGAATTCTGGCTGGGAGACTCACCAGCCCCCTTCCCCCATTACGCTCCGGTGCTGGAGAAGCTCAAATCCTTGACAGACAGGGGTGTGGAGCTGTTCCTCTTCGAGGGGAACCATGACTTCCACCTTGGTCGGTACTTCAGCACCAACTTTGGCGCCAGGGTATTCCCCGACACGACTGAAATGGTCATGGACAACAGGAGGATTTTCCTCGGCCACGGAGACCTGATAAACGGAAACGACCGCTCCTACCTGATTCTCCGCGCCATCTTCCGCAGCCCACTGACCCGGCTCCTCACCAGGATCATCCCTTCATGGATTCCGGCCTGGATAGCGGTCAGGCTGGGCAAGCACTCCAAGGGGAAACACAAGAGCGCCCCCTCACGCTGGGACTACCCGCGACTGATCAGGGAGTTCGCCGCCGAGCGCTTCTCAGCCGGCTACGACGTGGTGGTCACCGCCCATTTCCACTGTCCCATGCTGGAGGAGAGTGAGGGGAAAAGCGCCCTTGCCCTAGGGGACTGGATCAGCCAGTTCTCCTATGCCGAATGGCTGGACGGCAGGCTGGAGTTGAAGAGCTACCGCAACGAGGATGCGCGTTGAGCCGCGCCATCAAAGATCGAACAGCGCCCGGTAACGCGCCACCCGCTCCTCCAGTGTCGGCGCGCTGATGCGCCGGCAGAGCTCATCGGGACGGTAGCCGCGGCAGACTTCCGGCCTGTTCCCGTACTCCAGACACCTCTGGTCCTCCCCCAGGTGGCGGCATCGCACCCCCGGGGGTTTCCCCAGGGAGGAGATGTCCGGCGCCACGCAGCATGTCCCGCATTGACAACATTCCATCCGGGTTCCCCTCGAGAATAGTGCCTCGGGAGCGCAGGATTTTTTGTCCTGGCAAGGCTGTCGAGGGATAGTGCGGAGACGTAGCCAGGGCGAAAGAGCATGCGTTCCTTACCTGAAAAATGCCTCCAGCGCCTTCTCCCCCACATTCGACGCCTTGATGTTCCACTTACCCTGGTTGACCACCAGGGCCACCAGGGCTATCTGGGGGTCCTCCATGGGAGCATAGGCTGCGAACCAGCTGTACTGCCCCTCCGGCTCCTTGCCGTCTATTGAGCCGGTCTTGGCGGCGATATTCAGCTTGGCCAGCATCGGCCTCCCCCTGCGATCATGGAAAGCCCTACGGGAGGTGCCGCTGTTGACAGTTGTGGAGAGCATCTTCGCCAACTGCTGCGCCGCCTCCTCCGACAGCACCCGCTGCATCTCCATCGGGGTTGCGGTATAGAGGTTCTCGCCGCCACCGCCAGTCACCTTCTCCGCCAGGAGGGGGGTCATCATCACCCCGCGGTTGGCAACCGCCGCCATCATGGCCGCGGCATGGATCGGTGAGATCTTCACCTCCCGCCCGAGCCCGGCTCCCATCAGCTTCAACTCGCTGTCGCTCTGGGGGGGGAAGGCGGTGCTGGGTCGGATGGAGGTGCCGGGGAAGAGTGGCTTGTTGAAGCCGAAACGGTTGGCCTGGAGTACCAGTTGCTCCCCGCCGACGTAATGGCTCGCCACCCTGCCGAAGACGGGATTTACAGACTTGCCCATGGCATTGGTGAGGGTCATCTCCGGGCTCTTCCTCCCCCGCGGCTCCCACTGGCGAGGGTTGACCGACGCCAGGCGGCCGTTGAAGGCCACCACAGTATCCGGTGAAACCTTCTTCTGCTCCAGCGCCGCGGAGGCGGTGACGATCTTGAAGAGAGAGGCCATGGGGTAGATCTGGCCATGGGCGCTCTTCTCCCACTCCTTGTTGATCGATGAGTGGGAGACCATCCCCAGCACCCGTCCGCTCTTTGGCTCCATGGCCACGAAAACCCCGTAGGGAACGCGGCTGGCGGCAAGGTAGCGGGCCACCTTCTCCTGCATCTCAACATCGATGTTGTAGGTGATCCTGCTGCCGTCGGCCAGGGGTGACTGCAACCTATCACCCACGAGGGTGGCCGCTGCAAGGGAGTCAGCGGAAATCTGCAGGGACTGGAAGGTGTCCAGGGGGGACAACTTTGCCGCCGCTCTGGCTGCGGGGACAGGCTTGGACCTTGCCGCCGCCGAGCCACCTCCCGCTCCTGTAATCAGGCTGTAGACAGGCCAGCCGGCCAGAATGAGGGCGAGGAGGGGGAGGACGAACCTTAGGCGCAGCTCCCTCTTGGCCTCCGGCTCCTTAAGCCGCCGGTTGCTGGGTGCGCTCCTGTTGCCGCGTCCCAATAAAAAGCGCTGCAGCAACCCTTTTCTTCTATTAGTGAGATGTTTGACGTCCTGCATACGATGGGGGCCAATATATGTTAAACCCCCTCCTTTGTCAACGCAGGGCAGGTGGGTTTACGACTGCCTCATCGGCCAACTGCCGCAGGCTCATGCCGGCGAGCCTCTCCTCGGCTGCAGCGTCCATATCATCCAGAAGGGATGAGACGAAAGATTCGCCCGGGGAGAGGTGCAGCGGCCGCCAGCCATCCCCCGCACTGCGCAGCGCGGCAAGTACCTCGCCGACGGTTATCATGTCCGGCTCCCTCGCCGGACGGTAGACAGTCGGGGTGCCTACGGTGGCGACCAGCAGCCCCGCAGCCACTAGGCTATTCACCAGCTCCAGAAGCACCCGCTCGGAGATGTCCAGGTCGTCCTCCAGACGAGCTGCAGTCCACCCCTCGCTCCCCTCCACGAATGCCTTGACGATATCGGCAAGAATGGCCAGGGAGAGGATCTCCCGGGCGCGGTGGCTGACCGCGCCGCTGCGCATCTCCCGGCGCAGGGCACGCATGTTCTGGTGGGCATAAACGATCTCCACCCCCAGAAGGACGATCAGCCAGCTGACATAGATCCAGACGATAAAGATTGGCAGCACCGCCATGGTGCCGTAGATGGCGTTGTACCTGGCAACACCCACCTGGAAATGAATGTACCACCACTGGGCCAGCTGCCAGAAGGTACCGGCGACAACCGCCCCGGTTACGGCCGATCTGAAGCGGACCGTTGCATCGGGGATGAAGATGTAGAGAAAGGTGAGGGCGATCCAGATGACCAGATAGGGGACCAGCTGCAGGAGGAAGAGGAGGAGATCCCCTAAGTAGCTCGTCTTCACCAGCCACTTGAACATCGCCTGCCCCTCCAGGAAGGTGGTGACGCTGACGGCGGTAAAGAGGAGGATGGGGCCGCTGATGAGGACGCTCAGGTAGTCGCTGAACTTGCGTCGCAGCGACCTGGCCCCCTTGGCCCCCCATATTGAGTTGAAGGCATCGGCGATGTTGTCCAGCAGGGTTATGGCGGTTACCAGCAGGGTGAGGAGACCGAAGACGCCTAGGGAACGCATGCTGGTGTTATTGATGTAGCGGATGATCCTCCCCGCCACCTCCTGGGAGCCGCCGGAGAGCTGCTCAAGCACAAGGGGTTCGACCTGGTTCTGCACGCCGAAACCCTTGAGCACGGCGAAGGCCAGGGCAAGGAAGGGGACAAGGGAGAGGATGGTTGTGAAGGAGAGGGCTCCGGCACGTAGCGGGCAGTTGTCCAGCCAGAAGTTTCGCAGGATGAGGATAGTGAACTGCGCCCCCCTGATTGCCTGGCGCCGCCCCCCCCTGTACTCTTCCGGATCCATACCCCAGGTCCCCTTGGTGAACAGGCAGACCATCTCTCTCCCCAGTTTTGCCTCTGCCATGAAATCACCTCCCTGCCGCCCGGCTGATCATCAAAAAAAAGGGGTGCACGCCGTGCACCCCTCCCCGGCATGACACCGGCTTTAGCGAAAAGCTTGTCAGGCCCCCTTGAGGCGCTCCTTCTCCTTCTCCATCGCCTCTTTGCCGGCCTCGATGGCAGAAGTGAGAATGCTCTTCTTCTCGTTGATGAGCCCCTTCCCCTCTTCCAGGGTGGAGATGATCTTCTCCTGGGCCTCGCTGGTATACTCCTTGATCTTGTCGATGGCATCATCGGCAAGATCCCTTATCTTGCCGCGCAGCTCCTCACCACTCTTGGGTGCAACCAGCAGGGCAACACCGGCTCCCACTGCCGCACCGGCAAGGAATGAGAGGAGTACCGCACCTGCACCGGCGCCATTATCATTATCAGCCATGTTCATCTACCCCCTTTTCTTTTTGATTTTATCCATCACGAATGAGCCCGCCACCTTGGCACCGGTCAGCCAGAGGGATGACTTGGTCAGGGTGCCGGCAACTCCACTTACAACAGAACTGATGGTGCGCAGCCCCCTGCCGGTCTCGCCGACGGCCGCCATGAAGCTCTTGACGTCCTCCACCTTGTCTGCCGCGCCGCTGGTGAGGATCTGCAGATCCGCCAGGGTACGGTTCACCTCGGCGATGGCCGGCCTGACATCGGCCTCGATCCGCTCAATGCTCTCCCTCAAGGCTATGGCAGTACGGCGCAGCTCGGCTATGAGAGGAACGAGAACGGCAACCAGGACAACCATGGCCACGGCAACTACGACTACTGCAATATTGATTATCATCAGGGAAAATCCTCCGGAAAGCTGAAACCTGAAAGCGGTATAATTATAACTCCAAATCGCCGGGGCGCAACCTAGGCCTTCTTCTCCTCGTCCCCCTTGCCGGGCTTGATCTCGATCTCGTCCTTGCCGTCGGCAGCACGCTTGAAGTTCCTGATGCTCTTCCCGAGGGCGCCACCGATCTCAGGCAGCCGCCCGGCTCCGAAAACCACCAGGACGATCACCAGGATGACAATGAGTTCCGGCATGCCAAATCCAAACATATCCACCTCCGCTCAATAGCTTAAAATCACGTAAGTATCGCACTACCACGGCTAAAAATCAAGCAGCCCGAAGGGAACGGAGGCATTTCGCATCCGACTGGCCCAGCTTTTTGCTCATCCCCATGATGTTTCATGCTATAAAGTGACAATGAACGCTTACCGTCTAACCAGTGAATACACCCCCAGGGGAGACCAGCCCCGGGCAATCGCCGAACTGGTTGAGGGGGTGGAGCGGGGTGACCGCCACCAGGTGCTCCTTGGGGTGACAGGCTCGGGGAAGACCTTCACCATGGCCAACGTCATCGCCCGAACCGGCAGGTCCGCCCTGGTGCTCGCCCCAAACAAAACCCTGGCAGCCCAGCTCTACGGCGAATTCAAGGAGCTCTTCCCGGAGAACGCGGTGGAGTACTTCGTCTCCTACTACGACTACTACCAGCCGGAAGCCTATCTCCCCACCACCGACACCTTCATCGAGAAGGACTCCTCCATAAACGACGAGATCGACAAGCTGCGCCATTCGGCGACGCGCAGCCTCCTCACCCGGCATGACGTCATCATCGTCGCTTCGGTCTCCTGCATTTACGGCATCGGCTCTCCGGCCGAATACGGAGCGATGCACATCTTCTTCTCGGCCGGCGACGAATACGGCCGTGACACACTGCTGCGCAAGCTGGTGGAGATCCAGTACGAACGTAACGACTTCGACTTCCACCGCGGCACCTTCCGGGTGCGGGGGGACACGGTGGAGATCTTCCCGGCCCACGACGACCAGATGGCACTGCGGGTCGAGTTCTTCGGCGACACGGTGGAGAGCATTGCCGAGATCGATCCCCTGAGGGGGAAGGTGCTGGCTCGGCTGACCAAGTGCGCCATCTACCCGGCTTCCCACTACGTCGCCACCCGGGAGACGCTGGATCGGGGCATCGAGGAGATCCGACAGGACCTCCTGGAGAGGCTGCAGTGGCTCAGGGGGCAGAACATGCTGGTGGAGGCCCAGCGCCTGGAGCAGCGGACCATGTTCGACCTGGAGATGATCGAGGAGATGGGGTTCTGCCAGGGGATCGAGAACTACTCCCGCTACTTCGACGGGCGCAAGCCGGGGGAGGCCCCCTACACCCTGATCGACTACTTCCCGAAAGGGTTCCTCCTCTTTGTCGACGAGTCCCACATAACCAACCCCCAGGTGGGGGCCATGTACCGGGGGGACCGATCCCGCAAGGAGACCCTGGTGCAGTACGGCTTCAGGCTCCCCGCGGCCCTGGACAACCGGCCGCTGAACTTCGCCGAGTTCGAAGCCAAGCTGGGCCAGGCTATCCACGTCTCCGCCACACCGGCGGAGTACGAGCTGGGGAGGGCGCAAGGGGTGGTGGTGGAGCAGGTGATCCGCCCCACCGGCCTCCTCGACCCGACCATCGAGGTCCGCCCCGCCACCCACCAGGTGGACGACCTGCTGGAGGAGGTCAGGGTCACCACCGCCAAGGGGGAGCGTGTCCTGGTCACCACCCTCACCAAGAGGATGGCCGAGGAGCTGACGGAATACTACCGGGATGTGGGGGTGAAGGTGCGCTACCTCCACTCGGATATCGACACCATCCAGCGGATGGAGATCATCCGTGGGCTTCGCCTGGGCGAGTTCGACCTGCTGGTGGGGATCAACCTGCTGCGGGAGGGGCTGGACCTGCCGGAGGTCTCCCTGGTGGCCATCATGGACGCCGACAAGGAGGGGTTCCTCCGCTCGAAACGCTCCCTCATCCAGACCTGCGGCCGGGCGGCGCGCAACGCCTCCGGCAGGGTGATCATGTACGCCGACAGGGTGACCGACTCCATGGCGGGGTGCATGGAAGAGACGGCCCGCCGCAGAACCATGCAGGAGGCCTACAATGCCGAGCACGGCATAGTCCCACAAACGGTGAAGAAGGGGCTGCGGAGCATCCTGGAGTCCATAGAGGAGAAGGACTACTACACCGTCCCACTGGCAGCGGAGGAGGAAGAGGAGTACGTTGCCCGGGAGGATATCCCCAGGCTGGTCAAGAGCCTGCGCAAGGAGATGCTGGCTGCGGCCAAGGAGCTGGAGTTCGAGAAGGCGGCGGAGCTGCGGGACCGGATCAGGAAGCTGGAGGAGGCGGAGCTGCGCCTCAAGGGGGGGGAGTGATGAGCTTCGACCCGTTCGGAGTGGCCAGCCGCCACCTCAGCGAAGAGAGCCTGCACCGCATGGTGAGGGGCTTCATGGTCCTACTCCTGGCCGGGTTCCTCATCCACCGCCTCGGCCAGTACCGACTCTTTGCTGTCAAGGCGCTCTGGCTGGCGGAAACGCTGCTCTTCCTGATCCTCATCGTCGCCTATCTGTTCCGCTCACACCCGGTGAGACGCTCCAGGGGGGTGGGAGAAATAGTCATCCCCCTAATCGCCAGCGCCCTCCCCTTCGCCCTCCTCCTCTCC
>Ga0129298_10001063_pt1 | contig 11448 bp, 13 predicted proteins | sample I19B2metaG_FD_94707 | JGI IMG/M metagenome (GOLD analysis project Ga0129298, IMG submission 94707) | Lake sediment bacterial and archeal communities from Gulf of Boni, Indonesia to study Microbial Dark Matter (Phase II) - ​I19B2 metaG | ecosystem: Environmental > Aquatic > Freshwater > Lake >...
CAACACAGAAGGAGACACAGCGAGCTCAGTCAGCTTCCTACTCGAGGAGACATCGATCAACATCCTTCTGCTGATGCCAGGTTCAATCGGGCTTCTTCTGACCGTCATTGGCATCCGCAAATGGTCAAGCGAAGGGAGGAAGGTGAAGGCTCAGGCCTGAAGCCGAAGTCTCTAAGAATGGGTTTACAGAAGGGGCAGATGTACTATGGAGTCTGGCTACAGTCCAGCTGATTTCCAAACTTCGTCCAAAGCCCTTCCCACCTTGCTGACTGCGTTCTGAACAGGTTGCTCGCTGAGCTTCTTGTCAAAAGGCTCTGGCGTAACTGGTCCATCGTAGCCGATCTGGTCCAAGGCTTTCAGGAAGCCGACTATGTCTATGACGCCTGTTTCGCCTGGTAGACGCCTAACTGAGTCGATCTGTTCATCCACAGGGATGCCAGTTGGTGCATCGTTCACGTGCACGTAAACAACATCGTTGCCTTTCAGCCGTTTTATCTGATCAACAGTGCCGTGGGTCGTGTACCAGTGCCAAGCGTCTAGGAGAAGCCCAACGTTTCCTGCTCCTATCGCGTCACGGAGCTCAAGCATTCCATCCATGTCGTAGATGAACTCGCACTTGTGACCGACGCGTGAAGTCCTAGGCCCAACAAACTCGAGCCCCAAGACGCATCCATAGTCCTTAAGGACTTCTGCCACAGGAAGAAGCCGGTCAACATGAAGCTTGAAGTTCTCCCCAAATGGCAGACTGTCCGAGAAAGGCAGTATCCAAGTAAAAACCCTTTGACACTCGAATTCTGTAGCTATCTTAGCCAGACCAGAAAGCCTCTCAAGGTCCTTTCGGAAGGTTTCCTCGGAACCTCTGAAGTTCACGGGCAGAGCCCAACCACCCGTCTTCAAGCCTTTCATCTTGATTGCTTTACAGATTTCGCCAACGGACTTTGTCTTGAGCAGTTCCTGCACCTCAGAAACTGGCAGATCCACGCCTTCGAATCCGCCAACCTTGGCCAGCTCAAGAGTCTCAGGAAACGTCACTCTAAGACCTAAAGCCCCAGGATTTAGATTCTTGAACACGCCCTATCATCCCTCTGATGCTGCCCGTAATTTAGAGACTTTGAAGGTAAATAGCTTGCCATTACTGTTTGACATCAAAGGCTCATCTTTCGACGGAACTTGGCTGAAAGGTTTTCCTCGCTTTTTCCGCGCTGGTTGAGGTTCTTGATCTGCATGCCCTCTTTCCCTCCGTGGGTCTGGACTGTCTTGCTGAATAAGTGTTTGTCTTCACTAGTCAGGGTCGCATTGCGAAAGGTTTTTTGGGTTCTGGGCATTGGTATCGCTAGAGGTGGCAGATTGATGGCTTGCGCTATCAGGCTTTCTGAGAAACCTGAGCTGAAGGATCCCGTGTTGCTTGAGGGGCTTCCGGGCATTGGGCTGGTGGCAAACATCGCCGTCGGTTATCTCATAAGGAAGCTTGACGCAAAGTTTCTTGCCGAGATTAAGTCGCCGTCCTTTCCTGACGTGTCGATGACGGATAAAGGGGGGTCGCTCAAGTGCCCGTTCGCCCAGCTTTACTACTACAGAGGGAAGAGCGAGGCCGAAAGGGACCTGATCCTTTTATATGGTAACACCCAAGCCTTGACAAGCCGCGGGCAGTACGAGCTTTGCGGCGCCATCTTTGATGTTGTCGAAAGCCTAGGGTGCCGATACGTCATATCGCTCGGCGGATATAGACCCGGAAGACCGGTCACAGGTCCAAACCTTTACTATGCAGCCACCGACATTGAAGCCGGAAGAATAGCTGCGGGTCTCGGTGCTCAGGTGCTGGGTGGGCAGATTTTCGGCGTAGCAGGGCTCTTAGTGGCACTGGCTGGGTTGCGTGGAATGAAGGGTTTCTGTTTGCTGGCCGAGACGGAGGGAACTCACCCCGACAAGGAGGCTGCAATCGCGGTCTTGAAAGCCACATCCAGCTTGCTGGGTCTGAAGATCGATACCAGTGATCTGAGAGAAACCGAGGAGCTGGCGGACTTTCTGTCACCGTTTGACTTCGGAGCATTGGCCCGAAAGCCACCGAAAGAGACCAAACCCGAATGGTTCATCTAGCAGCCGTGCTGAATTCCGCGCGCAGTTGTGTTCTCTCGTGCTACTATCTGGGTTGGAAGCGGTGATCGCAGACCCAGGACACAAGCGTATTAAGCTGTCCGAACAACATAGTTTCGTGCGAGGTGCCGTCTTTGGCTAAGATTGTGTTGATTGGCGCAGGAAGTCATGTCTTTTCGAGAAACCTAATCATGGATTTCCTCTCTTACCCCGAGCTTAGAGACTCGACTATCTCCCTTGTCGACATTAACGTAGAAGCGTTGGACCTCATCAAGGCTTTCGCAAAGAAGCTCATAGGCCAGCACAAGCTTGAAACAAAGGTGGAGTCAACCACTGATCGCCGAGAAGCCCTGAAGGGGGCTGACTATGTTATCGTCTCCATAAGGGTCGGAGGGATCGAGGCGAATAGGCTGGATCTGCAGATTCCCGCAAAGTATGGGATAAGACAGGGCATCGGTGATACGATCGGTCCTGGCGGCGTCTTCTACGGATTGCGCCACATACCTGTCCTATTGGATATCTGTCACGACATTGAGGATCTCTGCCCTGATGCTTGGCTAATCAACTACACGAACCCCATGGCTATGCTATGTTGGGCAATGAACAGCTATACCAATGTCAAGAACGTAGGTCTATGTCACAGTGTTCAGGGTACCGCAGCTGAGCTCGCTAGGTACATAGGTGTGCCAGTCAACGAGATATCTTACTGGGTTGCAGGAATAAACCACATGGCTTGGTTTCTGGAGCTCAAGCGGCGTGGTAGCGATGCCTACCCGATCCTGAGGAAGATGTTCAAGGACCCTGAAGTATATTCACGGCCTGACGCGCATTGGGCTGGACCGGACGTCGTCAGGGTTGAGATCTTCAAGGCATTTGGGTACTTCAACACCGAGTCGAGCCAGCACATGTCTGAATACGTTCCGTACTTCAGAAAGCGACCTGAACTCTTTGAAAGGTTCAAGCTGAACTATCCGGGCGACAGCATGCAGAACTGGGTAGATCGGCGAAGGAAACGAGAGGAGGATATGAGGCGCCTAGTAGAAAGCGACGAAGCGATCCCAATCCGCAGGAGTGCTGAGTACTGCTCCAGAATAATCCACTCGATGAAGACGGCTACACCAGAGCAGATCAACGGAAACGTCAGAAACGACAGGCTGATAACGAACCTTCTAGAAGGCTGTTGCGTGGAGGTACCGTGCCTTGTCGACAAAAACGGGATTCATCCTTGCTACGTGGGTGATCTGCCACCTCAATGCGCAGCCCTGAACAGGTCGAACATAAATGTGCAGGAGCTGGGTGTCTCAGCTGCCGTTGAGAAAGAAAAGACCTTGGCGTTCCAAGCCATTCTCTTGGACCCATTAACCAGTGCAGTACTGACAATTGACGAGACAAGGAACATGGTTGACGAGATGTTCAAGGCCGAAGCAGGCTACCTAGAAGGATTCAGATGATCCTTGCCAGCTTGAGAGTTGCAGAAAAGAGCAATGTGTAATTGGCCTTCTAGGGCTTCCTCCTTGAAACCGCGAGAATTCGGAAGGTTTCCTTCTTCGGAGTTCCCAGCTCCGCCTTACCTTTTGCTTCCCAGTCATAGGAGGCAACGAGCTCAAATCCGTTCATGTCGAGATATTGCCGAAGCTCGCGTTCTTTCTTGTGGTCTACCTTTCCTTGGTAGATTGCGTAGTATTCGGCGAACCTCTCGAGCATGCCCATGAAAAACATAACAACTCTGAAAGCTCTTGTAGGTCAGGAGAAATATGATCCGGACTGACGAATACCGTCCGTTCCCGTTCTCTTGTGCAGCTCATGCTCCTTTGGATTCTTGGATGAATTGGGAGTGGACTTTCTCCACTCTCTCAGCTGCTGGTCCTGAGCCTTCAACGACCCCGGCTTCAGTCACCTTGACCCGGTCCATGACCCATATGAAACCCTCTTTCTCATAGAGCTTCACCATCCTTGGGAAGACCCTTTCAAGCCTTTCAGCCAGGCCCTTCAAGTCGAAGGCCTTCTCGACTGAAAGGATGTGGGCGACGGTACTTCCACTCAGTACTACCCGTGGGATTGTCCGTCCTTCCGGGTCCTTCGCGTTTGCGAGGACGAGGCTTAGATTGTCCGGGTTTATTCCAATCATGGTTCCAGTGTACATCTTGTTGTCGACTGTGGCGACCATGACTGTCCTGTCCATTAGCGCGGAAACCTCGTTGCTGAACCTTCTTTGAGCCATGGACATCCCGATCAGTCCAAGACTAATCTCTCAACGTTCAGGCTTATTACTCTTCCCCACTCTTCAAAAAGAGGAAATTAACGGGCTGTTTGGTCAACCCGTTGCCTCAGAAACCGGATTGTGTCCGACGGCACATCTCTGCTGACGACGAGGTTTGCCCCGATCCAACAGTTGCAGCCGACCTTGACGCCGGGCATGAAGAGTACGCCGACCCCGGTCTTCGTATTGTCGCCCACGACAATGCCCAATTTCGTCCTGCCAGTATCGACAATGCTTTCCTTTACCATCATCTTGACGGGTTTCTGGTCAAAGCGGAAGTTCGCCGTGATTGTTCCGGCACCAAGGTTGCAGCCTTCGCCAATAATGCTGTCGCCAACGTACGAGAGATGCCCAATATGGGCGTGGCTCATTATCAGGCTGTTCTTTATCTCGCAGGCGTTCCCGATTCTGACGTGTCCCCCAATGCTCGTGTGGGGTCTGATGTAGCAGTTGGGTCCGATGTCGCTGCCTTCTCCTATGTAAGCTGGACCCTCAATGTAAGCACCAGAACGAACTCGGGCGCCCTTACGAATGACGACCGGCCCAATCAGATGGACTCCTTCCTCAACGGCGCCAAGAGTCTCTGAGTGGACCTTCGTTAGCAGCCGCGTGTTCGCGTCAAGAAGGTGCCAAGGGCTACCAACATCCAGCCAATCCTCTTGAGCTATTGTGGCTGCCATCACCTTCTTTCCACCTTCGATGAGCAGTCGGATCGAATCAGTGACCTCCAGCTCCCCTCTTGCCGAGGGTTGGGTTCGTCGTATAGCTTCAAAGATCTCCGTGGAAAAGACGTATAGCCCCGCGTTGATTGGCTTGTTCGCGGCGGTTTCAGGAGTAGGCTTCTCAACGATTTCAACCACTCTGTCCCCTTCCGTTCTTATGATCCCATAGTGCTCCGGATGTTCGACGTGCAGAGTCGTCAGAGTGGCCCAAGACTTCGTCCTTCTGTGAAGTCTAACGGCGGACTTGACCGTGTTGGGAGTTATGAGCAAGTCCCCATAGGCCGCCACGAAGTCATTGTCCACGTGGCCTTCTGCAAAACCGAAGGCGTCCGCTGTCCCCTTCACCTCGTTCTGGACAACGTAATCTATATTCATCCCAACGCTTGAGCCATCCCCGAAGTATTCCTTTATCTTCTCTGCCTTGTAGTTGACAACCACCAGGACGTCTTTGATTGCTGCTTCCCTCAAAGCAGAAAGTGTATGCTCTAGAAGTGGCTTGCCTGCGACTTCAATCATGTGCTTTGGGCGCGTAAGTGTGAGCGGACGTAACCTCTGCCCTTCACCAGCGGCTAAAACAACGGCTTTCATTCTTACTCTCCAGTTCCTTCCGATGTTTTTCTCATGTGTCTTGGCTTTTTCATCTCGTCTTGGCGATCTTGGCTACGAGTTTGGCGTTTCTTATCCCGAACTCTTTGCAGCTGTCGATCTCTTTCCCATTAGGCGCCCCGACTACAGCTAACCCGTAATGTTGAGCGTGTGGTGTTCCTTGAATGATCATGCCATGAATGAGAAGTGCTTGGAGGATTGAGAGGATTGTGGTCTCTGCTCCACAGGCGGTTCCTCCCGAGGTTGTGAAGGCTGCACCAACCTTCCCAACGAGCTTCCCGTGAAGCTTGACACTCTCGTCTAGGAACTCTTTCACCTTTCCGCTCATGCATCCATAGTACGTTGGGGAACCGACGATGATGCCATCAGCCCCGACCAAATCTTCTAACGTGGCATTATCCACCTTCTTGAGCGTGCAGTCGATTCCCTGAACGGTTCTTACGCCCTCAACGACCAAGGCGGCCACCTTCTCCGTATTGCCTGTCCTTGAGTCGTAGACAATGAGAATACTCGCCATGTCCAGGCGCCCTCACTGTTTCTTCCTGAGAGATCGTTATACTTCATCTTCGCGCAACTTTCTTTTATACATTAGACACGCACGGCAGATACCGAACAGTTCTTCGCCATTGCAGATGTCGCCAGAGTTCCTTGAATCTGTATCTGCCGATGAAATTGACTAGAGGGCCTTCTAACAAGTTCGTGCCTAAAGTTCCTGGCAAAGCAAGAAAGGCTCCGGCGGCAACGTCTAGTGGGAAGTGGAAGCCAGTGTAGATGACCGCGAAGCCGATGAGATAGGACAACGCAACAAGGATCGTTCCTGCTCGCTGCTTTTGCAGCAGAATCGGGAACGCCAAACCGAACGCAAGCATAGTCGTTGTCGACGGAAAGGAGAAAGGACTCGTATGCCAGAAACCGACTATCCGAGCCTCGTTCATGACGCGCGCAGCGACTTCTGGTCTGGGTCTCATGACGAGTTGCTTGATCAAGGAGCCTATTGCATAGGAGAGCGCGCCGTTCGTTGCGGACAGTATTCCAGTGACTGTTGACGCGCTTTCTGCAGAGAGGTAGAGTCCAGTCGATGTCAGAACATAGAAGACAGCGAAAAGAACCGGCGCCAGATACACGCATGCAAAGTCCAACACTGGGTGAACCATGCCGCGGTTTATGAGAACGAACAGATAAAGATCCCCAATCGCAATGTCAGCGATGAGGAGCAGCCCCATAGGCAGTAAGGTAGCAAGCACTATTGGAGCTTTCGGTTTGCTCGCCAAGATAATCACTTTAGTTTCAATTCTCACCGGCGAGGGTTCTTACTATCAACGAATGCTGTTAAAAGCCTTACGTCACACGAAGCCTCTCTCAGCCTCCGGCCCGAAGATGCTTCGTCGCCATAGCGTAGCGAGTTCCTTAAGTTTCGCGAAGACTACGGCGTTGTCCTCATGACCATTGAACCTGAATGAGCAGGATTGGTTCACTTCTGGCTCCATCGGCCCCAATGAGCAGCGGTTTGTGATGTAGATCTCTGCAGCCTTCGCGCCTCGGTATGTGACCCTGCCGTCCAAGTTCCACCTGTCTCTATTGATGAAGAGATGCGTGTCTCTCACTTTCCTTTCACTACCTACCTCAGACTGGCGCTTGGCATGGTTGCCACTAGCCTTGCTTCTGTTTATGGTAGTAGGGTTGCTTGATGTAGGCGAAGGCTTCTGTCGCGGCTATGATGGCTTGCCCCACGGCTGTTCCGATCTGCTTGATTGAGCAAGAGGTTACATCTCCGGCCGCGTAAACCCCTGAAACGTTCGTCCTTTGAAAAGGGTCCGTGATTATGTACCCAGCCTGGTCCATGCCTACTCTGGCTTTTCTTGCGAATTCGCTGTTCGGGACCTCGCCGACGTAGATGAAGACCCCGTCTACTTGCAATTCTCGAGTCTTGCCACTCCTGCCGTCAAAGAGGGCTACACTCTTAACAGCCGTGTCACCTTTAATCGCCTTGACCTCGGAGCTCCAAAGAAGCCTAACCTTTCTCGACGCCAGCTCCTTCACGTAAGCCTCCTCTGCTCTAAGCTGGTCTCTTCGGTGAGCCAAGTAGACTTCTGAAGCTAGGTTGCTTAGGTACAGTGCGGACATGGCGGCGCTGTTTCCGCCTCCAACGACCAGAACTCTCTTCCCCTTGAAGAAGAACCCGTCGCAGACCGCGCAGTAGCTCACGCCTTTGCCCTGAAACTCGTCTTCGCCAGGCACGTCAAGCGCCTTATGTCGAGAACCCGAAGCAATCACTACCGCCTTAGATTCATACTCTTTATGGTCTGTTCTTGTGATCTTCTCTTCACCTTGAACCCTGAGGTCAACTACGCCTTCGGATTCGCGGACGGTGGCACCGAACCTTTTACATTGGCTCAGCATCTTCTCAACAAGATCGGTTCCTGTGATCCCCTCAGGAAAGCCGGGGTAGTTCGCTATCCAAGGCGAGGTTGCAGCCATGCCTCCTTGAACTGCGCTCTCAAGAAGAAGGGTCTTGAGTCCGCTTCTGGCTCCATAGATGCCTGCCGTGAGTCCTGCAGGTCCGGCGCCGATGATGAGGAGTTCCCATTGCTCCATTTCAGGGCCCCGGTTTGTTTGCATGAGTCTTTTAAGACTAGTACTGGGCAGTATATTAATTAGCAAGCTTTCAAAGAGGAATCGGATGCTGACGCTTCAGTAGAAGGGACGGGGACTTGGATGCATCGACGAAAAGGCGAGGGGGCTTCGAGTTCTTGGAGCATACGGCTGACGCGTACATTGCGGCCTACGGCAGAGACTTGGCGGAAGCCTTTGAGAACGCTGCTTTAGCCATGTTCGAAACGATGACTGACACTCGGAATGTGGAACCAAGAGTTGAGAAGCAGGTTGAGGCCGAAGGCGTCGACAGGCAAGCCCTACTATATAATTGGCTGGAGAAGCTCCTCCTCCTCTTCGAACTTGACGACCTTCTCTGCTCAAGGTTCAGAATCGAGAAGATAGCCGAAACGGAAGAAGGGTTCAAGCTTGAGGCAAGGGTTCAAGGAGAGCCGTTCAAGCCGATGAAGCACAGCCAGAAGGTCGGAGTAAAGGCTGTCACGTATCACCGAATGGATATACAAGAGAGCCGGAAGGGTGTGACGGTCAAGTTTATTCTTGACATCTGAAAACCAGCGGTGCTTAGAGCATGCGGGTTTTAGTCGCTTCTATCAGGATGGTGTGAGGGATTCTGTAGTGTTTGGCCATGGGAGGATGAAGCCTAACTCCTTCTTCAAGGGGCTGGGGCTCGTCCATTCCTGTAATGGCAAGTCCATGCTTACACATTGAGTTCACGTAGTCCGAGAGGGTTCTGTGAAAGCCTGTTGTCACAAAGCTCGAGGGTAGTCGCGCATGATTCCATTTGTAGGAACAGCTGTGCCTATGGAAGTAGTCGCTGAGCCAGAAGCGTGGGTATTCTTTCGTGCCGTTTTTGTGGGTGCGCTTGACCCAGCCGCTAACTGGCTTGTCCTCTATCAGCCGGTTCGCGGTGAAGCAGGGATGCTCAAGCACAGTAATGAACTTCCCCTCTGTCTTCAGGACGCGGGAAACCTCGGATATCACCCCATCATAATCCAGCATGTCCATCAATGCCATAAAGCAGGAAACAACATCAAAGCCCTCGGAGCCAAGCATGCTCAAGTCTGCCGCATCAGCTGCAAGATACCTAATCCCTAGCATGCGTCTTCCTTCTTCCTCGACGGCTGCCTTGATGAGTTTTTCACTGATGTCGACGCCCGTTACTTCTGCGCCAGCTGCGGCAAAGAACCTTGAGAGGAAACCTTCTCCGCAACCGATGTCAAGCACCTTCTTCCCAGTCACATTGCCGATTCTCTGCTTCAAAGCCGGACCGTTCAAATACTCTGTATAATAGTTCTTGCCGCTTCGGACGAACTTGACCCAGCTCTCTGCGGCATCATCCCATTGCTCTTTGACTGTTGTCCTAATGTTCATCTCGACAGTCACTACCCGCTACCTTCGCTTTGTCAACGTTGCTTGTAAGAACCTTTATACCTTCCCCTTAATGTACTCATATTGGGGTGAATGGTTTGCCTATATGCGCTAAGTGTGGAGCTGAGCTACTGGAAGGCACGAAGTTTTGCACTCGTTGCGGGGCTCCTGTTGCGGTGACACCGGTTGTGACTGGGTTTCCGATAGTGACTACGCCTTCGATTCCAGGCTACCGAGTAACAAGAGTTTTGGGCGTGGTTACAGGGATAACGGCTAGAACTCGCGGAGTTGGTGGGAAATTCGTGGCTGGCATTCAGGCCATGGTGGGTGGTGAAGTGTCTGCCTTCACGATGGAGATTGAGAAGGCACGGGCAGAAGCAATTGACAGGTTAAGGCAAAAGGCTCGCGAGACAGGTGCCAATGCAGTCATAGGCTTGGATCTTGAGTCTTCAGACCTTGTTGGCGTAATCGTCATCTCCGCAACGGGAACAGCCGTGCTTGCCGAACTGGAGCAACCAACACAAGTCTGACCATACTGCAGAAGTTCCATCTCTTCATCCGATGTTCTGCCAGTGGAGCTGCCAATTTCTTATTTATCCGTACGATAGCTTAACGTGAGGAATGGTGGATAGAGGATGGGTACTATGCGCAAGGTCAGGTATGAGGAGATGTTGCCCCATGAGTTGGATGAGGCTGTAGCTGCATTTTCTGTGGCGTACTGTGCTTTCGGGTCTTTGGAGTGGCATGGTCGCCATCTGCCTTTGGGGAACGACACGTTGAAAGTCTACCACATTCTGTTGAAGACGGCTGAGAAGTATGGGGGCGTCGTGGTCCCGCCAACCTACTGGGGTTTTCTTAGGAAGTGGCACCCGTGGACTATGAACTTCTTTGACGAGTCTAGGAGACTGGTTGTCGAGGAACTCTACGAGAACATCTTCCTTGGACTGGTCGATGTAGGTTTCAAGGTGATCATCGGCGTAACAGGGCATGACGTTGAAATTCAGAAGAACGCGGTTCAGCGAGCTGTCGAGGCCGTCAAGAAGACTGGAAAGGCAACCGGGTTCGCCATGATGGAGGGAGACCTTTACGACCTTACTGATGACGAAATGGACCATGCGGCCCACTGGGAAACCTCGCTTCTAATGTACCTGAGACCAGAGCTTGTGGACATGAACCGGATCAAAAGCGAGGACTTGGAAAGCGAGGTAGGACGCAGGGAAGCGGGCATCTCTGGACGCGACCCAAGAAAGTACGCTTCTCGCGAACTCGGCGAGAAGATCGCGAATAGAATTGCTGACCGAATCGGACAGAAGGCTTTGGAACTTCTGGCAACACTTAGACACTAGAGGACCTGGCTTGCCTTTGGGACGGTTCGTTCGTGGCTGGGTGTGGCCCTGCATCAGGGTCACTGTGACTTGGGGTCACCAACGCTGAAGGACTTGGCTTAGCGGACTTTTGGGCTCTGAACGTGACCGAGAGAAAAGGTTACAGTAATGGGCTTGGCCGCTCTCTCAGAAGTGCTGCTGGCTGATCACTGCTCTTGGTGTTGGCGGGTTACCATTCGTTCTGCGAAAGAAGGCTCCTACATGCAGGCTTTTCTTGTGTAGTATGGCCGGAAAGTGACCATAGTGTTGAGCTCGGTTTGACTCCTGTTGTTGGGTTGTTCTGGGCTTGATCTGGCTTCTTTCCCAGCTTTTTTTTCACACTGTGCGCAGAAAAATTTTTTTTCCTTAAATACTTATGAAACTTCAATGGGAAAGCCTTGAAACTTTGAAGTCAACAATC
>Ga0129298_10001065_pt1 | contig 11434 bp, 12 predicted proteins | sample I19B2metaG_FD_94707 | JGI IMG/M metagenome (GOLD analysis project Ga0129298, IMG submission 94707) | Lake sediment bacterial and archeal communities from Gulf of Boni, Indonesia to study Microbial Dark Matter (Phase II) - ​I19B2 metaG | ecosystem: Environmental > Aquatic > Freshwater > Lake >...
ATCAGGGGGTTGCCACCATCAGAACCGAGGAGGCAATCCTCATGTCGCTTGCCGTGTTAGGTGATGTAATAAGATAGGTGAGGACAGGTGGGACACAGGAAACAATCGGCCCCCCGTCGCGGGTCCGTGGCGTTTCTGCCCCGTAAGAGGGCCAGCTCAATGGTAGCTAGGATTAGATTCTGGCCCACTATAGAGAGTCAACAGCCTAAGCCATTGGGTTTCGCCTGCTACAAGGCCGGTATGACGCAAGTAGTCGTTCTGGACAATGCCGAGAACTCACCGACGAAGGGAAAGGAGATCGTGTTCCCCGTTACCATCTTAGAGGCTCCTCCCCTATTTGTCCTAGGCGCCAGAGTCTATGGCAATAGTTACAGCGGCAAGACCACGAAATTCGAACTCATGGCGCAAAATCTGCCGACTCACCTCAACAGGAGACTGAAGGGCATAGACAAGATGGAAAAGGCCCAAACCCCCTCTCTTTCAGCAGACTCGATTTCGCCGGATGATGAGATAAGGCTCATAGTCTGCACTCAACCTCACTTGGCAGGAATAGGGAATAGGAAGCCCGACATTTTCGAGATAAAGGTTGATGGAGCGCCCATGAACGAGAGGATCCCGTATGTCAATTCCATTCTCGGAAAAGAACTCAAACCCGAAGACGTATTTCAGGCCGGTTCCTTCGTCGATGCATTCGCCATATCAAAGGGCAAGGGCTGGGCTGGCGTTGTGCAGAGATACGGCGTGAAGATAATGGATAGGAAAAGCAACAAGACGAGAAGGGGAATTGCAACGATGGGCGCAAAGAGTCCATCCAATGTCATGTTCTATGTGCCTCGTGGCGGACAGATGGGCCTCCATAACAGGTTCGTGAGAAATCTCCAGGTCATGAAAATGGGAAAAGGAGAGGAGCAGATCAATCTAAGGGGTGGGTTCATCCGTTATGGCCTGATCAAGTCGAACTACATTATTCTCAAGGGGACAGTTCCAGGTCCGGCCAAGAGACTGGTGAAACTAAGGGTATCAACCAGAAGGGAGCCAGTGAAGGAGGCCCCCATCATAACCCATCTCAGTCTGGTCAGTCAACAGGGTGTCTAGTCAGATGTCCGACGAAATGGCAGTTCTCAACGCGGAGGGAAACGAGGTCTCTAGGATTCCCAAGCCTTGGTTCATGAAGATAGAGCCGGATCCAGTTGTTGTGAAGAGAGTCTACACTCTCATGTCATCCGGTTGGCATACTCCCCAGGGCAGGAACCTAATGGCTGGGAAAAGGACAGTTGCGATATCCTGGGGCGTTGATCATGGAATGTCAAGAGTTCCAAGGCTGTCTACAGGAAGGGCTAGGTTCGCTCCCGGAACGGTCAAGGGGAGACTTGCACATCCTCCTCTTTCCAGCAAAGTTATAGTCAAGAAGGTCAATAGAAAGGAGAAACTTCTGGCCACAGCATATGCAATAGCCGCCACTGCCAATAGAGACATTGTAATCCGCAGAGGGCATAGGCTTCCCGAGGGAAGAATCCTTCCAATTATTTTTGATGAATCAGTGCGCTCAATCGATAAAGCAAAGGACTTCCAGGGATTCCTCGAGAAATTGGGTTTGACTGAAGAGATGAAGAGACTGAAAAAAGGTCTGAAGAGGAGGTCGGGCCTTCCAGCGAAAAGGGGCAGAGGAAAGAAGAGGAGGGTCGGTCCGCTTGTGGTCGTGAGCGATGGGGGAGGTCTGGTGAAGGCAGCCGGAAATTTCAGCGGAGTTGACGTAGTCAGGCCCGATGAAGTGTCGCTAAGGGAGTTAGCCCCGAATGGCACGCTGGGAAGGTTGACACTCTGGTCCTCAGATTCCGTTGATGCTATTGAGAAGAGGTTGAGCAGTGTTGGAGAAAAAATCCAGGCTTCTATATCCTAAAGCGACGGAAAAAACCAGTAGAATCATAGAATTGGAAAACAGGCTGACATTCGTTGTGTCGGACGATTCAACGAGGGAAGGAATAAAGAAGGAATTCGAGGAAAAGTACGGGGCAAAGGTGAGGCAGGTGAATACATCTAGGGGAATGGACGGAAAGAAATTGGCCTACATTAGATTGGAGGAGCCGGGGAAGGCGTCAGAGCTGGCGATGAAGCTCAAGATATTGTAGGAGGTGTGTGATATGGGAAGACGCCCAATCGTGAGAAGAAGGGGAAGGTCACCAAAATTCATAGCTCCCTCGCACAGAAGGCCCGGGGCATCTAGATATCCAGCTCCCACGGATGGAGGAGAACCATACTACAAAGCAGAGGTCATGGACCTCATTCACGACCCAGGAAGGGGATCTCCTCTGGCCCTAGTCAAGGCTGAGAGAGGCGAATTCATGACAATCGCCGCTGAGGGTTCCTACGTGGGTCAGGAGATATATATAGGAGAACCAACCGAATCGAAAATCGGTGACATAGTGAAAGTAGGAGTTGTACCGGAAGGGACAATGATATTCAATCTTGAGAGGAAACCGGGAGATGGAGGTGCCCTTTTCAGGGCGGGAGGGAATTACGCCGTAGTTGTAGGCAGAAATCCAGACGGAACCATCACGCTGAAGGACTCAACGGGTCGTCTGTTCACCTCAGATCCGAGGTGCCTTACAACTCTAGGCGTCGCGGCCGGAGGAGGAAAGATTGAGAAACCCTTCCTGAAGGCAGGAAGCAGTTACAAGTTGATGAGGAGCAAGGGAAGGCTATGGCCAATAGTGAGAGGAGTTGCGATGATCTCGGCATATCATGTCCACGGTGGCGGTAGGCATCAACATATCGGGGGACCCTCTTCAGTATCCAGGAGAGCGCCGCCCGGGGCTAAAGTCGGGCTTATAGCACCTAAGAGAACTGGCAGACGCTAAGTAACAGCCATGCTGTACAATTCCGATCAGCATCGTATTTCATATGGTTTGCAGTCATCCGAACCCTCTGGATCAACCTCCAGAGAACCTCTCCAAGCAGGAACTCGGCTTGGGATGGCGTTGGGTCTATCAGGGATGCGCGCATTCACCATCATATGGATTGGTCAGGTACTTTCACTGATGGGCACGGCGATGACAGGCTTCGCACTTACGATATGGGCTTGGCAATCAACAGGAGAAGCCACGGCATTGGCTCTCGTTGGGTTTTTTGGATTTGCCCCAACAATCCTCTTCAGTCCCATTGCCGGTGCGCTAGTTGACCGTTGGAATAGGAAATTGGTGGTAATGCTCGCCGACTTGGGCGCTTGCATAGCAACCATCGCAATACTCGTTCTTTACTCAACTGGGAATCTGCAAATCTGGCATCTGTACATCACAGGGGCCTTCGCCTCAGTTTTCCAGTCGTTCCATTTTCCGGCCTATTCTGCGGCCATAACGATGATGTTGCCCAAAGACCAGTATGCAAGGGCAAGCGGAATGATTTCCATGGCTCAGTCCGCCTCAGGCATATTCGCCCCGGTATCAGCAGCTGCATTAATGGGGATCATTGGCATCTCCGGCATCATGACTATAGATGTCATGACTTGCCTATTCGCTGTTGGAATGGTGCTTCTAGTTAGCATTCCGAACCCCCCTTCCACCGAAGAAGGGAGAAAAGGTAAGGGAAGCATCTGGACGGAATCCATTTACGGATTTCGTTATATAATCGAACGACCAAGCTTGCTTGGATTGCAGCTTGTTTTCTTCGCCATCAATTTGACGAGTACGTTTAGCGCCATACTATTTTCACCTATGATCTTGGCACGAACAAAAAACAACCAGGTTTTGCTTGGACTAGTGCAGTCCGCGGGCGCTGCCGGTGGGCTAATCGGTGGAATCCTACTTACAACGTGGGGCGGTCCTAAACGCAAGGTAAATGGGGTTCTGATGGGAATGGTTCTGCTTAGCTTACTCGGTGTGTTGTTGACTGGATTGGGTCGCGATGCGTATCTCTGGGCCCTGGCTTCTTTCTTCACCCTCTTGATGATTCCCATAATAAATGGTTCGAATCAAGCGATCTGGCAAGCCAAGGTCGTGCCTGATGTTCAAGGGCGTGTTTTTGCTGCGCGGCTACTTATCGCGCAGATCTCTGCCCCTGTGGCGATGCTGCTGGGAGGATTCATGGCAGATAACGTGTTTGAGCCTGCTATGTCTCCCGGGGGCACATTGTCCTCAATATTCGGTGGATTGGTTGGTACAGGACCAGGAGCGGGCATGGCGGTCATGTTTCTTATCACTGGAATACTCGGTGGCCTCATAGGCCTAATCGGATATGCATTCAGGGAAATACGTGACGCTGAGGATATTCTTCCAGACCACCAACTCGCAAAAGCGGCATCATAGAACGCTCCAGTTTGAAAAACTGGCTTGCTATAACTGCAGACATGGTTCTCTGGGCAAAGAGGAGACGACTCGATCTCACGATCGATGTACACGTACAAGCGCTAGGGCTTTCCGATTGGCTTGACAGGGGCCTCCCTAATGATTCTTTGAATCAACTTCTCTAGGACGACCAACCTGTCCGGCTTGCAGAGCAGTTGACAAAGCGTCAACATCAATGAAGCCCCAGCCACCCGCTGTATTCTAGATTTATCTTGAATGGACAAAGCGAGATTTAGTTGTTCAAGCATGTCGCCAAACATGGCATTACTCTCTGAAGAGAGTTCGTTGATCATTTTCTCAGTATCTCTGAGGATTTCTCGTTCTTTCTTGGCTAGTCTCATTCTATATGTCGTTACCATTATCTGCTTCAAGAAAGGCCTCACTTTATTTTGCATTTCCCTATACATTCTGGGAGGAACAGGGCCTCTCAGACGAGTATTCACACCCAATCCAACTATGCAGGGGGAAACAGCCAGTCCGTAGTATTTTTCGACTAGGTTGTTGTTAATCGTCCTCGTCTCCTCTAACTTCACAAAACCGGCTCTTTCGAGCTTCTTCATATGGAAATGTATCGTGGCTGGTGTTCTTTCCAGTTTCCTAGCCAATTGGCTCAGGGACATTGGTTTTTCCGTAAGGCTGTGGATGATCCCCTGTCTCGTTTCGTCTACCAGAACTCCAACTTTGTCCGGGTCCTCAATGACCTGGACCTCACACGGTTTCATTGTCCCGCCTCCTTTTAGATGAAGATTTAAAGGGAACCCGCTATTTATGTGTCTTCAGGAGCGAGAGGATGACCGAGATGGATGATGAGTCGATCAAGAAGTATGTGAAGAAGCGATATGGAGAAGTGGCAAGAGGTGCATGTGACTGCTGCGCACAACCGCTATCAGACGTGCATAGTTTGGCTGAATTAAGGCTGGCCGGATATTCCCTAGAAGACCTTGAAGGGCTACCCCTGTCTGTTCTGAACGCATCAAGTGGCTGTGGAAATCCTACAGCTTTGGCAGAGCTCAGGGAGGGAGAAACTGTTCTTGACCTAGGCTCAGGAGGTGGCATAGACGCCTTTCTGGCAGCTAGGAAGGTCGGACCGAAAGGCAGAGTCATCGGCGTTGACATGACAGAGGAGATGGTGGAACTCGCAAACCAAAACGTGAAGGAGATAGGCGCAACAAATGTTGAATTCAAGGTGGGAGACATTCAGAATCTGCCCATCGAAGACATGTCGGTTGATGTAGTCATGAGCAATTGTGTTATTTGTCTTTCGACTAACAAAGGCACGGTCTTTGATGAGGCTTACAGGGTTCTAAGACATGGAGGACGCATGGTCGTTTCAGACATCATCACAAGGGCGGAGCTGCCGAAAGAGATAGGAAGCGGTCTCAAAGCTTGGGCTGATTGCGTTGCCGGAGCACTAAGAGAAGACGAGTACCTCTCAGAAATTAAGCAGGTGGGTTTCGACCATCCTGATATAATATCCGAGAAGAAACTTACCCTTCTCAAAAGAGAAGAGAACAGGCTCGTTCAGATCCCTCACGAGCTATACAGCATTCAGGTAAAGGCCGTTAAATCCTAGGCGCCATACACCCAATCAATCATCCCGGTGGGAAGAACAGAGTGGATTTCGGTTAAACTTAATTAAGGGTGAAACGGTCAGCTGAACGATGTCTGAAATCACGACCTACAGGGGGTACAGTCTGGAGCAGCTCAATGCCATGTCCATAGACGATCTCCTGAGACAAAAGGTGCTTCCATCGAGAGCTAGGCGTTCGCTCTCCAGGGGGCTTCATCCCGAAACTAGGAAATTGCTTGAAGTGGTACGAAGGGCAAGGGCTGAGGTGGACAAGGGGAATCCTCAACCACCCATTGAGACAGAAAGGCGCGACATGGTCATACTCCCGGAGATGGTCGGCCTCGAAATCAAGATCCACAGCGGGAAGGAATTCATGCCAGTCAAAATAACGTTGCCGATGGTGGGTCACTTCCTAGGAGAATTTGCAATAACGAACAAGAAGGTAGTTCACGGAAAGCCGGGAGTGGGGGCAAGCAGATCATCGATGTATGTTCCATTGAAATGACCATTTTCTCGGGAATTAGGGGAAAAGGGCCGGAATTCTAGGGAATTGGATTACATCGAGATACCCGCCTGTGGCGGTCTTCGTTATCAGCATCCGTGGTGCAATTGCACGCGCTCGTGTTCAAGTGAAAAAAGGATAGAAATTCGCCTAATTGGGGAATTCTTGCCGAATCCATCTGCAATTCTTCATCTGTTCTTGAAACGCGCTATCCAAATCCGTTTCTACATCGACCACTCTAATATCTCGGAAGACTAACCTCCTAGGCGCGAGAAACTAGGGCCAATTCTTCTTCTTAGCAATTCGACGAGTTAGACCCAGTTTGATTGCGAGTTGCCATATGTAATGGGGGCTGGTGTTAAGTTTCTTGGCTATATCTCGCGTCGGGATCTTCCTGTAATTTTGCACAAGGTATCTCTTTTCGTCGTCAATCAAAGGCACTTTTCTGTATCGGATGTAGCCGACTTGTTCTGTCAGATGGAGCCTGTGCGCAATCACATAGATTTCCATGATAGTCAAGCCAACCTCGTGAGCTATCTGCTTTGCGGGCTTTGTACCATATTCCCTGGTGAGTTTCTCCGCTATTGCTCTGTCGACGTGATGTGCAATGTTCTGGTCAATCTTGTATAGCATGCTCTTGTGCACAAATGGCTTCACAATCTCAATGAATCTATCGGTCGCCGTGGTTGAGAGCAGCAGTTTCGGATATCGCTTTCGCTTCAACCCCACCCTGACATTTGCCCCTAGTAATTCTCGAAATCGCGTCGCCATCATTTCGTTTTCTTGCATTGTGAAATCTGATGAATACAGAATAGCTTGATTTGAGTAGTAGTTGTACTCACCGTCATCTTGGTAGAAAACGGCCAAGGAAAGCGGAGATGCAACTAGGAGCTCGAGGCCTTTCCGCGTCACTATCTTTCTTCTTTTGCCATTTGCTTCGGTTCTGTAGAAGAGCGGTTCAAGGCCGAGTAGCGCCCGATCTCGGAACTGGAAATACGGGATCAATTTCCCTTTGCTATATCCGTGTGTCATTAGGCGGATCTTGACGCTGTCTGGTCTGCCAAGCATCGCCGCCTTCCACTTGAGGTAGTCAATCTGTCTCATTGCATGATTCTCATAGAAATTCGGAACTCGGTCCTTGCGACTCCATAGCAGCGAAGCATCACCGAACAAGCTTCCAACGACAACTGCGGTCTGCTCGGGTTTCAAATCGAACTGGCTATACAATTCGCGTGCCTGGTTGCTTAATGGCAATCAATGTCATTGTTGATTTCTACTTAAGACCTCCAATTTTCGGGGGCGCGCGGGCCTGAGAGTGATTCGATGGTGCCGACGCCCGCTGGTTGGAGCGAAATGACTTATTTCCTCAGGGGTTACGCAATTCCGCAGTAAGGTCGCATCTAACCAATTATCATCTTTTGACGATAGGACCGAGAAGACCTATTTCAGCTATGCGTGATTTTCATGTTTTCAACTATTTGCCTATATTTCTCGTGTATCATCTTCCTGTCGAATTCCCAAAATTCGTGAAGCATATCGTCCAGTTCCTGCCTGCTGAAATATTCCATGCTTGGGTAGAAGAAGTGTTTGTCCTCTTTCTCTATATGCCTGGGGTAGAGCTCGATCAGTCTTTTCAAGCTTGTTTCAATCTCATCTTTGGCCTGCGTGTTTCCTCGGACATATCTTTGCTTGGCGTCTGCGAGCTCACTCACTGTTTTCCTCCCATAGACATGCTCTTCTAGCAATTCCTCCATCATCCTCTTGTGTTCGGGGGAGAGCTGCTTTGTGGCAAGATCTCGGAAGAGAATCTTCTCCTCCTTACCGTGATGGCATGTATCAGCGTACGTTCTGAAGAAATCGACGACTTTGTCTATAAGACTTGGATCGAAATGCTTTTCCATTCTGCCTAGCGTTTCTTTGAGCAGACCCACCACTTGTTCAATGAGCCTATGCTCGATCATCAAGGGACCAATCGGAATCAATTCGACACCCTCGGCAAGACCATGCCAAATCGTGATTCTGGAGGTATTTGAATGAATCGCGCGCGCTTTGAGGCGCTTTCCATATGACTATCGTGTATCGTGCCATGTCTTTACTGTCCGGCGGCGATAGCTCACGCGGTTATGCATAAATCAGGCACTCACGAGTCGTATCCATGAGATCCAGCGAGAGGTTCGAATTAGTTCTGAAACATCGTGAACCCGATAGGGTGCCGATTCACGACAGCCCGTGGACGTCAACGGTAGATAGGTGGCGATCTGAGGGGTTGCCTTCTGGAATTACACCTGCGGACTACTTCGGCTTCGAGATGGCCGTTTTTTCTGCAGACACATCTCCCCAGCTACCGGTGGAGATTCTTCAAGAGGACGAAACACATCTAGTCGAGAAAGATCCCTTCGGGGGAATCAGAAAGAATTATCGAGACTTCTCTTCTACTCCCATGGTTATTGATTTCCCCTGCAAGAATCGACAAGATTGGGAGGATCTGAAGCCAAGGCTGAAAGCCAGTGAGTACCGCGTCGATTGGGTCTCGGGTCTTCAGGCGTTTCACCGCGAAAGGAGTCGGGGGCGTTTCATAACCTACTCCGCGGGGGTAGGTCTCACTAAGATTCAGAACTATGTGGGCTTTGAACAGCTGCTTAGGAACATCATTATGGATCCTGAATGGGTGAAGGACATGTACCAAGCGGACGCGAAACTGACAATGGAAATGTGTGAATGCATGATGAGGGGAGGCTTTCAATTCAATGGGGCTTTCATAGCCTGTGATCTTGGGTACAGAAAAGGCCCGCTTTTATCTCCCAAGCACTTCGAGGATCAGCTTCATCCGGTATTCAAGGAGCTGTTTCAATTTTTCCACAATAGAGGGTTACCAGTAATCCTACACTGTTGCGGTGGAGTCAAGGACTTGATCCCTTACTTCATTGAAGAGGGCATTGATTGCGTTCAGCCACTGGAGGTGAAGGCAGGTATGAATTTGATTGAGCTAAAAACGAAGTATGGAGACAGGCTTTCGTTCATGGGAGGTATCGATGTTCGGCTAATGTCTTTGGACGACCCTAGACCTTTAGAGAACGAGATCAAAGAGAAATTCGCAGTCGCAAAAGAAGGAGGCGGCTATATCTATCACTCTGATCACTCTATCCCCAAGGACGTGAGTTTCCAGCAATACAAGAGAGTGATGGACCTGGTCAGACAATATGGAAAGTATGACTAGGAGGCCTTATTTCCGCGAACTGCTCTCGCCTAGATCGAGATTGGCAAATCGACGGTGCAGCAATCCAGTTGAAAGCGATTGTCCATGCCATCAACAGGATGAGTTTTGACTTGAACCTCCAGATTTCCATGTTGCAGCGGTCCGAGTATCCATATTGGGCCGCTTAATCTTATATCCACACCAATTGCGGCTGTCCCCATGTCCGTGAGCGATCTGCTGGAGTCGTGTGTCCAGAAGGGGCTGGCACTAGGTTCCAGCTTCTGTGAAGCGAGATTCTTCGAGGAAAGAGGGGCAAATATCTCTGTAGAAAATGGCATTGCGAGATCCTTGGGATCTGGGATAATCAGGGGGGTAGGAATAAGGGTCATACTAGGCGACAAATGGGGCTTTGCGTCCACTAATGTGATTAATCAAAATAGCATAGAAAGAGCACTCAATGACGCAATCGGGGGCTCGAAATCAATAGCTGGACAAGGTGGAGAAGAGGCGAAGATTGTTGAATCCAAGCCCATGATCGATACGGTCGTGCACAAGGTGAAGGTGGATCCAGAGGACGTGAGCCCTGAGGAGAAGGTCAAGAGGATACTTGAGATAGAGAAAGCCGCCAGAACCTATGACGAGCGCGTGAAGGATACCTCTGCAAGCTATAGGGATGTCCTGACGAGAGTAATGATATGTAACTCCTTTGGGACATCCATCGAGGAAACAACCCCTAGGACTCGAGTATTCTGCAGAGCAATATCAAGGGAAGGTGAGAATCAGCAAATAGGGTTCGAGTTCGTCGGCAATGTTGCTGGTTACGAGCTCGTTGAGGGCATCAGAGAAGAGGAGTTCTCGAGAAGGGCAGCCGAGAAGGCTGTGAATTTGCTGAAGGCGCAATCTCCTCCTCGGGGTTCACTTCCGATAATAATGGACCAACAAGTGGGCGCTACCTTCGTCCACGAGGCATTCGGTCATAACAGTGAAGGGGATTTGGTGTTCGGTGGGCAATCGATAATCTCAGACAAGATGGGAAGGAAAGTCGCGAGCAGCTTGGTCACTATAATAGATGATCCGACTCAAGTCAAATATGGTCACTTCGTATATGACCATGAAGGGACAAGAGCTAGGCCGCACGTGATAGTGAAGGATGGAGTTCTAGTTGGATTCCTTCACTCATTAGAATCCGCCGCCAAGTTGGAAGGTGAGCCAGCCGGAAGTGCCCGTGCTCAATCGCATCAATATCCGCCCATCGTGAGAATGTCGAACACTTACTTCGCTCCAGGAGACAAGTCAATTGAGGAGATGATGGAGGGCATACAACTAGGTGTTTATCTCTCAGGTTCTGACTATGGATATGTGGAAACGCAGAAGGGCCAGTTCACATGCCATGCCGAACAAGGTTGGCTAATAGAGAAAGGCAAGCTCACTGAGCATCTCAGGGATGTTGCCGTCAATGGTATCACGTTAGATGCTCTAAACAATGTGACTGCCGTAGGCAAGGACTTCAAGATGGAAGCGCCTGGAACGTGCGGCAAGATGGACCAAGGAATGTATGTCGACGGAGGGTCCCCTCCCATCAAGATCGAAGGGGTAGTTGTAGGAGGCCGGAGGTGAGAAAAAGTGGCAGGAACCATTGATCTGATCGCACCTGCTGAGAAGGCGATGAGGCTACTCTCCACAGCTGGTCTGGATTTCTATGACGTCTTCTCAGCGTACTCACGCACAATGACCGTGACTCTGCTCGGCAAGGGAATAAACGAAGCTAGGTCAAGCATTGACTTGGGCTTGGGAGTGAGAGCCTACAAGAATAAAGGATTGGGGAT
>Ga0129298_10001066_pt1 | contig 11433 bp, 9 predicted proteins | sample I19B2metaG_FD_94707 | JGI IMG/M metagenome (GOLD analysis project Ga0129298, IMG submission 94707) | Lake sediment bacterial and archeal communities from Gulf of Boni, Indonesia to study Microbial Dark Matter (Phase II) - ​I19B2 metaG | ecosystem: Environmental > Aquatic > Freshwater > Lake >...
CCATCGTTTGTCATGGCCATCCCTCCGAGACCACCTGACCCGATTGACTTGGAGCCGATACTGGTGAACGTGACGTCTGGAAGGCTACATACGGGTTTGCCTTTGTACTTCGCTCCGAGAGCGCGAGCTGTGTCTCCTATTATCTTGATGTTGTGTCGCCGACCAAGTTCCATAAAAGGGTCTATGTCTGCTGGGTGGCCGCCCATGTGCGCAAGCACTATTGCTTTGGTTCTGGGAGTTATGGCCTTCTTGGCTTTGTCCAAGTCAATATTGTAGGTGTCTTCCTCTACATCTACCAAGATTGGCTTCGCATTGACATGCACAATGGCGCATACGACGCTCATGAAACCGTTTGCTGGGAGGATTATCTCGTCTCCTTGTCCGAACTCATATCCCATCAGCACGAGATGAGAGCCCGCAGTTCCCGACCCACAAGACACAGCGTACTTCGTGTGAAAATGCTCCGCGAATTCTCTCTCGAGGGATTCGGTTTGCTCGCCGCCCGTATACCACGGGCCGTTGCGCAGTACGTCCAGTACAGACTCCTCTGTTTCTGCATCTATTCCTTGTATCGAAATTCGCTGCTTCCAACCTACCCGCTTCTTCTCGTACATGTCGGCATGAGACGTGATCACTTCAGACACACACTCCTTGATTCAAGAGGATTTCAATAGTGTATTGGGATCAATCTTCTTGAAATCCTCAACAAACTTCACGATGTGATCGGTTAGACGACTAATCGTCTCCTCACCGCGCCTGTAAAGCTGGTCTAGGGCGTTCTTACCCACCTCCGGCGGACTGTTTACATCAATGTCCCATGCGTCTATGGGTATGATCGCGGGTGCGCCATCGTATTCGAAGTCGTTGAATCCTATAGGCTTGATTTTCTCCCCCAATATCCTTCTGAGAGTTGGATCTGAGCCCCATTCGCCTTTGTATCCGCCACTCCTCAAGTCTGCAATTTCCTTGCCTCCTATGGCGACTGCGACGGCAAGCTCAGCCATATAGCTGCCCTTGGGCTCGGGCCAAAGATCCGGGGCGATCTTCTTTCCTATCGACCACCATTCCAGAATAGCGACTATCATCCCTAATTCTCGAAGCCTGTAACCCGCTCTTATCAAGGACTCTCGATTTCCACCATGCCCATTCAGAAAGACAACTTTTCTTACCCCGTTTCTGTGCAGGCTCTGACATATGTCCATGTAGACGTTTTCCAACACAGTTGCACTAATCGCTATTGTGCCGGGATAGCGAAGCATCTTCTCGTTTTCACCGTAGGCAAGCAGAGGCAAGGTCACAAGGCCAGTTCTCTTTCCCACCTCGTCGGCCAGTCTTTCCACGGAACTAGAATCGATGCTGATTGGTGATGGACCATGACCATGAAGTGTACCCACAGGTATGATCACCGTATCCGATCTCTTGAAGGCCTCTTCAGCCTCGGCCCACGACATGTCCCAAAGTCTGTACTTCATCTCAGTACGCCACTCGAGTCATTTGTGTCTTCTGCACAATATATAACTTCTCGCAGACTAGATCTGAGAAGGGCTCACGCTCATTGCGTGCTGATCTTAGTTGTCGGTAGCTTCTCTCCAGACACGGGCGATATCTTCTGAATCCGCAACGTCAGATGTCAACTTCATCCATCGAAGGGATGCTTCATGAAGTTCTTCTTTTTGCGAAGCTACACAGTCGGAAACAACTACCGCGAAATAGTCATATGAAGCATCTCTAGCTGTACTCCAGACACATCCGTGCGTCACAACCCCTGCAATCACAGTGGTCTTTATCCCTGCGTTTCTGAGGAACATGTCGAGAGATGTTCCCTTGAAGGCGCTCGACGTATACTTCTTGATTATCGGCTCATGTCCTACAGGACCAAATCCATCGACAAACTTGTGCCCCCACGTTCCATCAACGGCTCTGATGGGTAGCTTGTGTGGATCGTCAACATTGTGTGTTCGCATGTAGTTGCGAATCCGGGGTGCTGAGTCGTGTCTGTAGTCTATCGTGTCTTGCATGTGCAACACCATAACATCGCATTGCCTAGCGACGCCAACCAGATCTTTCAGTCTTGAAAGGATTTCCGGAAAAATGATTCTACCGTCCTTGACACAAAATTCATTCTGGATGTCGACAACAAGCAGGGCTGTATGAGATGGCTTCACCAGTTCAGGAAGTGTCTGAGGGATCTGCTTTCCGCAGTATTCGATCATAGAGATTTCTCCTTGGCAGGAAGATCTGACCTGCGTCCCTATAATCGTACTTCTCTACCCTACGTGTTGGTGTGCGAGACTCGTTGACAAAGCACTCTGAAAGCTGCCAACACGATGTTGAACAACAAGAAGTCTTTTATATCAACTTTCGCCGTATTGATGCGGATGCAGAGAGGAGTAACTTTGGAAAAGAATGTTAAGATGGCACTATCAGCCGCTGTAGTAGTGGTTCTGGTCGTTATCGGTGCAACCTCTTCTTATTGGCTTCCGCAACCGGCCAAACCCCCTGTTACGCCACAGCTGACTCCTGAGCAGAGGTACTTCCTCGACAACCTGGTGAAAATCAGCGAAGAACGTCCGGTAAGACTTCATCCGCATTCAAGAGGCCACGCAAATCGAATAATCACGAAGGAAATCTATGACACTCTCGTTACCTTTGAGGGATCCGAGACCCTTCAAGTGTCGCCATGCCTAGCGAGCAGTTGGGAAGTCTCTCCCGACTACAAAGTCTTCACATTCAAGCTGAGAAAAGGGGTCAGGTTCTATCCCAGCGGAGACCCGTTCAATGCGAGCTGCGTCAAGTTCTCGTTGGATATGATTCACAAGGAGGACAAAGGTCCTCTCTATCTTTGTGTGCCTTATCCTTATGACAGGACGGAGATTGTCGATGAGTACACTGCAAGGATCGTCCTGAAGTTCTCTGTGCCATACTACCTTCAGATGCTGGCGTATCCGACGTACGGTGCGATGGTCAATCCCAAGTTCGTTCAGGCTCATGGTGGCGTCGTCGCAGGCAAGTACAACGAGTATCTGTTGACTCATGTTGATGGAACGGGAATGTGGACGCTCGAAGACTGGAAAGAAGGAGATCGAGTAGTGCTGAAACGCAACCCGAACTGGTGGGGTGGTTGGGACGGAAAAGACAACTATCCAAAACGCATACTCATAAGGGAAGTCCCAGAGGCCTCGACCAGATTGATGCTTCTTGCACGAGGAGACGCGGACATAGCAAACATACCGCTCGACTTTCTGCCTGAGTTGAATAAGAGAATAAACTCCGAAAACCTTCCTATCACGATAGTCGAGAAAGACGAAAAAGGAAATCTCCTGCCAAGTCTCGACCAGGTCTCCCTGATCCTCCAACATCGCTATCCCGCTGCGACAAGGGATGTCCACATACGGAAGATGATATGCCACGCTTGGCCCTATGAGAAATACATCAAGGACGTTCTGAGAGGGTATGGCGTCAGGTCCGGTATGTTCCCTCCTGGAACACTAGTATCTCGACAAGACTACCCAAGGTACGACTATGACCTAACAAAGGCGAAGAACGAGTTCCAACTAGCTGCTCCTGAAGTCAAAGAGCAAGTGATCAAGAATGGCATCCGCTTCACATATTCCGAAGGACGTGCAGCCGGAAAACAAGCCGCATTGATGCTGCAGGCCGAATTGGCCAAGATCGATGTCAAACTAGTCATAGAAGAGGTTCCATATGCAACCGAGGTTGACTACAGTACTTCAGTAACGCCAAGGTTTGAGATAATGAGCGGTAGCTCGTCAGCTGACATGAACGAGCCAGCAAACTTCGCTCAGTACTGGACGACAGAGACATGGCCTCCAAGAGGATGGAGAGGCGATTTCCGGGGCAGTCCTGAGAGTGACATACTCTGGCAGAAGGCTGGAATGGAGACAAACATAGAAGAGAGAAAGAAGATCTACTGGCAGATAGAGAAGATATTCTACGACAACGCATCCTCTGTATTTCTGTATACTATCCCCGGTGCAGGTATAGATCACAACGTTCAGGGAACTTGGGTCAAAGGATTCAAGTTCACGGTGCTCTCATCAGTGACGAAGACATTCAGCACTGTCTACAAGGAGCTTCCCTCTTTCAAGGGGGGCCCTCCGCCGAAAAGCTTCAAGCTGACACTATCTGTTGCCACAAGAATCGAGGACCTCACCGGGGATCTTCTGAGCTCGCGTCGACACTAGGATGAGCTTGGCAAATCATTCAAATGATTCAGCCAGAGCCGCTACCTCTCTTTCCTCCTTTTCCTTCTTTTTCTTGGTATGAAAAATGAAACTAAAATACTTCATAATCAGAAGAATTCTTGCTGGCTTCGTTGTTGTCATCGGAACTTCCTTTCTGGTCTTTGCATTGGCGAGTCTGATTCCGTCTAACCCAGTATATCTCTGGGCGGGAATGGGTAGCCCGGGTCGTTCTCTCTCCCCAGTTGAGATAGAGAGAATAGTAAAGATGTATCATCTCGATGAGCCTTGGTACATTCAATACTACTACTACCTTGGAAGGCTGCTTAGGGGAGACCTAGGATATTCGCCGATCAGAGACCGGCCAGTCATGGTTGATCTGGCGACATATCTGCCAAATACGATAGAACTGGGCGTTTTCGGACTAGCGCTGGCGGTTATGATTGGTGTTCCGCTCGGTGTGCTCTCCGCGACAAAGAGAGGGCTCCTAGATCACTTGAGTAGATTGTCCGCACTATTGGGAATATCTCTGCCTTTGTTCTGGATAGGGCTCATTTTTCAAATCGTCTTTTACTATAGGCTGCGATGGATTCCTGATCCAGGAGGAAGAGTCACTGAAGCGATACTGTTCTCTTATCCTCTGCGACAAATAACGAGTCTGCCTATGTTGGATAGCCTGTTGACGGGCAATTGGCCTGTCTTTCTAAGTCTTTTGCAGCACATCTTCCTGCCGGGCCTTTGCATAGCGCTCTATCCTCTCGCGGTCATTACGAGGATGACTAGATCTAGCATGATGGAAGTGTTGAGTCAAGACTATGTGAGGACTGCACGTGCTTACGGCCTATCCGAACGGATAGTCATTTACAAACTGGCTTTAAAGAACGCTCTCATACCTACGACCACAGTCATCGGTCTTTCTGTAGGTTGGTTGCTGACCGGATCTGTCGTGGTCGAGACAATATTCTATTGGCCGGGGATAGGACGATATGCTGTGGATTCCATCTATCGATATGATTTCCCGGCGCTAATAGGTTTCATAGTTTTTGCGGCAATGATAAAAGTAGCTGGGAATCTTGCCGCAGACATACTGTATGGAGTGTTTGACCCGCGAATCAGAAGAGACTGACGCATCGACAGGTGATGTAGTATTTGAATGGTGAATATGAACCGAGACTGAGAGAACTCAAGTTTCAGTGGTATCTGTTCAGGCGAAGCCCACTTTCTGTTGCAGGGCTGCTAATGTTCTCCGTGGTTGTCTTCGCTGGTGTATTCGCGCCATGGCTTGCAACACATGATCCAAGAGCAGTCAATTTCGCAGAGAGATTCCAAGCGCCGAGCTACAATCACCTGTTTGGGACGGATGAAGTTGGCTTCGATGTCTACAGTAGAGTTCTCTATGGGGCAAGATATGACCTCTATGTGTCGTTGATTGTTCTCTTGATAGCGACCGGCCTTGGTTCTGTCTTGGGAGTGATCGCGGGATACTTCCGAGGAAGAATTGACGAGCTGATAATGAGGGTCGCTGATGTGTTTCTCACAATGCCTGGCCTTATCCTCGCGATGGGGGTGGCAGCCGCCGCGGGAGTTAGAACTCTGGAGCTCTTGGTGCTGGCAGTTGCCATACGTGAGTGGGCCGTGTACACGAGGCTCGTGGAAGGGATAGTCCTGTCGTTAAGAGAACGAGGATTCATTGAGGCGGCGCATGCTATCGGAGCAAGCAAATGGCGTATCATATTCAAACACCTCTTACCCAACAGTCTGTCTCCAATCATTGTGCAGGCCACATTGAATGTTGGAAGCATAGTTATTACAGCCGCCAGTCTAAGCTTCTTGGGCTTTGGAGCTCCTCCGGGAGAACCAGAGTGGGGAAGAATGGTTTCCGACGGTCGAGCATACATCCAGGACTATCCTTGGATTATTCTCTTTCCAGGACTCGCGATATTCACGACCGTGCTGGGCCTAAATCTGCTCGGGGATGGACTTAGAGATATCCTTGATCCATTCAGAAAGAGAAGATAGAAATGGACCTACCGATTCTGAGTGTGAAAGGTCTTCACACATATTTCTACACCTATGAAGGAGTGGTCAAGGCAGTAAGAGGAGTGGATTTCAGCATACGTAAAGGAGAGACGCTTGGCCTAGTCGGCGAAACCGGGTGCGGAAAATCTGTTACAGCACTATCCATCTTTCGATTGATAAGACCTCCGGGCAGAATAGTCAAGGGAGAGATACGCCTCAAAGGAGAAAATCTTGTGGCAAAGACGGAAGAGGAAATGATGCAAATCAGGGGAAACAGGATCACGATGATCTTCCAAGAACCAATGACATCCTTGAATCCGGTTTTCAGAGTCGGTGAACAAATCGCATGGGTCATCATGTTGCATCAAAAGAAGAGCGCAAAAGATGCGATGGCACTGACGGTGGAAATGCTGAGGAAAGTGAAGATACCACAACCGGAGGTCGTATCTGAGCTCTATCCCCATGAACTCAGCGGCGGAATGCGCCAGAGAATTCTGACAGCTATGGCTCTTTCGTGCAGTCCTGACCTAACAGTTTGCGATGAACCTACTACCTATCTGGACACTACGACACAGGCTGAAGTGCTGGAGCTGCTGGGAGATCTCATGAAAAAGTCCGGTTCTTCGACGTTGTACATCACACACAACCTCGGAGTGGTTGCTCACATATGCGATCGAATGGCTGTCATGTACGCGGGCAAAATTGTAGAGGTAGGTAAGACCCGTCAGGTATTCAAGGATCCCGTTCACCCATACACCCAAGGATTGTTCAATGCTCTTCCGAATCCACAGAAACGCACAGCAGAACTACCCTCAATTCCAGGCCTTGTTCCCAATATGATCGACACCCCCTCAGGATGCCTTTTCCACCCAAGATGCAGTAAGGCGAAGGAAATATGCAGCGAGAAAGAGCCGGCCCAAGTGACCGTCGGTGAAGATCACGAAGTTGCGTGTTGGATGAGTCCAAGTTGAGGTTGAGTATCTCATGATTCTTACCGTTAATGGCCTAAAGAAGCATTTTCCCATGAAAGGAGGATTATTCGGAAGAACAATAGGGTTCGTACATGCGGTAGATGGCGTCTCCTTTGATGTGGACTCGGGAGAAACGCTAGGCGTAGTTGGCGAATCAGGATGCGGCAAGACAACGCTGGGGAGAGTCGTGTTAGGACTGGTCAAAGCAACATCAGGAGAAGTCCTGTTTGAAGGAAGAAACATATTCAACATGCGCGAAAACGAAGCTCGCCGCATCCGACGAGACATGCAGATAGTTTTTCAGGATCCATTTGACTCGTTGGACCCACGGCAGACTGTGATTGATATCATAGGAGAACCGCTCATAGTTCATAACATCTGCAAGGGAAAGGAGCTTGTTGAGCGAGTCGTAGACCTGCTCACCAAGGTAGGTTTGACAAAGGATCACCTCTATCGCCTGCCACATGAATTCAGCGGCGGTCAACGGCAGAGAATTGCCGTGGCAAGGGCAATAGCACTCAACCCAAAGTTCATTGTATTGGATGAACCAACATCCGCCTTGGACGTATCTGTTCAAGCTCAAATCCTGGGGATACTACGCGACCTGCAGAGACAGCTGAAGCTTACCTATCTTTTCATATCCCATGACCTGAGCGTCGTCAGGTACATGAGCAGCAGGATCAGCGTGATGTACCTAGGAAAGATCGTTGAGGTTGGCATTACAGAGGATGTCTTCACCAAACCATTGCACCCGTACACACAGGCGTTGCTGAAGGCGATACCAGTCCCTGACCCTGACATGGCCAAATGGACTATACGCTTCAAACGAGATGTAGAAATTCCAAGTGCGGTGAACCCACCATCTGGCTGCAGATATCACACAAGATGCTTGCATGCTCAGCCGATATGTAGGGAGACAGAACCACCTTTGGAAGAGACACCTCACGGTAATGGACACTATGTAACATGTCATTTCTGGCAGAGTCTAACCGAGCAAACGCCAGACTCGGCCTAACCGATAATTGCAGTCGCCTATCATGCTCAGAGCAAGCATTGCGGGCAGGAATGCAATGCGACGTAGCTTCTACACTATGACACGCAGGCGCCTACTTCATAGTCGAGATAAGCTTCTCTACCTGCTCCATGCCTGCTCTGACCTCTTCCGGTTTGGCTCTGCCTACTCCAATCCGAAGATGTTTCTCAAATCCGTAGGCTATTCCTGGGATTATCATTGTGCTATACGGTTCTGCAGCGAGTTTCTCGCAAAAGGTCCATGAGTCAATATCCAAATTATACGACGCGAAACTTAGGAACGCGGCCATGGGTCTCCTCCAATTGAATACGTGCTTATTCTTGGACATCCAGCGTTCCATCTCATCCCACGATGCCTTTCCCAAGCTCCGTCCATACTCCAGAAGTTCCATGAATTTCTTGCGCTCAAGGGCTGACAGTGCAACCACTACTTGCAGATTTGATATCGCTCCTGATTGTCCCATGTGCAGCCATTCGTTTACAGCCCTACATCTCTCAAACAGTCTTCTGTCTCTCGTGGCTAGCCATCCTACGCGCAATCCGTCGAAGCCGAGGCTCTTTGAGAGGCTGTTTGTTGCCACTGCCTTGTCATAGTAGTTGACTGCTTGGGGACTGGAAAAGGGTCTGTCCCATTCTGTACCTCTGTAGATCTCGTCATGGAGAACGTAGGCACCGCAATCTCTTGCGATGTCGCATATGGCCTTCATCTCGTCATTCGTGCATACGTTCCCTGTGGGATTGTTGGGGGAGTTCACAACTATCAGCGCTGTCTTGCTTGAGGCGAGTTCCTTCAGCCTCTCTATGTCGTATTTCCAATTCTCCTCAGCCTTTCTCATAAGCAAGTGGACTTTGACGTTCTGATGCAGCCCTCCACAGCAGAAATAGTACTGCTTCTCCTCTATGTTGTATGCAGCGAACTGGTACCAGCAGGGTCTTGAGATGATTATTTCGTCTCCCGGTTCCACTGCTTCGCTCAACGCAAGGAAATTCGCTTCGTATGTTCCATTTGTGAACAGCACATTTTCTGGCTTGAAGTCCTTGTATCCATGCAAGTCTATGATCTGTTCCTTAAGTCGATCTCTGGCTTTGAGTTCGCTGAGATCGTGCTTCTTGGCCTTTTCTTCTCCTGCGATCAGGGAAAGGTCCGGACTGATGTCAAGCACCTTTCCCAAGGGGACTGATGCGGCGCAAGCGCCGGACAGTTTGTATCTAACTCCACCGACTTTCTCAGATATTGTATAGGCCTTTGGCTGACCCATCAGTTGCCTGGCCTTGAGCTTGATTGCCAACTCTGATCAACTCACCTGATATTGTCTGCGATTCTCTATATCTTTTTTTCGCGCAGCGCGTGCTAGTGAGATGGTCTCTATGCCCATATCCATGCGCCTAAGTGACCATCGCTTGTTCGCGGATTTGCCATCGCATGGAGGAATACGTGTCAGATGAGTCTCAGACACATGCACAGTCGAACCTTCTGCATCTGCAATTGAATCGCAGAAATGCAAATAAGTGCTCAGCTGCATCTTCCTGCGGTTACCTATGGGCGGAGTGGGAGAATTTGCGCAACGTATTGAGAACCAGACTTCGAAATGGCGAGACAGTTTTTGGAATCAACTATAGCATTGGAAGCCCAGAGGTTTCAGAGGCCATTGGAAATCTTGGATTTGATTGGGTCAACTTTGACATGCAACATACACAGATGGCTACCGAGACAGTTCAAACCCTGATTCAGGTAATGAGCTACTCTCAGACAACACCCATTGTGCGAGTTGTCTCCAATGATCTTGGACTCATAAACAGGGCGCTGGACATTGGCGGTCACGCTGTGATAGTACCGCTGGTCAATTCCAGAGAGGATGCGGAGAGGGCAATACGGTTTTCTAGGTATCCTCCGAAGGGACTGCGAAGTTGGGGACCAACTCGGCCTTTACTCAGGGATCCGGACTACGCAGCAACTGCTGATAGCGAAGTCATGGTCATTCCACAGATAGAGACAGAAATGGGGCTCAACAACTTGGAAGCGATAGTGTGTACTGAAGGAATTGAAGCAGTTTTCCTTGGCCCTATGGATCTCTCGATGTCGCTTGGCGTGTTTAGGAACTTCGACAGCCCGAAATATCTTAAGGCGTCAGAGACAATAGTTTCAATTTGCAGCGCACATGGTGTCTTCCCTGGGCTTCTGGCACCAGCTGGACCACTTGAGAGAAGCATCGAACAAGGCTTTAGGTTGATATGCCTTGGAAGAGACCTGCCCATGATGGTTGACTCCTTCTCAAGGCTTTTGAAGAATGCCAAAGGTCTTGCCTGCAGAAACGTGCTTTAAGCCTGTTGCGGCGCGCGCTCATCAATCGGTTGACAGCTTGTCCAGAGCCGCTTCGAGCCTATTCAGGCCGACCTCCAGGTTCTTCATCGATGTGGCAAAGGAGAGTCGCAGATTAAAATCATTGGAAGGCCCATACTCTATGCCTGGGACGGTTATTATCTTGGCCTTTGTGAGGAGGTATTCGGCCAGTTCGAATGATTTTCTTCGAAACTTGGAGAAATTGGGAAAGACATAGAACGCGCCCTGAGGAGGTGCACAATGTACTCCGTCAATGTTCTTTATTCTTCTGACTACGTATTCTCGTCTCTTCGTGAACTCGGCGACCATGTCCGCGACACATTTCTGCGATGCTTCGAGCGCTGTGACAGCGGCCTTCTGTGCGATGGAATTCGCGCTTGTGACTGAGTATGAGTGGATCTTCACCATTTCGTCGAGTAGGTTCTTTCGGCCTACGCAATATCCTATTCGCCATCCCGTCATCGCGTATGTTTTCGAGAACCCGTTGATTGTTATTGTTCTGTCCATCATACCAGGAAGTGAGGCAAAGCTGATATGAGTTGCATCGAAGAGCAATTTCTCGTAGACCTCGTCTGTGACCACCAGCAGGTTTCTTCTTTCCGCCAGCTCTGCCAGATCCTCAAGATTATTCAGTTCCAGTACTGATCCTGTGGGATTCTGAGGCGAGTTGATGAGGATTATCCTAGTCCTCTCTGATATGCGTTTTTCCAACTCATCAATGCGAAGGCGGAAATCTTCTTTCTCGCTGAGTGGAGTGTATACGGGCTTTCCTCCTGCAAGTTCAATCATTCGTGGGTATGAGTGATAGCAAGGATCGGTGATGATCACCTCTTCTCCAGGATTTATGAACGCCTGGAAGATTAGATAG
>Ga0129298_10001067_pt1 | contig 11428 bp, 7 predicted proteins | sample I19B2metaG_FD_94707 | JGI IMG/M metagenome (GOLD analysis project Ga0129298, IMG submission 94707) | Lake sediment bacterial and archeal communities from Gulf of Boni, Indonesia to study Microbial Dark Matter (Phase II) - ​I19B2 metaG | ecosystem: Environmental > Aquatic > Freshwater > Lake >...
CTGTCAGCAAGACCGTGAACCTTCCCGGCGATGCCTCGATCGGAGACGTCGAGAGGGTGTTCATGCTCGCCTATGAGCTAAAATGCAAGGGCATCACGGTCTACCGCTACGGAAGCAAGAAAGAGCAGGTCCTATACATGGGGTCCATCATAGGCAGGGAGAAGGGAGAGACCCTGCAGTATGTCAGTGCTGATCCCGAGTATGCGGGGGGCTGCCTGACGACCGAGTGTCCAACAGCTTGACCGTGGCTGTAACGATCGATCTAGTCCTCCGAATCAACGGTCATGTCATTTGAACGATGATCACGCCTACCAGAACCAGGCTCATACCTACTACCATTATCGGGGTGAAGGTCTCACCGAGAAACATCCATGAGAGAAACGCGATCTGGATCAGCATCGTGTTCTGGATTACGGAGAGCTCGTAGGCCTTCATGAGTCCGAGAGCTCGGTTCCACAGGTAGAAGGCCAAAGCCGTGTTAACGAGGCTCAGCCAAGCGATGATTAGCCATCCCTCCAGAGTGATGGACGGAACACCCTCTACCGGGAGCGCGATCAGCATGAGTCCCAAGGTTCCGATCCCCATCGTAGCCGTGGTGAGTGCTGAGGTGCTAATCCTAGACCTGATCTGTAGCTCCCGCACAAGAACCATGTAGCAGGCCCACCCCAGGCCTGACAGAACAACGACCGCCACGCCAAGAACCATACTACCAATGATCGGGACGAGAAAATAGAGATACGCGCCGATGAGAGCGATCAATATGCCAACGGCTTGATAACCGGATGGCTTCTCACTCAGCAGAGGAACCCCGATAAGGACCACGAAAATCGGCGTGAAGTTCAACAGGAAGGTCGTGGTTGTTGCTGGAAGGTAGAAGAGACCTAGAAACTGAAATCCCTGCGCCACCGTGTAACTTGCAAATCCGACCACGGCGAGGCGGATCCACAGCCTTCGCGTGAAGTGAACTGAGGGCCCGTGATTCCGTTTGATCGACATGCCGACGAGCAAGATTAGGAATGCCAACGCGTATCTAACCGCGGCGAACGAGAGTGGTTTGATGTCCTCAAGTCCGATCTTGATCAGAATGTATGAAGAAGACCACAGAAAGGTCACAAGCAGGGCTCCGGCAACCGCAAAGATGCGGCTGTGTACAGAGGTCTGTCTGCGCTGATTGTGCAAGAGCGATGACCCTCGCCTCCGTCTCTGGAACTAATTGCCTATTTATGTCATATCGCCAAGCGAACCCACGCGATGTGTGAGCCTTCCCTACGCTGCCTCGTAGCCCAGTCGAATCAAAAAAATGGAGGGGGAATGGAAGTATTACTTCTTTCTAGCGTAGAGCCCGGCCATCGCTAGGATGATCACTATCAGTATGCCCATGATGCCGTACGCGTACATCGGGACCTCTGATACTGTGACTGTGCTAACAGCCGTGCTTGTCTCGGTCTGTGTCTTTAGGACAGTTGATACCTGTGTCTGCACAACGGTCGACAGCTGGGTCTGAGTCTTGGTCTGTGTCTGAACGACCGTTGACAGCTGTGTGGCGGTCGTAGTCACCTGCTCAGGCGGCAGAGCCATTATGGCGTCGTGAACACCCCACATGATCGTGTTCATCACGTAGGCCGGTCCGTTCAGAGGATTCATCGGAGGAGGCGCCTCAGCCAACTTGTAGCTAGAGACCCAGCCAGCCGCATACCCGTCGTACGGCGTTTCGCCGGAGAGGATTATCTTGCCGTTCCCCGCGGGACCCGCTTTCACTTCGACGGCCATCAGTACGAACTGTCCGGTGGCTCCGGCTTGATGGACCTCAGCGAGGATCGACGCATCGTTTTCAACAACGCTACCGTTCAGAGAAGTCTTTGCAACCCAATAGACATTCGGAACCGTCGTCGTTTCGAGGGGAACCATTTTGCCGTTCACGAAACCCGCGACCGGCCCGGGTCCATGAAACAGCACCCGCGTGAGTCCAAGGGTTATCATCTGAACCGCTGGATCGACGTTGAACACGGATGCGAAGACCCTGTATCCCCCACCCCCGTTGAACACTTTGTCCTCAAGGGCACAGTAGTCCACTCTGAGCTTCGAGTTCAACGCCTCGAGCAGCTTGTTATCCTCGATCTGGCACTTTGCACTGGCAGGTGGGTAGTCGCTGTCACTCGCAACCCAGATAGTCTTTTCGCCTGTGTTGAACCAGGATATGATGCCGGAAAGCTCTTCGTCCGTGAGGTTAAACTTGCCGTTGTTGTTTCCCAGCATAAGCATTGTAACGTCGCCTAAAGCCGATGCGGTGAAGTCATTCGTGGTAGTCAACTTCTTGAACTGTATCCGTGGCTCCCTCAGGGTCACGTTTCCGATGATCTGATCAACATCTGGGCTGGCCGCCGAATGAAACACGTCTATGGCCACGACGACCTTTTTCGGTGCTGGTGCGATCACCTGTGCGCCTGCAATCGCCGCAACACTGACAAAAGCGAAAGTTGTTGTCATCAGAACCAAGAAGGCAGATACAACCAGTTTCTTCATTCTTTCAAACCCCTATGGCGTGGAAAACGCGTGGTGCGGAGCGTTAATATACCTTTCTAGGTCATCCAGCGAAACCTTCATGCGATCAAAACTCTGATGTGACCAGCCTCGACCGCCCCGAAAGGGCTATATTTCCTTGAGTTCACGCCAAAACTAGGTATCGCCCATGTGGCATTGCCGCCTTGTCTCGATCGGAGCGATTCTGGCCCTGATTCTCTCGTTCCTAGGTGCCGGCGCGCCGGCTTTGAAGGCAAGCCCAAGCATAGAGTTGAGAATACTCACTAGACACGACACGACCATACAGTCTGCCACCATCGCTGCTTTCCTTCGCAGCGCGCTTGCCAAACAGAATGACATCACCAAGCTGACCTTCTATTCGGCCGACCCTGCCCAGTGGCCCACAGTGATCCAGAATCTGGCGTCAAGAGGTCTCAACATCGACGTAGGCTGGGGCGGAGGACCGACTCTCTTTGATCAGCTTAACGAACTGAAGCTTCTCGCCCCTCTAACCCGGACTGACGCTCTGTCCGTTGTGAACAGCTTGCCTGACAAGATAGGAGGCATAGCGCTCAAGAGGTTCAACTCTCAAGGACAGGTTATGTGGGTTGCAGCCGCGATCTCATCTTTCGGCTTCACAATCAACACCCAGACACTGAGCAGATACGATCTCCCAGCTCCTCAGAGATGGTCAGATCTCGCAAGCCCAGCATACGCAAAGCTGCTGCCTGCAACGCCGGTTATCGGAACGGCCGATGCGCCCAGATCCACCTCAAACACAAGGATGTTTCACATCATCCTGCAGGCGAACGGCTGGGACAAGGGGTGGAACATCCTGACACGTCTCGGAGCCAACGCGAGGATATACGACACATCCGACGCTGTACGAGAGGGCTGCATAAGCGGCGAGATCGCCGCAGGAACGACAATCGACTTCTACGGCTACACGGCCGTTGCCAAGACGGGCGGGGTTTGCAAATATGTCATTCCCCCAGGTGAATCCATAATCAATGGCGACCCGATAGCCCTCATGAAAGACGCCAAAAACGCCGATGCGGCGCAGGCATTCATCCAATGGGTGCTTGAGCCTGATCAAGGACAAGAGATCTGGCTTGAACCCGACATCAATCGTCTGCCGATAGATCCCAAGGTCTTTGACACCGCCGCCGGGCAGGACCGCCCAGACCTCAAAGCCGCGTATGATGAGGCAGTCAAACAGATCGGGATAGACTTCAACGACACGCTAGCTCTAAGTCTGGAACAGACGATGATGGCCTACTTCCACGCGACAATTACCGCAGCTCAGTCAAATCTTCAGAAGGCCTGGAAGATGTTGGTGGACGCCAAGAACTCAGGGCAGATTACGGAAGCCAAGTTCAACGAGTTACATGAAAAGCTGGGGAACCCAGAATACCTGACATTCCTGGATCCAACAACAGGAAAGCAGAGAACAATGACGATTGATTATGCGATTGAGATCAACCAGCAGATTCTTGACCCGAGTTTCCTCAACGAGATGACGGATGAGTGGGTAACAGGAGCCAACGCTAGATACCAGGCGGTCATAGATGAGCTACGGGGAGTTCCGCCGACAACAACAAGGACGACAACAACCCCGACAACCACAACAACCTCCACCACTCCAACAACTTCCATCTCGACGACGACCAGCATCTCAACGTCGACGGTATCAACTACGAGCGTCACCCTGACCCCAACAGAAACGACCACAAGCACAAAGCCAAGCGCGTCGACATCAACCCCCGGGGCTGGTCCAGCCATAGAGTCGACCACGATAGGCGTCGCCGTGATCGTTGTCGTAGTCGTGGCGGCAGTGATCTTCCTTGCAATGAGGAAACGACCCAAGGCCCGGTAGACGGCAAGAGGCTGGAAAGATCTTTAACTCAAAGCCCGCCCATATTCGAGCGGTGAATCTCAGCCGGCTACGACGGGGACGACGCATGGCGGGTACAAGGCTGGAAAAGCTCAAGCTCGAGTTTGACAGGATCACAATCCTACAACTCGTCTTGGTTATCTTCATGCTCGTTATCTTTCTGGTCTTGCCGATATGGACAATTATCGCGGGTGCCTTTGTGTTCAAAGGCCAACCCTCTCTAGAGTGGTTCAGCAGGATATTCACTAACACACGCTATTTCAACCTCACCCCAGGCGAAGAACTCATCATTCATGTAGACAACACAATCTTCATACAGGGATTGAACTTCGGGATCGTCCTTAACTCTCTCATCGTAGGGGCGGTCGTGACCGTCTTGACGACCTTGATTGGAACTGCCCTCGCCTTCATAATGGCCCGATACGAATTTAGAGGCAAGATGTTCTTCAGAACGGTGGTGCTGATACCGATGCTAGTTACCCCGTTCATCAACGCGTTCGTGGTCAAACAGTGGTTGACCTCCAACTACAGCCTTCTGAACACCATCTTCCACGACACGCTTCACCTACTACCATTCAGGATAAACCTGGATGGTTTGGCTGCGATAGTCCTAGTTCAAGTTCTCTCCTACACGCCCATAGTCTTTCTTAATGCGGGCGCTGCGATCATAAACGTCGATCCCTCCCTGGAGGAACAGGGTGAGAACCTCGGCGCAAAGGGCTTCCGACTGCTGAGGACAGTCACTCTGCCGCTGGCCCTGCCGGGCATCGCGGCTGGGGCGGTTCTGGTTTTCATATTCAGCCTTGAAGATCTAGGCGGACCCATAGTCTTCAGCAGCAACTTCCTGGCTCGCCAGATCATATCGTACCAAGTCTACTCTCAGTTCTATGCGGCTGTGACTGGAGGAATCCTTCCGGAGACGATCGCCCTTGCAGTCATACTGCTTGGCATCGCTCTGTTGGGTTTTGTCCTGATAAAACGATACATCTCTGTGAGGACGTTCGCGATGCTCAGCAAGGGCGGCAGATGGAGCCCAAGGATCAGGCCGCTGGGTTTGCGGAAATCCATTTTGGTCTACCCGTTTCTAGCTATCTGGATCATCCTATCATCCTTTCCACAGATTGGCGTCTTCGTGTACTCGTTTGCAAACATCCTTGGAGGGGTGATCCCTCAGAGCTGGACTTTCCAGAACTACGTCGAGATGATCTCTGAGCCCGCTGTTACAAGGGTGATTACGAATAGTTTCATCTACTCCTTCGCCGCAGTCGCTCTGATAATGGTGGTGGGTTTCAGCGCGGCCTACCTTGTCGCTCGGAAGAAGTTCTTCGGACGCGACGCCATCGATATACTTTCGACGATGCCGATCGCCATACCTGGGATAGTTGTAGCCGTGGGGTATTTCGCCTTCTTCTCCCTTGGTCCCTTCCGAGGGACTCCCTTCGACCCGCTTGTCAGCCCCGCGCTTCTGATCATCATGGCTTACGCGGTTAGACGCATGCCGTTCACGGTTCGCTCCATCTTCGCAGGGTTACAGCAGGTTCACGTGAACCTCGAAGAGGCGTCGACGAACCTGGGCGCAAGCAAGGCCAGAACCTTCATCAGGATACTGATCCCCCTGATCGTGGCGAACTTCGTTGGGGGAGCAATGCTCTCATTCGTCTACTGTATGTCGGAGACGAGTGTGAGCATCACTTTGGGAGGGCTTGGCGAGGGCACGCAGCCCATCACATGGTACATGCAGGATGTTATGCTGAGGGCAGCCGGATCTGTTCCATTGGCAGCCACCCTCGGAGTGTTTTTGATGATCATGCAGATCACTGCGCTTACGCTTTCAAACATCCTTCTCAAGCAGAGGCTTGCTTTCTTGGGGATATGATATGACAACGGTGAAGTTGAACGAGATAGTGAAGCGTTTCGGGACGGTGACGGCGGCTGACCACGTCACACTGACAATCGAGTCCGGGCAGTTCTTTACTCTCCTCGGTCCTAGCGGGTGCGGCAAGACCACCATTCTAAGGATCACAGCAGGCTTAGAGATACCGGATAGTGGTCAGGTGATCTTTGATTCAAGGGACGTTACGTGGACACCTCCAAACGAAAGAGGGACCGGAATGGTCTTCCAGAACTACGCGCTGTGGCCTCACATGAAGGTGTTCGAGAACGTAGCCTATGGATTGAGAGTCCGGAAGACCATGTCTGAGGACATAAAGAAACGGGTGAAGTCTGTCCTAGAGTTGGTGCAGCTGGAGGGTCTCGAGGACAGGTTCCCCACTCAGCTGTCGGGTGGTCAGCAGCAGAGAGTCGCCTTGGCCAGGGCGCTCGTGATAGAGCCGAGCGTACTGCTTTTGGACGAGCCGCTCAGCAACCTTGATGCAAGACTCAGGATAGAGATGCGCGAGGAGCTGACGAAGATCCAGAAGAAGCTGGGGATCACGGCGATCTACGTCACCCACGACCAAGAGGAAGCCCTGGTTCTCTCGGATCGTTTGGCGATAGTGAACAAGGGGGCAGTGTACCAGACCGGCACACCCCACGAGATATACTCCGCCCCGAACAGCCTCTTCGTCGCCACATTCATCGGGAGGTGCACCCTCTTCCCAGGAACAGTTCAGTCGGTCGCAGGTAGGTATCTGACCGTTGCAGCCGACAACGGCATGACCATTACGGGGGTTCGATCTGAGTCCTCAAGAGAGATGTCGACTGGGCAGAGAGCGATCTGTGTCATCAGGCCGGAGAACTTTGAGGTCGAAGCCCCCAGCGAGGCGCACAACACTCTCGACGGAAACGTCAAGTTCAGCGGGTACTACGGAAACAGGGTAGAGGTGGGGGGAGATTTCTCAGGCGTACAGTTCGTCGCCAACCTCGACTCATCCAGCACGCCGAAGGTCGGGGAGTTCTTCAGGTTCTACGTGGAAGCCCAAGAGGTCACAGTAATCCCTGAGGAGCAAGCAGAGGAGCGGCCAGGTGCACAAAAGAGTTAAACCTCACACGGAGATCGGGGGCAGACCAATAGGCGATTTATCATGAGGCCCCCCTTCCTCAAGGTTTCCCGTTCTCTCGCGATCCTGCTCGTCATCGCAGGATCGATGGTGTTTGTCTCTAGGTCTCAAGAGAAAATGCAGGCCTACCCCACGGAAATCATACGCTATCCGCTGTCTACAATGCCGGCTCCAGTGCTTGTCGGACAGCAATTAAGAGTTACCATCTACGTGGCCCAGTCGGCGGCGCAGTGGGGTGGGGTTATAGAGGGTAAGTACAACGTCTAGGGAGGGAGGGTGCTGCCCGTGCGCTATGATTCATCCGAGAATGCTTGGCGCGTGAATGCAACTGTCTCGACCATCGTGCAGCCCGGACTGTACGCCCTTGAAGTTTCCGTGGTGGTTGATGGAAAGAACGGCACATACGCCCAGCCTAGGAGCGTTTGGGTGATGAGCCACTACCCCAGTGAATTCCGGATTGCGCAGTTGACAGATGTACATTATGAGATCAAGCCAGAGCATCTCAGGCAGGCAATCGCTCAGTTGAACTTCCTTCGCCCAACGGTGGCCATGATCACCGGTGACATTGCCGACATGGGAAGCAGCGAGAGGGAGGTCCGGGGTTTCTGGGCAGCGCTTCAAGACGCTGATTTCCCGACATACTGTTTGCCTGGAAACCATGACTACCAGGGAGGCGGAGAGTCGAACTACGTGAAGTACGAGGGACCCCTCAACTACTCCGTCGACATGGGGTTCGCATACTTCATTGCGCTAGACACCGGCTACGAGCGAAACTACGTCAGCGTGAACCAGATAGAGTGGGCTGGGAGAATGTTGGCGACGGTGCCTGCAAGTGAATTCAAAATAGTCGCGTTCCATCACCCCTTCTTCGCCGACACAATACTTTCCACCGCAATGAACATAAGTGGATCTTGGGAATCGATCCAGGATCTTGCACCACTACTGTACTATCCATGGACCGTAACGGAGGAAGCCTTGGGAGCGGCGAGAGAGCTTCTACGTATGGTACAGGAGCACAATGTCAGCTTGATTCTTCAGGGCCACATCCACCGAGACGAGGTCTTCATCCTCAATCAGAAGCATTACTTCGTCGTGACCACAAGTCTGGGTGGACCTCCCGTTCCCGGCATGCCATATGGCTACAGGGTGGTAACAGTAGACAATGGTAGGATCACGGGTCTAACCTACTTGAACAGACCCCTCTCAACATTTGCCACCGCCTATGAATCGCACTCGATTCCCGTTGGACTCTTCAAAGTAGGCTATGGCCCGGAGAACGACGGCTCATCAGCAGTAGTCACAGCTGTCCTACAGAACAACAGGGGAGACGTGGTCGATGGTACACTGGAGATAGCCCTCTCGAAAGAATACCCGGTAGAGCAGTATAGGACCTTTCCCGAAGCAGTTCCCTATAGCGTTGCCGTCGGTCCCTCAGCCTACTACTTCAGGTTCAATCTCACCCTATCGCCGGGAGAGGGCCTGCGACTAACGGTGGCAACAGCGCCGGATTCAACTCCACCGACCATAGGCGCGCCTAAGGCGAAGATAATCCCTATCGCCTCCAAGTATTCGGTCAAGCTTCAACCGGAAATCACTGATACAGGTTGGGGGGTAGAGAACGCAACCCTACTGTATCTCCTCGAGGGCACGACAGACTGGAAGGCCTTAGCCATGACCCCCGGCCCTGACAACACCTTCGAGGCAACGATCTCCGGCATACTCAACAACGAAACAGCATCATACAAGATTGTTGCCTACGACTACGCCGGACACAAGACAGAATCAGAGACTCAGACAGTCTCTTCACAGCAGACCACGGCCTCAGCGACCACCACAAGTCTCATCACAACCCAGTCGACACCTGTAAAGACTTCAACTAGAACCCAGACGAGTTCAGCAACTCCCTCAACATCAGCCGCTACACAGACATCCACCGAATCAACAACCACCATGCCATCGACTACGGTCCAAACGACCTCAGCCGCTTCCGCGGCGACTGTAACGACTTCATCAGCCCCCTCGACCACAGAGGCACCCCCCACCACGACGATCCTGCCGATCGTGGCGGCAATCGTTTTGGTGGTAGCAGTTGTGGCAGCAGCGCTGCTGATCAGAAGGAGATCGGCCCGCCCCGGAAAGCCCTGGCAATCATCCGAGAAAAGCCTCACAGATTGATCGCCCGCGTTTTCAGAAGACTTCCCAAGCCTTAAATAAATCAGGAATGTAGGCAGCCCGTTCTTCATAATTCAACGGATCGGTGACGAAATTGTTTGAAGGTGGTTGGACTGGCAGGATTCTAAGGGTTGACCTCTCAAGAAAGAAGCACACCGTGGAGAAACTGAATCCTGAGGTGGCTTCAACATACCTGGGGGGCAGAGGCCTAGCTGCATGGGTGCTCTGGAATGAACTGAGCCCTGGAACAGATCCCCTGGCACCACAGAACAAGCTCGTTCTGGCCACAGGCCCTTTGACCGGTTTCCTCCTACCGAGCAGCGGAAAGATGGTCGTCGCCGCGAAGTCTCCTCTCACCAACGGCTATGGAGACGGCAACATTGGCACCCGTGCCTCTGTCCAGATGAAGAAGGCAGGCTACGACATGGTTGTCATAGAAGGAAAGGCCAAGAAACCGTCCTCGCTCCACATCAGCGATGACGACCTGGAGTACCCGGGTGCTGAAACCCTCTGGGGAAAGGACACCTACAAGGCCGAAGAAGTGTTGGAGGAGGAGTACGGAACCAAGTCAGGCATTCTGCTGATCGGTCCGAGCGGCGAGAGGATGGTCAAGTTCGCCGTGATAATCTCGGAGCGGGGAAGATCTGGGGGAAGACCTGGCATGGGGGCTGTGATGGGGTCGAAGAACCTCAAAGCCATCATCGTGGAGGGCAGCGGGGAGATACCTGCGAAGAACCCCGACAGGCTCAAGGAGCTTGGCCGGGCTGGCTACCAAGAGGTGAAAGACGCGTCCCAGTACGGCTTTTGGATAAGACAAGGAACCATGGCGACCATAGAGTGGTCGAACGGAAACAGCGTCCTCCCCACCTGCAACTTCAGCGAAGGAGTCTTCGAAGGATGGAATGGGATAAGCGGAGAGACTATGGAGAAGGCATACAAGGTCAGGAGGAAGGGCTGCCCTAACTGCAACATGCAGTGTGGCAACATCTGCGAGATCAAGGAGGGGCCCTACGAGGGAGAGACCACGGAGGTGGACTACGAGAACATCGCCATGCTCGGGTCGAACCTGGGAATAAGCTCGATGGATTGGGCGCTAAACCTCAACCTGCTCGCCGACAAGATGGGTGTGGACACGATCTCCCTGGGGAGCACTCTGGGGTTCACCACAGAGGCCTACTCCAGGGGCATGATGTCCAAGGAGAAGCTCGGCGTTGATATCAACTGGGGAGACGGAGCCTCTATGTTCGAGCTGGCGAGGAGAATCTCCCTGAGGGACGGGTTCGGGGACCACCTGGCGGAGGGCGTCCGAGAAGTCGCAGCCCGGCTTGGAGGTGGAGCTGAGAACTTCGCCATGCACGTGAAGGGACTGGAGACCTCTGCCTACGACTGCCACGCAGCTCCAGGAATGGCCCTCGCCTTCGCAACCTCTTCCATAGGTGCGCATCACAAGGACGCCTGGTTCATAGTGTGGGAGTTGAAGATGGGCAGGGACGTCATAACCAAGGAAAAGGTGGAGAGGCTGATAGAGATTCCGAGGATCAGGGCGGGATTCGAGACCTTGACGACCTGCCGGCTTCCATGGATAGAGCTGGGTTTCTCCCTCGACTGGTACCCAAAGTACCTCGAGGCCGCCACGGGCATGAAGCTGTCACTGCTCGACGTGTACCGCATGAGCGACAGGATCTTCAGTCTTGTGAGAGCGTTCTGGATCAGGGAGAACCCCGGTTGGACCAGACAAATGGACCATCCCCCAACTAGGTGGTTCAGAGAACCGCTGACGAAGGGGCCTCTACAAGAAACCAAGCTCAGCGAGGAAGGGTATGACAGCCTGCTCAACTGGTAC
>Ga0129298_10001070_pt1 | contig 11397 bp, 8 predicted proteins | sample I19B2metaG_FD_94707 | JGI IMG/M metagenome (GOLD analysis project Ga0129298, IMG submission 94707) | Lake sediment bacterial and archeal communities from Gulf of Boni, Indonesia to study Microbial Dark Matter (Phase II) - ​I19B2 metaG | ecosystem: Environmental > Aquatic > Freshwater > Lake >...
CAATGGTCCCGTAGCTGTCCCGCATCTCCACCAGCGAAATCTTCTTCAGGTTGAAAATCCTTTCATTGTAATAAAGATCTTCCTCATTTGGAGTGGCATCAAATCCGGCAACGGTTATACGACTGGAGTTGTTCTTTGAAGTCACAAGTGTGGGGTTATGTTTGTCATAACCCACAACCGAATTCTGTGTCGTTTTTTTCTGTATATTCAGTATTATGCTTTTATCCTCAAAGCTTAAAAACTCAAGAAACAGCTTGTCTCCTTTGTGGACAATATAAATGTAATTCTTATCAATTATGCCTATTTCATTTATATTATGATGCTGCAAGGTATCGATGCAATCCTGTCCGTATTCCTTTGAATAGATTATGGTAGCAATTATCTTAAGCTTTGCTGTGAAATTGTTGAATCTTTCTTTTATTGCAGCTTCTTCCCTGGATGCAACCGTTCTTATATCTTCTTCAGACACCCTGACGGCAAGAGAGTATTTTTCTATAACCAGTGAGATATCATAGACCTCCAGCAGGATTTCAAAGATCACCTGCACATGGTTTTTTTGTATATCTGAAAAATTCACCATGCTGTTTATTCCGGCCTCATCGAAGCCAATAAATTTAGTAGATAAAAGTTTTATATATTGGTTTATGAGATATGCTCTTGCTGTCTTTTCACCAAGTGCCGCTTTATTTTTCAATTCCGAATAAAGCTTTACTTCTGTTTCAGCCTGTTCTCTTTCAATTTCATATATACTGCTGTATTCATCAACATTTTTGAAAATATTGTCAAGTCTCTTGGCTAAAGCACAAAATTTTTCAGAATTATAAAACATGATTAATATCTGCCCCCTTAAGACCTGTTATGATTTCTGAAAATAGGCATTCAATATGGGTAAAACCTTTAGAATCCCGATATTCCGGTATTCATTCTCCTTCCTGACAGCCGAACGGATTCCGGCAGCCTCAAGGATATATTCCGCCAGCGCTTTTAGCTGGGCCATGTATTCCTTTTGTCCGGACTCATTGTTCAGGACATAGTTGAGTATTGAGTGGTCATTGCATTCATTTATTATGTCAATGTCATAATTAAGGGGAAACACCTCGGCGTCAAATCCGGCATTTTGCATATCGTATTTGATATCCCTGATGTCATAGCCAACATCCTTTCTGTACCTGTTTACCACAAGAATCATATGCTTCACATTGTATATCTCCGGAGCTTTCAACATTTGTTGTACTATGTTGCGTGACTGGTTGACTACTGCCAGCATAATATGGGATTTACCCGCCACAGTCCTTGTTATTGCATTGGTATTGCTGCTGGCGGTATCAATTATCCCTATCTTATAAATGCTGCCTATTTGAGTTAAGAGATTTTCAATTTCCGAACTGCCAAGCTCAAAGCATTCATTCGACGCCATGATGTCAATATTATCACACACCTTCTTGACACATGTTTTAAAGTTTTCAGCTGTCAGGAGCCCCGATTCGGAAAGGCTGTAATAATCATCAAGTCCTTTTGTAATGTCGGTATTGCTGAGATAATATTCAATATCCCTGCAATATCTGTTCATATCAATAATAATTGATGCTTCACCAATCATTTTTGATAAAAAAAGGCTTAAGTTTATTGCAGTGATTGTCTGCCCCATTCCTTTTCTTGGAGCTGTTACAGATATGATCATGGGATGGATACCTGCCCTTCAGTATTGATTTTATGGTGTTTATTAGTGCTACTTTATCCTGCTTTTATTCTGTGAATCAGTGTATTTGAAAGTCCTGGCACTTTGTGGCTGGCTTTCATCTAGATACAGGCGGGTTTCAAGCCTGCCTATTTTCTTTGCCAGTTCGAGGTCTCTGTACTGTTCTTCGTCTACTGCGATAATTATTGTATGTTCCGGATTTTTTTCATCATTCACCTTTCCTTTGGTATCACTGTTTCCATTTTCATCAGCAAGCTTCCTGACCTTCGTCTTGGGTACCACCACATCATACTCCCCGTTATTGTACGTGACCATGACATCAATGATGTTTCCTGATTTAACTTCACCTGCAACAATATTTGATACTCTGTACTCCTTTAATCTGTCATATTCACCAAACCACTTTTTTTCTGTCGACAAACTGTCCTGCACAACCTGTTCGCCATACCTCAAGTCTTCCTTTGCTATCCTGCCTTTTAGCAGACCTACATCCGATACAGCGTTCTCTGCCGTGTATTTGACTGGTATATCCAATATTTTTATTTTAGTGTTGATGATTTCATCATTTATAACAGTATACTTGGAAATGCCGCCTTTATCTGTTACAACTGCGGCTTTGGTTTTTGGCATGGAATTCACATCTACATCCATCCTTACTTTCCGTTCAACATCCCTGGATATACCTGGAATGGCTACATTGTTATAATAAAAAATGATTCCTGATATCACTGCACAGAACACCGCAATTACCAGCAGCAAGTCATACTTTCTCATATAACACCACCCTCATATTAAAATTGGCTTTTAACAGCTCCCGGTTTACCAAAGTACTTATGTAATGCTTTTAACATAAAGGATGCCAGTTCAGTCAACTTTTCGGCAGCAGTTTTTTGAGGTATGATATTGAATCTGGAAAGAATCTCTTCAAGCTCTGACTTATGTAGCCTGTACCGCCGTTTGACATAGCAACTGCCGCCATTTTTGAATTTCTCTTTTTCTTCCCGGTAATGTATGCACCCAATATATGAATCTTCAGGGAATACTCTTCGCAGGAGACCCTGTGAAAGGCTCACACCGTTTTTATACTCATATGCAACAAATCTTGTTTTTTCTACAGGAACTCCATATTTTTCATTCATAAAAAACATATAGGTTTTGTACTGCAGAATCGTGTCCATATTTGCAGAAGCTGCTATAATGTTAAAATCGGATTTGATCAGTGATGCCTTTGTAAAGGAATCAAATACCGATTTATTGACGACTGCTATGGTAAGGTCATAATTGGCATAGGCAAATTCGATAAGATTGCTGATTTCCCTGTTTCTATGCTGTTCATATTCGCTTACCTTTGACAGCAGGTCAAATATATAAAGATTTCTAACCTCTCTACGTTTGGAACAATACACTGAAAAAGCCTTTTCGGAAATTTCTTTTTTTTCTATTGCATCAAATATATCTGTGCCATATGGCTCTTTTCTGTCTTTAAGGTTAAAGCACAGCTCTACTCCCGGATAATTATAATCAAGGTTCAACAGCAGCACCTTCAGATTTGAACTTCTGGCAGCTGCATAAGCCAGTTCACAGGCAAATTCACAATTGCTCCAGACGGCAAGGACAAGCTTTTTGAAGCTGATTACGGTTTTATTCTGCGCGCTGCCTGAATAGGCAGGATTTTGATTCCTGTTGTTTTCCTCTGAATTATTGCTTTTTCCTAAATTATTCAGGTCTTCAATTAATTCCCTTACCGACTGATAACGTTCTGAAGGGTCCTGCTTTGTACATTTTAAAATAATGCTCTCTATGTCGGATGAGAGATCTTTATCATAATACCTGACCGGTTTTATCTCAAAAGGTGCATCATTTGGATTCTTGCCGGTGAGCAGATGATGAAGCGTAATGCCAAGGCTGTAAATATCGGTCATTATATTTGTCTGACCGCTTCCGTATTGTTCCGGAGCTGCATAACCCCTAGTTCCTATATAAACCGTATCGTTGTCTGCATGTTTTTTATATTCTCTGGCTATACCGAAATCAATCAGTCTGATACTTCCATCTTTGGAAAGCATGATGTTGGATGGTTTCATATCCCGGTAGATTATTGGATTTGGGGACATATTATGCAGGTATGTGAGCACCTCACAAATCTGTTTTGACCACCTGACAACTGTTTCCTCCGGAAATCTTCCCAACCGTTCCAGTTCCCTGTCAAGTGAAACCCCCTCGATAAAATCCACAATTATATAAAAACTTTCTTCATCTTCAAGTACATCAAATATCCTCGGAAGCAAAGGATGGTTCAGCTTTTTCAGAATATCAGGTTCAACAGTTATTCCATGCCTGAAATCAGTTTTCTTGCTGATTTCCTTGATCGCCCATTGGGTTCCCAGTTTGACATTTTCGGCAAGGTAAACCGTACCCATTCCTCCCCGGCCCAGCACTTTCAAAATTTTATATTTACCATCGAATACTCCATCTTTCATCATTTAACCACCAAAATATTCTATATGTATTTAGAATTTTGTGATATTCTTATTAATAATTACATATTTTTATTATTTATTCCACATATTACCATACATATGCAAAATAGTCTAGTGGTAATTTACATTTTTTAGCAAAAAAAGAAATAGGAGTGTATATAAATGTCTGTATATACTCCTATTTCTTTTTGTTAACGTACTTTAAGTCTAAATATTAGCCCCCACCCTGTCCTCCCCGAGGGATAATCTTTTTTTTTCGCGGCTGGCGCCGCGATCAGGGGATATCTCTCCTGCACCCTTATGTTTAGATTCCTTCAAGGTCGAATTCCGGTATATAGGTTTCCTCGGCGGAATCCCGTTCCTGTATGTATCCGTTTTCAAAGCCCAGCCTGTAAAAATGATTGATTACCCTCTCGTATTCCTTTCTGATTATCCTCCTGTTGATTTCAGGATGCTCTTTAGCTTTGTAACAGGGTAGATACTGACTCATCAGGCTTACATATATATCTCCCGGCAGATTTTGCCGCATCCAGTCCAATACTTTTATGGATTCCTCCGTTTTACCCGGTAATATCAGATGCCTTATAATAAGGCCCTTCTTTATTATCCCCTCTTCATCAAAAACAGGCCCCCCGACCTGTCTGTACATCTCGGTAATCGCCGAAGCGGCAATTTCAAAATAGTTGTCCACATTTGAATATTTCCTGCCTGTTTCATTGTTTAAGTACTTGAAATCAGGCAGATAAATATCTGCAAAGCCCTCCATCACCTGTAAGGTTTCACGGCTTTCATAACCATTTGAGTTATATACCACAGGAACTTTCAATCCCCCTGCATATGTGAGGCTTTCTCTTATCTGCCTCACATAATGTGTCGGGTTTACAAGGTTGATATTATGGGCTCCCTTGCTTTGAAGAGATAGAAACAATTCTGCCAGATGCTCTATAGATATTTCTTTGCCGAAATTCCCGTGACTTATTTTAGAATTCTGACAGTAAATACATCTTAGATTGCATCCGGAAAAAAACACCGTGCCCGAGCCCTTGGTTCCGCTGATGCACGGCTCCTCCCACATGTGCAGGAATGCCTTTGCAACCCTTGGAAGGCTGCCGGCCTTACAATAGCCCTTTGTAATATTTCTGTCGATATTACAATTTCTGGGACATATTCTGCATTTAGAATCAATTTCCATAATTTTACCTTAATTGTGCAAATTTACTTTACTTTATTGATAAATAAAAATATAATAAATCTAAACAGAATAGCTGTCAAGTAGGCTGTTGGCATTATTGTTACCGCAGTTTATGCCGATATTTCATACGGTATAGTTTGATACAAATATCATCCGGAGGTGCAGTATGAGGATCAGCGGTATTACTTATGTTCCCCGTAAAACTCACAAAGCAAGGAATGTTATCTTGACATTGATAGTACTAATACTTCTTTCAGCATTTACAATACTCCTGATATCGGCATATACCGGCTGGTCTTTGACACATCCCTCCCGTAAAGACATTCCCGCTTTCTCTTCAAACATTGTTCCTGAATACAAAGACGTATCCTTCAAAGATATTCAAGGAAAAATAAACCTTAAAGGCTGGTATTTTGAAAGCAGGAACAGTACAAAGACGGTGATACTTGCACACGGATACAGGAATAACCGGCTCCAATTCGGTGAGCAGACGCTTGATATGATAAAGGTATTTCTTTTGAACGGATATAATGTGCTTGCTTTTGACTTCAGAAACAGCGGATTATCTGAAGGAAAAATGACAACCGTGGGCTTTTATGAAGAAGATGACCTCCTTGGTGCAGTGAAGTACGTGAAATCCCAGAATTCAAAAAATATAATTTTATTGGGCTTTTCCATGGGGGCCTCCACCAGCATCCTCGCTGCCGCCGATAGCAAGGATGTTGATGCAGTCATTGCGGACAGCCCCTTCTCCGACCTCGGTTCTTACCTGGACGGCAACCTGTCTGTCTGGAGCCCTCTTCCCTCAATATTCAACGGCATCACACTCATGTCGGTGAAAACTCTTCTGGGAATTGATCCGTCAAGTGTCAGCCCCAAAAATGCAATCGGCAGGATAGCGCCAAGGCCGGTAATGTTCATTCACAGCAAGGCCGACAGGGATATCCCTGTCAGCAACAGTGCCGAGCTTTACAGGATATATTCAGCAGCTGCAGGTAATAATACAGAGTTCTGGCAGCTTGAAAATGCAGGTCATGCCAAAGCCTATACGAGCTCTCCTAAGGAGTATATGGACCGGGTATTGAAATTTCTTGAAAAGGTGAAGTAGGAAATATCTATATATTTTACGATAAACATATTATAATCTTAATTTTGATATCGTAAAATATTTACCTTGATTCATTGAATACGCAAAGAACCTTTTTGATGCATAAACTGCACATGGTTCAAGGGCAGTTTATTAATTAATGTCTTTCGCGTATTCAATATAGACAAGTCAGTTTATTTTATATTTATTTCTGCCTGAAATTCATATTTTATATTAAAATATAGTACTATAGTGCTATATATATGCTTGGATAAATATGGTAAAATACACATGTATATTTATGCGGTTAAGGGGGTGTATATGATGGTCAATACGATTTTCGGACTGACAGACTACTATAGTGTATTTGCTTCTCCAGTGCAGTCTTATCAGGTAAATCCCGTGACTAATCTTATTTACGAAGCTACAGCTAACAAAATATTTTCCCAGACCGTTGGAAAAAAGCTGCAGTCCTCAACGTCATCATATTTATCTTCGCTTAACAGCAGTACGAACAATCTGAAATCGGCAGTCAAACCCTTCACGCTGAAAGCAGCCGATTCCTTATTTGATAGAAAGTCTGTTACAGCATCCGACAGCACCACTGTTTCAGGAACTACAGCTGCAAATGCCGATGTCTCAAGCTATACATTGAATATTACAAAGCTTGCAGTAGCACAAACAAATATGGGATTGCAGATGAATTCCGGTGAAAAATCTTTTAATACGGGGATAAATTCATTTTCAATTAAAACAGGTACTGGACAGGCAAAAAACATATATGTAAATATAAATGAAAATGATACAAATAAGACCGGCCTGGAAAAAATAGCAAGCGCAATAAACTATGCGCAAATTGGAGTGAATGCAAATGTAGTTAATGATTCCAAAACCGGTACCAGCTACCTTAAACTTACGGCAAGCAGAACCGGGACAGACAATGCCTTCACTCTCAGCGACATAGCAGGCAATGCGGTGTCAGCCTCCAGTACGGCCACAGTTTCTGCACAGGCGCAGAATGCTGATTATTCAATCGATGGAAATAAATATACTTCTCAGGAAAACACTGTAAGCCTGAATAACGGTAAAGTCAAACTGACCCTTAATAAAGCTGACAGCAAGGATATAAAACTGCAAATCGGCACCGATACCAATGGAATAATAGTGAGCATAAACAATCTTGTTGAAAGCTACAACAAATTGTCGAATTTCTCAAGCATGAATTCCTCCAGCTTCAATGGAGCAAAAACCCTGTCAGCTGAATTGGGGAATATTGTGAACTCAAGGAAGGCTTCTCTCTATTCAATAGGTATATCTGTCAGGAATGACGATTCACTTGTTATAGACGGTAAAAAACTGGATCAAGCAATAAACACCGATATTTACAGGGTAAAGGATGTACTGTCCGGTTCCTTTGGAATTGCAGAAAAACTATATAATAAGGCAAATGAAATTTTAACCGCTCCCGTCAAATATTCAAAGCCTGTTGTGCAAGCACAGGATTCAACCGGCGTAACATGGTATGCAGCCTCTGCTGCCTCCCGTATGCCGGCTTCATGGAATTTTCACAGCGGCATGGTAGTTGACATGCTTCTATAAACACCTGGAAAACATTTACGGCGAAGGGAAATCCCTTCGCCGTTATATTTTCTGTAAAGCACGTTGTAGGGATGGACGACTTATGTCCGCCCGGCTGTTATTAATCAATACATGAAGTTTTTCGATAAATATGCTTCCTGACGGACTTTACTTCTTTTTATCGATAAAATATGAAGGAGTCTGGGGTGGTACAGGTGAATAAGCAGAACGCATCTTCTTTCCCTGGCTTATCTGTTTTATTTCCTTCTTCATACTGTTTAGCACTCTGTTTGCCTTGTCATTGTTCTCTTTTTCCAATTTACTAATCTGGCTGATCAAGGACATGACTTTTGACGTAAGCTCCTGCAGTTCCTTGGAGCCTTTAATGCCGGCACCTTTTAGCTCTTCCAGACTCTTTACCTTCAACTCCTGCTTTAGACGCTGAAAATAGGTTTCAAACTGTTCGTCTATCCTGTCAATGCTGTCGATAGCTGCCTGCTTGTCATTTATAAGCGCTTCCAGAGCTTCAATATTGCCCTCCTCCAAAGCCTTTGTCTGAGACTCGGTCAAACTTAGCATCTGTGCAAGAAGCTTATACTTTTTAGCAAGGCATTCATTCAGCCTGTCCACATATTTTTCAGGTGAATTATCCATAAGCTCTCTCCTATTTTGTAACTGCCTGCTGCTGCCTTGGCTGTTGAAGCTTTGCCAGCTTCATCGCCTGCGACCATGTGTCTCTCAAGTCCTTTGCGAAGCTTAAGACCACTTCAAGCGTCTCCTTGTCTTTTTTGATATTGGCATCAATGAGCTGCCGGTACATAAAATCATAAATCAGCAGCAGATTCTGTGAAACATCATATTTCATATCGAGTGAAACAATAAATTCCTGTATTATATCCTCAGAACGGACTATACTGTTATGAGCCTTCTGCAGGTCATTCTCCTCAATAGCCGCAATGGATTGCATTACGTATTTTACCAACCCGTTATACAGCATCAGTGTCAATTCCTCCGGAGAAGACGTATATATGGAATTCTCCCTGTATTGACTGTAAGCTTTGTTAAGTGCCATGAAAATTCCTCCCGTTTTGTTTATTTACCACCCAATTGCGAGGATAACCAACTGCTTTGGGATTGCATCTGGGTAATAGCCTTTTCCAGTGCTGTAAACTTGGTATAATATGCATTCTCCTTGTCAGTCAGTTTATCGTTTAAATCATGTATTGATGTGTCGTATTCCGATATCTCCTTATATATTGTGCTGGTATATTCGGATATATCCCCAACCAGTCCTGCCTTTTCAAGCAACAAGCCTTTTTTGCCGTAACTGTTTCTGATGGTTGAAATATTATCATCGATAATATCTGAAAGCCTCTGAACAATCCCCTCTTCATTGTACCGCACCGTTCTGTCCGAAGATGACATTGTTCTCTTGTAAGTCGGCTGTGAGGATGATACCTGGCTGAAAATATTCATGACAATATCGGGTGTGTTTTGAATTGCCGCCTTCAGTTTTGCATCATCAATAACCAGCTTGCCTTTTGCCTCATATATATCGGTTGTAATGCCTATGCTTGTAATTTGCGCCCCATCTACTCCTACCTTGTCATAAAGTGCTTTTCTCATATTATTTGCTATGTCACTGAGAAGTTGATCATTTTGAAGCAGGCCTGTCTTTACCTTGTTTTCCCAATTTTTAATATCTTCATCCTTCATTGCCGATTTCTGTTCATCGGTCAACGGCAGGTAGTCCCTGTCATGCTTCTCCGGCAGCTTTGTATTTATAAGGTCTACTACTTCATTATATTTTGTGACAAATTTCTTGATATTATCATATATACCATCAACATCCATGTTCAGAGTGACCGTTTGTTCATTGGATGTCTTTGCAAGCAGGTTATATGTCACGCCATTTACGGTAAATGAATTACTGCTTCTTACCAGCGACTGGCCATCTACCGTGACATTAGCATCGACGCCCTGTGTTGTGACCGGAGCGCTGGTATTTATTCCTGATGCACCGCTGAAAAAGTTTCCCGACCCGGCATTCTGGACTATAGAAATATTGTTGCCGGCACCCAGTTGAGTCGCTGTGACTCTGAACTTGTCCGCCACTTCATCATATGTCATGTATACTTTTGCCGACGAGTCGCTGTTAATGGCATTTATCATGCCGGAAAGCGTCTGCGAGGCATCAAAGGTAAAGCCGGTCGAGCTGTTGTTATTGTTGATTGTGAATTTCAGCTGTCCGGAAGCAATGCTTCCTGAAGTTACCTTTATAAGTGACAGAGCATCTCCGGCTGAAGCGGAGCCCGCACTGAAATTGATATATCTAGTATTCGCTCCTCTTGTAAAAGTGATTTTATTATCTACCGACAGGCCGATCGTAACCTTGCCGCTGCCGAACTGGCTGTCTACCAAACCCTGCAGTGTATCTACCAAACCTCCGGCGCCATTCACTGCCGTAGGATTTGTTGAAAATGTAATGCTTTTGCTTACACCGTCAACCGTCATGTTAAATGATTTGCCGCTCCATGTCTGGCCTGCGACATAAGCGTCATCAAGCGCCCCAGTACCTGTAACTGCAGCAGTCCCGCCCCCAAAAACAAGAGGCGTTGCAAATTGGCTTGCCAGCTGGCCCAGGGTCAATCCGGTGCTTAAGCGGTTGCTGCTGCCTGATGCAATATGTATGTATTGCAATCCGTCATCAGTGCTCCCTGAGGTAAGTACGATTTTATTTACGCTGTTGTTCACTGTTGCGAAGCTCAGTATTCCTCCGGATTCGGATACATTGATTTTCCCTGAACCGAAGGCTGTTGCAATCTTGCTGTTCAGGTCCGCAGCCAGATCCGTTGCCGTGACATAGGTATTGCCCAGCGTAATTTCTCTGGTAGTTCCGTCAAGAGTTACATTTATTTTCTTGGCATTACCGGTGTTGATGCTCGTTATGTCACCGCCTGCGACAGCAGCAGTTCCTGACAGTGCCTTCGTTATTCCTGTGTAGTTTACTGTACCCTGTACTATGTTCACAAGACCCAATCCGTCATTTGCCCCCAGGCCGTCTGTACCGGCCAGAAGCTGCACGCTTCTTGTAGTTCCCGTTGCAGAAATCATCAGCCTGTTTGAAGAATCGTAGCTTACACCGACCCGGCCGGCGCCAACCTGTGCATCTATCAATCCCTGCATTGCTGCAGATAGGTCCTGAGCATTGCTGTACACGCTTCCGGCCGCGAAAGTAATCGTTTTTGCCGCTCCACCGTCCGTTATTATCTGAAAGCCCTTGCCGCTCATATCAACCGGAAAAGCAACAGGCGCAGTTCCCGTAAAGCTTGCAGTACTCTCCGCAACATCCGCTGTAGCC
>Ga0129298_10001072_pt1 | contig 11388 bp, 8 predicted proteins | sample I19B2metaG_FD_94707 | JGI IMG/M metagenome (GOLD analysis project Ga0129298, IMG submission 94707) | Lake sediment bacterial and archeal communities from Gulf of Boni, Indonesia to study Microbial Dark Matter (Phase II) - ​I19B2 metaG | ecosystem: Environmental > Aquatic > Freshwater > Lake >...
AGGTGTGGTGCAAAAATTGTGACAAACTTATTGCCTATACCCGCTTGTTATCTGCTGGGTTCATTTTGAAGCTGTCTTGGTTGCAGAAATTATCAAGGTATAACTTTTTTTAAGTCACGGTTGAAAGCACTGATTTGTCATGCTATTGGAATTTGTTTTTACTGAGAATATCTCTTTGTTTTATCTCCTGGTTTTAAATCAATATTTTTTATAAAAATCCGGAAACTATGGGTTGAAGCCTGGCTGGCAAGTGTAATAAGCTAAGTCGTTGATTGTATATGTATTCAGTTGCTTGACAGCTTATTACATTTGCCAGTGAGTTAGCTGCTGGGCAAATTATAAAGTTGTCATAATGTAATAAAGGTTTCTACTTTAGTCGCCTGTCTCGCTGAGTGGCAGGGATGGGCTGGAAGGCTCTTTACGCATAGATCAAATTGCATATTAAACGATAATTAAGTATTGGGTAATGTGCCTTACAGCGAAGGGACGTTTTGACTTTATTACTCATATCTTAATGCTTCCACCGGATTTTTTTGAGAGACCTTTATACTTTGCCAGCTTATTGTTAACAATGCAACAATTATGGATATAAGTCCAGAAAGAGCAAAGATCCACCAGGTAATCTTTGTTTTGTATGCAAAGGAATGCAGCCACTTATCCATAAAAATCCACGCAATCGGTGTACTGATTATAAATGCTATTGAAATCCACTTGAGAAAATCTTTATTGAGCAAAGAAATTATTTCTTTAATTGTTGCACCATTAACTTTTCTTACTCCAATTTCTTTTGTTCGTTTTTCTGAGAAGAAAGCTGAAAGGCCAAAAAGCCCAACACATGCAATTATAATTGCTATAATTGAAAAGAATATTATCATTTTATTGAACTGTGATTCTTTCTTATAGAGTTGACTATAAAAATTATCATAGAAAAAATATTCAAAAGGACTATCAGGTTCAATACCAGTCCATGTTTTCCGAATATGATCTATAGAACCTTGAGTATTATCAATGCTCAATTTCACTGCCAGATAGTGATAATTACCTTCTTTAACTGCAAGAAATAATGGTTCTATTTTTTCATACAACGATTTAAAATGAAAATCTTTTACGGTACCGGTCACAAAACCCTCCTTCATTGAATAAGTTGAAAAGTGTTTTCCAATTGGTTCATCCCAGCCAAGTTTTTTAACAGCTGATTCATTTAGAAAGTACTTTGTACCAGAGTAAGGACATGCAGAATCACCCGGCATGAATCCATCCAGTAACTGTACTCCAAATGTTTTAAAAAAATCTTTGTCAATATCAAGGTATGTCATGGTTTCAGGTATCCTGCTATTGCTTCCTTCATAATCTATTGATGTAACCCATTTCATTTGCCCTGGTAAATCAGATATGGAAGAAACAGACAGAATATTCGGGTTAGCAATAAGTTCGCTTTTAAGTGTTTGTACTTTAGACAATACATTATTGTCATTTAATGGGATTATAAGCAATTGATCTTTTGAAAAACCAAGATTTGTATTTCTTATAAATTGTATTTGTTTGTTGATTAACAGAGTAAAAGAAATCAGTGCAATAGAAATACAAAACTGGAATAATATCAGAATACCGTTTGGTTTCATTATTTGTTGCAGAGCAAGGGACGGATGCTTTAAGCTGTCCATGGGATTGATACGAGTGGATATCCACCCTGATGTAAGTCCTATTATAGATGTAATAATAAGGAACAGCAGCATTAAACCAGGTATCATTTTTAGAAATGAAAACCAATCTGCAAAATTTACACTTACCACCTTCCCAAACCAGAAAAGAAGATCTTCAATTGCAGCTGAAGAAAATAGTACTGACAAGCCAACCAGAATTGATGCATCAATTATAAACAGATATAGTAATTGTCTTCTTTTTGCACCCATAATTTTTCGCATTCCAAGTTCCTTATACCTATGACTATTAATAGAAAATGTGAGGTTTAAATAGTTTATGCATGCAATAACAAGGATTAGAAGTGCAATTGTCCCCAGTATATAAATGTTTTTAATCTCGTTATTAACAGACAATTCTCCTCCCATATTTGAATGAAGATGTATAGAAGATAATGATTGAATATGATATTGCTTATTATCACCAAAATCTGCACCTTCATCGTATTCTTTTGTTGACTGACTGATTTGTGCACCAAGGAGGTTTATATCAGTATTTTGATTCAGAAGAAGATATAGGGCAGTAACTGTATTCATCCTGTTTCTCAAAAAATCTTCACCAAAAAATGTCCTAGCGCCCGACATAGAAACCACCATATCAAAAATCAGATGTGAATTTTGCGGAATATCCTTCATAATTCCACTTACAGTGAGGTCTATGCTTCTATTATATCTGATAGTCTTCCCTAGAGGATCATCGTTGCCAAAGTATTTATTTGCCATTGTTTTTGACAGGACTATACTATTGGGTTGTGAAAGAACAATATTAGGATTTCCGATAAGAAGCGGGTAGGTGAAAACTTTAAACATCGATGTGTCAGCCATTAAGACGTTATCTTCAAAGAAGTTTTTATTCCCAGTGGCAAACAATCCTTTTGGAATTTTCCTTATTCGAACAGTATTAATTATTTCTGGAAATTTGTCTTTTAGAAAAGATGCAAGAGGGGCTGGAGTTGTAATCCATCCTTGTGTCTTTCCCTGAAAATTATAAGTCCCATATACTCTGTATATTCTATCTACATTATTATTGAACTTATCAAAACCTAATTCAAAATTGATATATATAATTATAAGACTTGCAGCTATTATTCCTATTGTCAGACCTGTAATGTTTATAATAGCAAAAAGCTTCTGGTCTTTAATTCTTCGTAAAGTAAATTTCAAATTCTTCATAATCTTTTTGGATAAGGATTGATTTACGAAACACAATTACTTAATCATCAGATTGAAATAAAATCAGTTAAGTAATATGACAATGAGCTAAAATGATGCCATATTTGTATCTATTTGATCTAAAGCTATATAGCATATGCACTATATTTCAATCGTTAATAAATTTTACTGTTGATTGTAAATAAATTTTACGGAATATAGATGGCTATTCAAGGTATATATTAGTTAGGTTTCATATCAAAGTAAATTTTGTTAATGACGGCGGGAAGGCTAAATCCATTTTTGGATCGAGACGTTTTGTTCAGTCTTGGTACGTTGGCAAAGAAGCATGTGTTTTGCAGCGACGAGACGGTTGCAGGGAAGGGCTGCAAAACTCTTGCGCGCGCGTCGGAGGTCCAGGTATAGTACCAACTTGGGGTAAATTTGCCTTGCAGTCAACTCGTTTATATAGAAACAAATCCTTTTTATATCCCCTTCTTACCGGAACAATTCAGTATCCTACCACCTTGTCCGTCTGAATATAGTAGCCATCAACACTCCCCATCAAAATTGCCCTGTCAGCTCATACTCCCGTCCTGTCAGTCACATTAATATAGCGACCAACAAAGCAGTTCAAAGCCTCATCAAATGGTTGTCTCCTCAGTCCAGTACCCTACAAAATTGAATTGCTTTATCAAATTTAAACAAAAATTAAGGATGAAGGGTGCGGCGTGTAAAAAAAGAACAGATGGAAGACCGAAGTCGGAAGGGGTATCGGCACACGACGCACGACACAAGACGTACGGCGCACGATGAACGACGCACGACTCACGACACATGACGCACGGCTCACGACACATGACGCACGGCTCACGACGCACGGCGAACGACGAACGACACGGGGAAGAGCGTAAAGCGGAGATAAGTGATTGCGGCAGACTAATTTTTCTGACCATAGATACCATTGTGATTTTATAGGATTTTTGAAGAAGGTTATTGGAGAAAAGTATTATTTAACTTTGATAACCCCGGTAGATTGCTTTTCATAGCATTGTCCGTGTTATGTGCAGAGCTGTTATTGCCTTTTGTCTTATATCCAGGAATAATGATCTTTAAAAGTAATTTGTAATACCTCTGCCTATTCAAATGAGATGTTTTCCGGTTTGCTTTTCAAGGCTTTCTCAGGGGCTGTTACGAATTAAGCAAGACCTCCAAAGCCGATATTAGAAAGTTCTCCTATTACTTCATCTCCAGGATTGAACAATGTTTATTTTTATCGACAGATTCGATTCTGCCTGCGATATCTGCCCTGAATATCTTTCTTTTTGGAATGAGCCCCATTTTCATTAATTGATAGTCTGCAGCATTCAAAGAGACTGCATGATTTTTAATTAAACCTCATTGGCTTTGGGAAACTGCCTTAATTATTTCACTTAATTTTTCAATTTTATAATTTCAATGGCTCTCTCAAGGATTGCATCTCTTTTATTATCGAAATCATTCTTGTTGTTTTGGACCTGGATATCTGGAGGAATGCCAATTCCTTCATATATAATTTTATCAGCCGACATCACTATTTTAGTTGACAGGCAGAATGACCAGCCATTTGGCAATTCTCTTGTTATCTGGGGACTAAACCCTCCTGCCGTTGTGTCTCCGATTGTTATAGCATAGGGTAATGTTTTAATTGCCAGAGTAAACCATTCTGCAGCGCTGCCTGTAATCCGACTTGTCAGAACAACGATTGGCTTATTGAACTGAAGTGAGCCTTCAGGTTCAATATAATAATCTATCCAATCAGAAAAGTCATTGTATCCTGTTCCGTTTTTTGAACACATTCTGAGGTAAAGCCGTTTTTTATCTGCAAACCGGTTAACAACGGTTTCAACATTTGATGGATAGCCACCTGCGTTCCATCTTAAATCAATAATGATTCCTTCCTTGTTTTTAAACTCCTCCAGAATCTTATCGATAACCAAAAAGCCATTGTCAGAAAAAACAAAAGGATTATTCCCTTTGGATCCAAATGTGTTGATGCTGATATAACCGATATTTGAATTTATTACCGGCCAATAGTTTATATTTTGTTGATTTGACTGAAAAGAATTTAAATATTTCTGCGGATATATTCTGCTGGCACTATAATATTCATCAGGAGAAGGAATTGTTTTTGATTGTACAATTATGCTTTCTGTTGCCAATTTAACATGATAGTCATCCAGCATTTTAATCATACGGGTAAAAACCTGAAGCAGTTCAGCCCGGGTGGTATTGCCTGTTACTTTTGGTCTGTTAATATTATATATTGAATCCCAGTCAATATTCTTTATCTCAAAGAACGGATAGAATTTATTAAAGTCACACCAGAACATCTCAAAATTATTTTCCGGTGTATCTGCAGGGTCATCTTCAAAAAATATCTTTTCACAGCCATAATTTATGAAGGCCAGGAAAGCGATAGTGATGACAGGCATTACTCTATTTGTCAGGTACCTCATAACTTGAATTTGAGACCGATTAAAAAAACGTTCTGAAGATTTTTTGAGTAATTCAGATTCTGGTACTGTGTAAATTTGTAATACTGAAACCCGTATTTCAGTTCAAAACCCCAATGACTTCCCACAAATATTGTATAGGAGAGGTTCGCTTTTAAGCTAATTAACTTATTGAATGATGTCCATTCCCCATTCTTCAGAGTTTCGATCAGAACATTACTGTCAGAATTCATTAATTTATCTATAGACCTCCCTACAAAGGCATTGTATGTATCACCGGGTAATACATATGATATTACCGGCATAAATAAATCAAATGAAAGAATTTGCCCGCTTGTATTATACTGTTTATCTGCCTGAATCTTAAAAGCAATACTATTAAACTGATCCAGCATTGTGTAATTATTCCCGTTGTCTGAATAGCCTGCGCTGTGCAACCTGTAATTCAATAACAGTTGGAAGCCGCCTCCTAAGAAAAGATCAACTTTATGCTCTTGCAAACTTAAGACTTTACGAGTGTAAAAATTCGCAATTGAAAGATTTGTGTTTATTGTTGAATATTGCAGTTTGCTGACACTATAACCCGACAAAACAGAATTAAGTGCAAGATGGTCGAAGAAAAATGTGAAAGCAAAACGGTTTTTATCTCCCTGATAACTGTAACCTATTTCTACAGGTATAGTGGATCCTCTGTAAATGAATGGTGAAATAGCATCATCCCTTTCGATATGCCTGGCATAACCAGAGCTAAATGAAAACAAATGTCTTCCGGATTGATGAATTGCAGTATCACCACAAGGCTTTTGGGCTGACTCTGAATGGTAACTGTCAGGAATTGGACGCGAGAAAGCTATGATATTATCCTTAGAATACACATTATTAAAGACATTTATTACTACTAAAGTATCTCGGCCTGCCCGTATCAGGTTACCAGGATTTTGGAAATACATCAGTTGTTCTGGAGCTGCATTTACAGCCTCCTGACACCATGCCATTATTAATAATATACCTATAATAAATTCTTTTCCCCGGTTCGATTTCATTTGATGCTTCTTTTAAAAAATGTTAAGGAGTTTCCTGGCATTTTTTTTAATACAAAACATAATGAAAGTGAAAAGAATAAGAATACAAGAAGAAAAGTACCTAACATACTGTACTGAATAAGGTGATTTTGAGATCCCTGAGGAGATACAAGTTGCAAAATGACACGGGTGAGCCATAGGATTGATGATATCGAAAGAATTACTATGGTAGAAAATTTATCAAAAGGTTTTCTTAAGATTAAGAGAATATTTGCATTGCCGAGCAAGACAAGCAATAATGAAAAAAAGATGTTAATTGCCCGTACAGCGATCACCAATTCAGGAGCTGAATTATCTATGTAGGAATACCAGTTCCAGATTGCAGGTACGAAAAAATGCCATACACCAAAAGCTATTGAAATAATGCTTCCCAGAATTGTATAAGTCATTATTACGGAATGATTCGATGGCTTTTCTTGGTCCAACCATGAAATTTGTCTTCTCATTTATTCTGGATATTTGATTTGATAATTCAAAATAATGTGTGGTTATCGTGATTACAGATTCCGGAATTTAAGCTACTTCTCAATGATATTTCATTTTATTTCATGTAGGAGTCTTTTAATTTAGCTGATTGATTTCTTATCACCACTCTGAGAATACACTATGGATAACTTTTGTGTCAGATCTTTTATAATCACCTAATTTTATAATCTATGCTGATATTAAAGTTGTTTATTTACTATGGCTATTCCAGTAATCCATCCATCTTGATGTTTCAAATTCCATATTGATTTTTGTCATCAGTTCAGGATAGTATTCCTGAAGTGGCTTGTTTCCAGCCTCATAAACAGGGAGGTTTTCCATCAGGTAAAACGATAGAATATGACCAAGTCGGTACTCATCCTCAACTATCTCTTGGAGTTTATCTTCCGGGATATTATTATATCGGGCATACAGAATTCTGTCAATGGTCCTGACAAATGATTCACAAAGTAATGAATTAACATCATTATAGTCTCCCTGCAGTTTTTCCTGTGAAAGAATTAACAGATCATTTATTCTGGCATTGATCTTCGGATTGCTTTCAACTATCGGATTGATTATTTTATGAAGCGGTTCATGATAAAATGCACTGGGATCGGCTTTTCCTTTTGAGGGACCGCTTATAACCCAGTAGTCAGTTCCTGTTTCATGAAAAAAGGCCGTAAAGTAAGACATTAAGGGAATTTGCTGATAATGGAATTTTCCATTGGTTTTGTCCCTGAAGTACCCTGAATCAACACGGCAGTAGTTTGTAATCTGTTTTATGGCAGTCTCGGCAAAAGGTTTGTATTGAAGGTTAATCTCATAAAGTCTTTGATAATACCTCTTCCATAATTCATCTATTCTTGCTTTTTTATAGAAATCCTCTAACAGGGAATCAAATAATTTGAATTTGCCTAAACCTTCAACTTCACAGGAATCACATATAAATCCAAATTCAGGTGGATTTTGAGAATTGATAGCTAATACACCGTACGCATAAAAATCACCCCCTCCAAGTTTTTCATAAATTGAGCGTATCCCCTGTTTATACTCATCAGTAAGTATTGAATCCAGGTATTGTCTAACCTCAACTCTGATTTGGTGCATGGTAGGATTCCAGTCGTGATCGTAACCTGCAGCATTCATAAAGGCATAACTGGTAAATAGTCTGATATCAGGCTCAAATACGAAAAAATCATCCTGGCTTTTTCTGTTTTCCTTTCCGCAGGAAAGGAGGAAAAAGATAGAAATGGAAGCAATCAAAAATTTTCTCATAACATATTAGTTAAATTAAGTTTAAATAGAAGTCCAATTTTATTGTCTGATTGTAAGTTTGAACAGGCCCGGTAATGATGCATTATGTTTATCATCAGCAATTAACAGTATAGTATATTCAGCCGGTTCAACACTTACTCCTGAAAACCTTCCTTTAACGCTATCAAAACTCAGCCATGAAGGAAGTGCCTCTCCGGTGTTTAACATTGCTGAATAAGTAAACATTGTATCACCATCATCGTCAAGAAAGGAATCTCGGGGAATTGTAAAGTCTATCAGATGGCCAGCAGAACCGGTTTGGTTTTCCAGTGTTCTCTGCAGGTAAGGAACATTATTGGTATGCTCCAGGCTGTCAATCAGGTGATCTACCCTGACCCAGTAAATCCCAGTGTCAGAATAGTCGGGCTTAGTGCCGGTTGTATAGAACAGGTATTTGTTATCAGGTGTCACATAAGGACCCCAACTGGCCAGTCCAAAATTAATGTCTTTGCCCAGGTTGCGGGGACTTGTCCATCCTCCGCCTGGTTTTGGGTAGCTGACAGCAAGTCCGGTAATTGTAGTCAGCAGAATATACGATTCATCCCTGGCAATATAGAAATCAAGATTATCCCATTCTGTATTTAGCGGTCTTCCAAGACTTGTACCAATGGTATCGGTTGCAGATATCACTACCTTGCTCCAATCTGAGTTGCCGACGCTATTCCGGGGCTTAGATGAGATATAGTGATTACCATTATTTGTTGTCTGGAAATAATGTGCTGAATTCAAATTTTTAAATACTCTTTCAGGTAGGGACCACCCCGATTTACATTTCACAGCCATATAGCTTTCATAATTCGCTCCGGCAGACTGGAAATATATAGTATCGCCTGTGATTGAGAGTACCGGAGCAAGGAATCCGGAAAATATATTAAACGGACCTGTCCATTTGTTATTTGTATATTTATAGTACTTTATAGTATCACCTTTGGCTGGATAATAACTTTTCACTTCTGAATAATAAATTTCATTACCGTCATTTGAAATAGCTATCCTTTCAGCAGCAAAAGACCCGGGATTTACGGACAATTCGAACCTTTTTGGAATAACTCCGGGAGGAGTTTGCCCTAAATAAAACAGCCCTTCCGGCCCTAATTGAGAAAAACCAGAATGGCCAATTAATGATAATACTAAAACGATTACAGATAATTTTGTCATGGCTTATTTTTTGATCATTGAATGAATTCCAGATACTCCCGATACTGCCGGTTTTTGTAATCTCAGAACATCAATATATTCCTGGCAGCATGAGGGTCTGAAAATGAAAAAGCTTATTAGGAAAATAGTCATTACTTTCATGATGAAAAATTTAGTGCTAATTATTTTTGAAATGTAACTATCACATCTCCGTGGCTACAATGGCTTTCATAATAAGCATGTGCATCGGAGGCCTTCTCAAACGGGTAGCTTCGGTCTATTACAGCGGTTATCTTGCCTTCTTCAACCAGTTTTTTAATAAGGACCAGGTCATCTACTGAAGCACTCGTCAGAATGCACCTGACTTTCCTGTTCCCAGTCAGACGTGTCCATAACATTTGAAGTAGCTTCAAGGTTTTAAAACTGGCATATATACAAGTTCCGTCAGGTTTCAGGATTGATTTATAGCCTGAAAAAGAACCCTTGCCCAGAACATCTATAATGATGTCGTAGGTTTCGTTATCCTGCGCGTAATTTCCTTTTTCATAATCGAATACTGTTTCAACACCAAGTCTTTTCACGTAATCCATTCGTTCCGATCTGCAGACACCACTTACAACAGCCCCGAAGTGATTTCTCAATAGCTGAATTGTTGCAGAACCTATACTGCCCGATGCGCCAACAACCAGGACTTTCTGACCTTTACTGATTTTAATTTTCTTTAACAGGTTAATTGCAACAAGCGACCCATATGGTAAAGCCGCGGCTTGAGCAAATGACACAATTGACGGTTTGGAGGCAATAATACCCTTCGAGGGTAAACAAACGTATTCCGCGTAGCCTCCCATCTTTTCACCTGTATATCCAAATACAGGTTCTCCTTTCTGTAATTGGAAACCTTTCCTTCCATCTGATTCAATTTCGCCGGAAAATGAATTGCCCAGGACTTTTATTCGTGGTTTTCTAATGCCAAAGGCAAGTTTGGCAAACAACCATAGAAGTAATGGCATATTGAATTCCTTTGCAGAAATGTATATAAAGTTACGAGCCATGATATCACCAAAATTCACTGCAACGGCATGAACCTTTACTAATACCTCACCATCTTTAGGTACAGGTTTTGGCATATCCTGAACTTTAAGCACATCGGGATTACCATATTCTGTGTAAATTATTGCTTTCATTTTACCAACCTTAACTCTATCGTTTATTTCTGATTTGAATATATGTCCACAACATTTTTTCGGGTATCAATACGTATTTCTAATATATTTGAAGTACCGCTCAACGAACTCAATTTCATATCCATGTCATAAGATTTACTGCTGTATTTAGCAAGGGAACCCGTGGCAGCGTCAACAGCCCAGCCAAACATATTTCCAAGATTGATCACACTTACAAAATTCATTTCTTTGTCGAGTGTAAAATACCTGGTTTCATATCCATCGAGCCTGAATTCAATTTCAGACCGGTTAAGGCTCCTCTTTATCGGCATACGGCAGGGAGTACTGCAAAGTTCTATTCCGTCTTTGTAAACAATCGCTCCCTGAGGAGTGGAATTAAATGTAATCGTATCTTTTGTTCCTGTCAGCAATGTGGCACATCCGGAGCTGACTAAAAGAATAAGTAATGTGGTAAAAAGTAATAGATTTTTCATTTTTCAGTTTCATTGATTTGTCTGACTTCTTTATACACCTTTGAACCAATCAGGCCTGCAAGTAATAATTCACCCAGTCCCCAGACTGTCCCCATTATTGTGAATTTCAAAGGCATAAATCCATATGCCACCAGCGATGCATTGCTCAGGAAATAGCCAAAAAAGAATATTATTAACGACGAAATAATTGCAGTCTTGATTTTCTTTACAAACAGCGGCTTTAATATCGAGTAAAGAAAGACAAGTAAGATCCCGTTACTGATACTTACAAAACAAAAGAATACCATTGCCCCGTTGCTTAATGGCGGTAAACCTCTGCTGGCAAGTATTTCATCCATCTCATTTCCTACAACCGGAACCATTGAAAGTGCACTGATCAGTAT
>Ga0129298_10001073_pt1 | contig 11385 bp, 12 predicted proteins | sample I19B2metaG_FD_94707 | JGI IMG/M metagenome (GOLD analysis project Ga0129298, IMG submission 94707) | Lake sediment bacterial and archeal communities from Gulf of Boni, Indonesia to study Microbial Dark Matter (Phase II) - ​I19B2 metaG | ecosystem: Environmental > Aquatic > Freshwater > Lake >...
GACGGCTTTAACGGCATATGGATCAACCCAAATAACCTCCAAGAAACAGCGGAGAAGATAATTCAACTCTACAAAGGTCGGTATATGGGAAGGAAAACTGAGGAGATCATTCAGAATTGCAGGGAATCAGCCGAGAAAATGTGGAGTTGGGAGAGGAGAGCAGACGCCCATAAAGAACTTTATACGTATCTGGTGGACGGACGCGTAGATGACGTTAGTAAAGACTTAGGAGAACTTTTACTGCCAACAGCAAGTAACATTTAGAAAAGGCAGTCATCTGCCGCATATTCACCTGAATACTCTTAGGAAAGTTGTTATGGATCCTTACGTATCAATAAAAGAGGAATTATCCTACAGGACGGTTAACGTCTCTTACTTGGCTTGGATTTCACCTAAGTCTATTGCTGAAAAAATCTTAGACGACTTTCTAGAAGGGCCAGATCTCTCGAAGAAAGTTGCCATTTAAGATGTAAGTCCAGTTTACAAAGGCGAACATATCTGTTTAAAAGTGAATAAAATAAATAGCATAGTCTTTCGGAAGTTTGAAGATTCCTAAGTGAAGAATATGGGATTAATTTCAAACCTATTTAAGAGGCACTTCGTTCATCAGAAAGTGTTTAGCTAAACCCTGACCGATAGAGTACATACTTCAAGCCAAAAAGAAAAAATAGAGGTACTCAGATAAGTTTAGGTGTATTCATATGATAATTTGTATGTTAACCTGGGAGTTTCCGCCCAGAATTGTTGGCGGGATCGCCCGTCACTGCCTAGGTTTAGCAAAAGCGCTTGTAAGAGAGAATTCTGAGGTTCACGTCGTCACTTTGGATTTTCCTGAAGCCCCTCTATACGAAGATGTGGAAGGCGTGAAGGTCCATCGTACAAAGGTTGAACTAGGTCATCCAAGCTTCACAACATGGGCCTTTCTGTTCAATCATTTCATGGAGAAGAAAGTTGCAGTGTTAAGCCAAGATGTTGATTTTGACATCATTCATATTCACGATTGGCTCACCGCTCCAGCAGGTATAGCTTCTAAGCACTATTTGAATAAACCCTTGATTTTAACCGTTCACAGCATGGAGATTGGCCGTGCGCAAGGACTTCACAGTCCAGACTCATACTTGATTGATGGTATGGAATGGTGGATGATTTATGAAGCGAAAAAAGTTATTGTGGTAAGCGACTCTATGAGGTGGGAGCTTCAGAACCATTTCCATGTGCCTCAAGAGAAGATTGCCGTCATTCCAAACGCTGTAGATGTGACGAAGTATCAGAGAGAAATTGACCGAGAGTCCGTTAGGAGGCGCTACGGAGTTGAATCTCATGAGAAACTGGTTCTTTTCATCGGTAGATTGGTTCCACAGAAGGGTGTAGAGTATCTGATCTGGGCTGTACCAAATATCGTTCAACATAGCCCAGAAGCCAAGTTTGTCATCTCTGGTGATGGATGGTCCAGAAATTATCTAGAGAGCCTAGCCGTATCAACAAGACACAGAGATAAAATACGATTCGAGGGTTTCATCCCGGATTCTGATCTTGCAGAGCTAACCATGAGCGCCGATGTCCTGGTAGTTCCTTCCGTTTACGAACCATTCGGTATAGTGGCTCTTGAAGGAATGGCGGCGGGCGTACCTATTGTTGCTGGAAATGTTGGAGGCTTGGCTGAGATAGTTGAACATGACCGAACCGGAGTCCTTGTTTATTCCAGAAACCCCGAATCGATAGCGTGGGGAGTAAACAGAGTTCTATCAGATCCTGGATATTCACGATGGTTGACCCAAAATGCTAAAAAGAAGATCAAAGAAAATTATAGTTGGGAGACAGTCGCTAAAAGGACATCTCAAGTCTATGAAGAGGCTTGTAGAAGGTGATACAACATGGCTTTAAGAGGTTTCTCGATGCCGGATGAAATTTACTTCCTATGCATGTTACACAACATAGGCGCAACTAGTCCAGATAAATCTTTGACCTTAGAGGAGATAACCAGATGGACAGCCATGGAACATGAGAAAGCGAGGTCAAATATACAGAAGCTAATTGAGACTAATTACGTCCAAGTGAACTCTAGTCGCGGAGTTGAAAGATACCACGTAACCGCGGATGGGATCAGAAAAGTATTAAGCATGTATAGCTAAGTTCACACTAAAATTCCATTTTTTGTTCCTCTTTCTGGACTGCCTCCCTCAGACTTAAGGATGCTTCTTCTGGAGGCACAACATTTATGAACATTCCGGTGCTCTTCTCGAAACCGGCCCATATAGCCAATCTAGGGTAGACTTCGATATGCCAATGATAATGTTCAGAAGGTACCATGTGAAAACCAAAATTATAGGAAGGGTCTCCTAAGAGAGAATTTAATCCACCAAAACAGAACCGTAAAGTCTCTGCCAGTTCCTTTATCTCGTTGAATGTCATATCCAAAAGTGTTGGCTGATGCCTCTTTGGGAATATCCAGAACTCAAAGGGGTGAACACCAGCCCAAGGAGCGAAGACAATGAAGCCCCCATTCTCCCGGATTAAACGTGGGCTTTCTCTCTCCTTTTCGATGATATCACAGAATACGCATCTCTTGTTACTATCCCAAAAACTTCTGCTCTTGTTAAGCTCCTCCATCACAACTCGAGGGAGGATAGGCGTGGCAATTACTTGAGTGTGAGCATGAGAAAGCGAAGCGCCAGCGTCTAACCCATGGTTTCTAAAGATTGAAACATACTTCACGTATTCACGTGAAGACAGGTAGCTTAACCGATCTTTATAAGCAGAGATGACGTGAACTAGCTGAGAAATCTGAGCTACACTGGGATGTTCATCGTGCTTAGGCGACTCTATAATCACTTCATGATGGCCGACGGCTTGCATAGATTCAAGATGTTCTACCTTGCTAATTCTCGCTTCTCCATCGCTTGGAGGTGTAAACGCAGGGTAAAGATTCGAGACGCACCTCACGACCCAGTCTTTATGGCGAAGGCCGTCGCTATCCTTGTCCTTAACGACTCTTCCGTCGACTTGTAGATATACGAGGACTGCTGGAGGAGTCATATTCTCATTTCCTGGACAGAAAGGGCAGATCGATGGTTTTCTCAACTCTTTAGCTTTTATGAAGTCCGTAGGTCTTCGTTTCCTTTGTGAGGCAATCACCACCCAGCGATCTAGGATGTAATCTTTCCGCATCTCATTAAACGGCATAGCAGGATCCCCTGTATGAAATATGCTGCAAATCTCTTTATACTTTCTTGAGGCTTAACAAGTTTTCATCAAATTAAAACGTTTTTACAGTCGAATTCCAGCCAAACTCGTCTTAAACGCTTTTCTCCTGTTTAAGCCTTACCATTTGTTTAGGGTCTAGTAAAACACAGATGGTCCCCCATATGCACACCTATTTGATCCTTCAAGCACCCCTTCCTGGCCAAAGAATCTTTATGCGTGCTCCAATCATCTCCACCGTAACCCTCTAAATAATCAAAACAAAAAACAATTAAATATGCAACATAGCAGAAATACTTGATTTAATGTTAAACCTGAACGTTAGAGGTAAGAATGTTGGAACCTGAAAAATTATGTGAATACCTCATGAAGGGAGCTGTAGTTGTTGTTCAGATAACACCCTTTGAAGACAAAGAAGAACTAGACATTGAAGGGCTGAGAGAAAATACAGCATTCCTTGTGGAGAAAAGGCATCTCGGGCCATTAATGCTTCTGCCCACGGGGAGCACTGGTGAGAGTTATGCACTAAATGATGAAGAAAGAAAGAAGGTTATCAGAACGGTTGTTGATGTCGCGAATGGTAAGGTTCCAGTCATGGCCGGTACGCACAGAGCAGGTGCCAAATGGACAGCAGAGCACAGCAAGTACGCCGAGGATGTAGGAGCTGATGGTGTAATGGTGATCCTACCTTACTATCACATACCGAGCGAGGAAGGGCTCTACAGGCACTATAAGAAAATAGCAGAGTCCATAAACATAGGCATGATGGTGTACAACAATGCAGACGTCTCGAAGATCTACATAAAGCCCCGTCTCCTTAAGAAGATGGTTGAGGAAATACCGAATATCGTTGCAGTTAAAGAAAACACACCTTTCATACCGACGCTCTATGCGCAGATTAAAACTGTCGGTGACCGTGTACCCGTAATTCAAGGCAGAGGTGAATGGTGGTTTGCAGCAACGGCCTTTCTAGGAGTTAAGGGATACGTATCTGGCTACGCGAACTTTGCTCCTGAATTTTGCATAGACCTTCTAAAAGCTGGAATGAACGGTGACTACGCCAGGTTAAAGGATCTTATCAAAAAGATGGATCCTCTTGAAGAGTTTGTGGCGGAGATGAATGAAAAATACGGGCCAACCACTTCAATTATGTCATATCCGTACGTTGACATGTACATGATCTACGGCGTGATAAAGGCTGCAATGGACATACTTGGCCTGCATGGTGGACACATGAGGTTACCACTTCTCGATATAAGTGATGAAGACAAGAAGAAACTGGAAAAGATAATCTTCGAAAAGACGGTCTTAGCTAAGACCAGATAGTTTTTGACTCCTTTTTGCACAGGGCTGAATATCGAGATCATTAAAATTTGCGCAAAACTTTTTTAAAAAAAGAAAAATGCAACAATTCGGACAGTATATACTCTAAATTAAGCGTCTTAATCTGTGTATATTCTCATAAATTTTGAAAGAATGCACAAAAGATATGTTTAATGGATGCGTCCGTTAATTTAATCAATAACTTTATTTATTATTAATTCCATTTTAATCATGGGTTCCGGTTTGAGAAGTATGAGCCAAACGAGAGAGAACATACTTAAATTATTGTGGAAGATGGAGAATCCAGTTACTCTTAAAGAGATATCCGAAAAAATAGGCTTAAAAATTCGATCAGCAAATATGCATTTGTTAAGACTCAAAATGGCAGGATACGTCTCAAAAACTGAGGATGGTTATTACACCATAACAGAACCAGGCAAAGAAATAATCGGATTCCCAAAAGTTGATGAGAACCTGGCTAAAAGAATCTTGAGCAAGACTCCGCCAGAGAAGGCTTTCCACTTCTATACTGAAATCGGGCAACCTTTAGGAGTATCCTCAGATAACTTAATTGACTTCTGTGATAAGATCAAATCGGTTGATGTAAGGTCCGTTGAGTTTCATATGGCGCGGGGAGACTTCGAATTGTGGGTTCATTTCTTAGGAGATGCTGAATTAGCCAAGAGGATAAGGCTGATCAGAGAGATGAGTTTAACTGGAGAATCTCTTCGAGATAGGATCTATAAAATACTCAAGTCCAAATCTGATGAACTACTCAGAAAAGTTGTTTAGTGGCACTTAATGGTTGAAATAAATTCTTTAGAAAACTCTTCAAATGCTTTCTCATCTATTTCACGATTTAGCGGCAACGGTCTGGCGATTTGTTCAAAAGTTGTGACCGAGTAGATTCTATTCAAATCTTCACAATACCATGTTACATTGGTATATAAAGATGATTTACGCGTAGTAAAACCTGACTTTCCCTTGGCTTTCTTGATGATTGCAGTGTGATTGTTAAGTTTTTCTTCTGTGGAGGATTGAAACTTAATACCGCGATACCTCTTTTTCAAATCCTTCAGATACCTCTTGTCCATCCACTTATTGAGGTCCTTATAGTCGTCTTCAAACTGTATATTTGCCATGGAAAAATACTCGAAAAGTATTCCCCTTTTTCTTTCCGTGAATGGAGTCAGTTTACTTTCAAGAAGTGAAAGGTAGGTTCTACCAACCATCATCTTTCTTTCAGTCAGTTGAAAAGACGGGGACGCCTTAAAACTGGACTCAAGCACTGTCCACACATTTAATTCTTCACCATGGCATTTAAGTGAAGTCAGCACTTGCCTCATGATCGTTCGAGAAGTCATGTTCATCGACTTAAATGCGAAGCGAAATATTATTACTCTAAGACTCTCCTCACAGTACCAAAAGTAGATGCGCTCTTCTACGGTTGACTTTAGGCTAAGGAATAAAGCGTCATGTTTAAAAACGCTCGTTGATCTTTTTCCTCGGATAGGGAGCTTCTGTTTACTATCCTTCTCCAACCTTTTAACAAATCCGTCCACAACCTCTGATAGGGGCTTCACATTCTTCGGTTGGATCCCTTCCCATTTAACCTCGAAGAAGTAACCCTCAGCTCCAAGCCTCATATATCCAGATTTCGCGTTTCCTCCTTCACTTATCAACCGTACATCTTGTGAAATCTTGAACAGAAAGCCATTCCAACCGAAATCCTTAAACTCCAAAGGATTGCACCACGCTAAATCATATTATTATTGAATCACTTGTAGAATAAATTTTCTTTGATACATTTAGACACAGTTGAATAGTCTCTTCTGTCTGGCTCTTTCTTTCATTTTTATTTCTAATTTTTCGCCTGATCCCTAGAATTATAAATTGACCGCATACCTCTTGTACTCCGAAATCGCCTTGACCCCCACACTTTTTACATGGATGATGATGGCAGTATCATCTTTTTGCAGATCTACTTAACCGATATGCAAGCAAAGTTTAAATAATTCAAGGATATATTACTCGCAGACGAAGATGCGCATACCTAAACTACTTGCGCCTGTAAACTCTTTTGAAAGCGCAGTTAGGGTGATTCGTGCCGGAGCAGATGAAATATACCTCGGTGTTGGGCTTCCAGGCGGTCTTAAGTGGTTCGTGTTATATCGTGGTCCTGGTACGGGTGGCCGCGGTCCAACATACGATGAACTGGGATGGATCGTGGATTTTGCTCACAAGAATAACGTAAAGGTAATTCTTGTTGTGAATGAACCGTTCATGTCAGAGACGCTAGAAAGACCAATGCGCGAACATATTCGTATGTGCCTCGATAAGGGAATAGATGCATTGATAATAGGCGACATAGGTGTCTTGTCAATTGTAAAGGATATAGGCGTAGACATACCGCTCTATGCCAGCACTTATTTTGTCTCTATGAACTCGGAAGCAGTAGATTTTCTAAGAGAACAAGGTTTCAGCAGAGTAATACTTGAACGCCATTTAACAATTCAAGAGATATCTGAAATTGTTAAACAGAGTAAGGTTGACATAGAAGTTTTCTGTCATTCTGGAGGATGCTCTAACATTAATGGCAGCTGCTACTTTTACCATTGGGGTTTCCAGAAATTTAAGCGAGCGATTAGAAAATTGAAGGTCTTCACATCGCCATGCACCATTCCCTTTGAAGTTTACGACTGGGCCGATCCCGAGAAAAAAATAGGCATCTCTCCGATTCTTGATGCTCTCACAATCTGTTCTATCTGCCATCTATCAGCACTAGTCGAGACAGGAGTTGCTGGCTTAAAGCTGGTTGGAAGACTTGAAGACGTAACAACCCAGGAAGCATCAACAAGGGTATACCGTAAACTCCTTGACCTTATAGGGGACAGTCAATTGAGGCATGATAAACTCAAAAAGATGATTAAGTCATCAAGACAAGAATTCGAGGAGGTTTATTCACCTTTAATGGCGCCATTAACATTCAGTGAGGCATGTTGCAGACCAAAACGCTGTATCTTTTCACCACTTTTGAATGCTCCATATAAAGTTCCTGTAAGGGCTTAAAATGAGGTTTTCAGCTCAAGTAGAAAATCTGAAAATCCTGGAGGAAGCCTTGCACAGTGGTTGCGACGATGTAAGATTTGGTTCAGAATTCTGCGAATGGAAAATGCCGAATTTGCATGTGTTGAGAAAAGCTTACAATCTTACAAATGACAGCGGAAAGGGTTTCAGCTATATTACGCCACGAGTTACTGATACGGGTATTAAAAAGATTAGAGAACACCTAGGATTTTTGAAAGAAAAAGGAGAGATAAAAGTAATAATTAATGATTTGGGTGTGCTTAATGTACTACGTCGGTATACTCGTTTAAAACCGCATTTGGGAAGGCAGCTGGTATATACTCCCGCAAGGTGCCCTTGGCCTGGAATAGATCGTAAAATAGCAGTAATCAGCCCATTAAGCGTATTAGCTTGGAAGCTCATTAGAAAACAGGCAGAAGATCTATATTCTCAAACAAGTTTGAACTATGATCGGACGATAAAGTTCTTCCAAGAATATGGGATTCAAGGAGTTGATGTTGACTGGATTTCCCGCTGTTTTGAACACTACAGCTTTCTAATTAAAAATGGTCTAAATCTTTCAGTTCACCTCCATTTGGTGCCTGTAACCATCACAAGAAAATGTCACACAGCTCGATTTCTGGGCGAGACGAACCTTGAGAACTGCTCTAAACCATGCTATAGAAGGGCGTTTCTATTGAAACCCAGTGAACTCGGTATAGAACTTCTTTTGTCCGGTAATGTTGTCTTCCGCTTTACGAACCCCTCCAAGAGTGATGTTAAGAAATTGGCGCAGAACATTGCCGAGTTTGTAATATCGATGAACTCTGCATCACGAATACAAAATTCAAAAGAAGTAGATAAGTTGATACTTGATTTAAAAAATGGAAAGTCTTACTGATAGCAATGTGAATGGGAAGTCCCGAAAGCAGATGCGAGTTGAGAACATCGCCAATGAACTCAAAAATAGCCGAGGTTGCTCATCAACTACGAGATTTTATTGCTGTACACATTTTTCTAGATGATCTTTTCTGCCTAAGGTCAATCAACATATTCTTAAATATGAGCAGACTATATTCATAGTCGTAACGAATATAGTGAAGGACTGGGCCACAAAAATGAACATCGGGAGGATGGTCCCGACCATCCTGATATCGTTAAGTGGTTTTTGGTTTATTTCAGGTTTTTTCGTTTTCATTTTCGCGTTGAATGCAGGTTTAGATTTGGCTACTGCTCTTGGTGGTTGGCTCATTTTTTATGGTATTCCTTGTTCTGCCTGCTGGTACGTCTTCTATAGATTTCGTAGGTCAGCGAAATCCGTTCGCTCGCAATCGCTCATCGGCAGGCCTTGCGCAAACTGCGGGGCTCTAATTCCCAAAGAGTTTGTAGGCAATTTCTGCCCAAACTGTGGTAAAAAACTGAATGACTGGCATGAAACATATCATCTTAGACGTCACTAACGCGCTGAAAATTGAGGCAACACCTTTCAAAACGCACCTTTAAAATGTTATTTCATTTTTCATTTTAAACATACTCAGTTAAGCTTCTCTGTCCAGCTCTATTTCTGATTTCCTTCTTTTCTTCCTTCTTCATCTGATTCTCGAAGATTATAAGCTGTCCGTAGACCCCGTCGTATCCAGGAATCACTTTGACCCTTCCTTCTCTAACGCGGATTACGGCATCAGCGATTTTTTGATCTACATAACTTGACATCTCCTCCATAGAAGCTTCCATAAGAGTCGTATATTCATCGCCGAATTTGGAAATAAGCATATTATATACGCCCCAAACCTTCTGCACGCTTGGGTATGCAAGTCCTAAAACAGTAGATATGATTTCTGAGAGAGGTAATAAGTGCACGTAACTAGGAACGATCTTAGGTCTATAGCCGCTAGGCCGGTCTGCCAACTCTTCCACACGTTGTTCAACACCCTTTGTTAGGTTTCTACCACAGACTGGACATCTGTTTTTCAGCTCAATAGCCTTTTCAGGAGAAAGAGAGACCTTGCAGTCTCTGTGACCGGTCCAATGGTATTTTCCGTACGCTGGATCAGTTTCGATCGTGAACTTGAAGCGTTCTGGATCCTTATTGCGGATGACATCCACTACTTCGTGATAGGTGAACTCTTTAAGTTTGAATACGTTGGCTTCTCTTCCTATTCTCCACGGCCAGAAGGAATGGGAGTCGCTGTTTGAGACCAAGGTGAACCTATCGAGGGCGCTGAGACGCCAATTCATAGGTGGATCCGAAGATAGTCCCGTCTCTAAAGCCGTTATATGTTTCGTCATGTCTTCGTAGCAGTCTTCGATCCTGTCGAATCCACTGAAGGCTCCAAATAGGCTGAACCAGGGTGTCCAAGCATGGGCGGGAATGACTAAGTTATCAGGAGAAACCTCCATAACCTCTTCTACAAGCTGAGAGGCAGTCGCATCCAGCAATGGTCTCCCGTCGGATGAAAGGTCACCATATTGAGTAAGCCGATCGCTTATCTGGGTCGCTACTTCTAAGCTAGGCGTTAAGATTATGTGATGTATCTTTTTGATGTTTCCATCCGCCTTGAAGATCGTTGAAACCTCCCCGGTGGTCATGTATCGAACTGGGGAATCTTGGCTTTTCGCCTCCCTGTAGAGGCCTTCCTCAGGGGCTTTGATCAATTTCTCTTTTAGTTCTTTAAACCATCTTGGGTGAGTGAAGTCTCCTGTACCGATTAAGTTTAAGCCTTTTATTTGTGCGAAGCGGGTGATCTCTTCTATATCCATTCTTTCGCTTGTTGCACGGCTAAACTTGCTATGGATATGGAGGTCTGCTATTATCCTATTTTTGGACTCTTTATCCAACTGCATAATGTAGTCACTACGAGGGCTACAGAGTTAGGACTTTTCGAGCTCCTCATTCTTTCATGTTCCCTTTTTGCCTTTTTAGGTTTTTTGTCATTTTTTTAACATTTTTCTTCACGCCTTTCTCAAACCGGAGAAGGAGATGTTGAGAAAGAATTTTTATGAATTAGGAATGATTAGGGAGTCAACATAATTAGGTCTGGGATTCTTTCATAGTGAGCTCTGTTCTTCGTTAAGATCGGGATTTTTCTTGATATGCATATGGAAGCGTTAAGAAGGTCCCGAATATCGATGACTGTGCCTTTCACTCTTAATTCTGCTCCTTTCTCACTAGCTTTCAACGCATCGTCAAGGGCAAAGGCTAGGACCTCATGTTGATTTAACAGACTTTCAACTTCAATTATTCTTTCCTCGCATTTTGACGAAAGATTTGCGCCTAGCATCAGCTCAAACGCCGTTATACTGGTTATGAAAATCTTAGTTTTCTCCCTCCACTTAATGAACGTTGATTTTCCTGGTTCTCGGCCTCTGAAGTAGTCTATAAGGATGTCTGTGTCGGCGCATAGGGTCTTTAAGGCTTCCATGTTTTCCATAGTTTTCTCACATCTTCCATTATTCTGTCCATTTCTTCGTCCCATTTGCCACTTAAGTTCTCAATTGGAATAATTGGCTTCATAATAGCTAGTGTTTTGCTTATAGGCTCTATAGAGACGTAGTCGCCTTCTTCTATTCCCAACTTCTTACGAACTTCTTCGGGTATAGTTACTTGATAGTTTCTTGTGACTTTTACCCTAGCCAATTTAAATTCTCCTAATATTAGAGAGTTCCTAGTAGGATATTTGGTAACTAGTATAAATATTTAGCCTCCTTTACGTTCCCTTTTTACCTTTGGGCTTTGTTTTTGCATTAGTATTTTGTATCATCGGCGATTATGCGGAACGTATGTTCTTCACCGTC
>Ga0129298_10001074_pt1 | contig 11375 bp, 10 predicted proteins | sample I19B2metaG_FD_94707 | JGI IMG/M metagenome (GOLD analysis project Ga0129298, IMG submission 94707) | Lake sediment bacterial and archeal communities from Gulf of Boni, Indonesia to study Microbial Dark Matter (Phase II) - ​I19B2 metaG | ecosystem: Environmental > Aquatic > Freshwater > Lake >...
ACCAATACTTCGGGATAGGCTACTATCGTGAACGGCTGCTCTACCAATTTTTCCAATAGGGCTGAGGTATAACAACGCACTCCAAAATCATTCCTAATCGATAGAAAAAAGAGGGGATTTGCGGGAGAGGAAAACACCAATCTTCAAGCGGAAGGTTTGAAAATGAAGGACATAGTTGTCTATGACACCTCCTACGGAAACACCAAGACAATCGCAGAAACCATCGCAGAGACTCTCAAAGCGTCCGGAATAGAAGTCGATCTCTTCGATGTGAAGGACATGAAAAAGTTGAACGCAACGGACTACAGCTTTCTTGTTCTCGGTTCTCCGACACGATTTGGCACGATGAGCTTTGCTGTCAAAGGTTTTTTGGGCAAGGTGAAGAGTGAGCAGTGGATGAACAAGCCTTTCGCAGCCTTCGACACTAAAAATCCTGAGAACATGGAAAAGAAAGAATGGAGCGCAGCCGAAAAGATTGCTGAAAAGCTCAGAGACAAGAAGATGAACCAACTGTTGCCCGTTCTGAAAGCCGCCGTGTTGGGGCAAAAGGGACCGCTTGTGGAAGGCGAAATCGAACGGACAAAAGAGTACGCAAACAGGGTCGCGATTGAATTGAAGAAATAAGCGCGCGCCGTCAGCATGCACGAAGAGATTTTTCTATTCGACACACCAGTCCAGAATAGGGTTGGGAGTTGGTCCAATTTGAGAATTACTATCTTTAGGATTGGTTGATCGAGTTTTTAGATTTTATATCTATTTCTTTTCACCTTCAGCGTCTAGATTTACCAATTTTGCAATGCATTTGAATTATTGCTCCAAGGGGTATACCCCATACTTCCTTGCAGCTTTGTAGGCTGCGATGGCGTTGATAGTTGGCGTATCGGGGTTAAGCTCATCTGTGCTGAGACAAAACCCTGAACCTGGGGCCGCCTTTTCTATGGATTCTTTTGCTTGGCGTTCAACATCATCAGGGGTGCCGTGTTGAAGGAGGTAATGGTTGTCGACACCGCCTATTAGAATCAGCTTGTCGCCGTACTTCTTCTTTATTTCCCCTATGTTCATGACCTGAGGTTCCACCGGCCACAGCCCTTCGAAACCGGCATCGATAAGGTCGTTCAACATTGGCTCGGTGTTTCCTTCACTATGATAGATAAGCTTGATACCTGCCCTTCTGATGGGCTGAACCATCTTCTCTACAGTAGGAAGCCAATCATTCCTCAAGAAATTGGGGTTGAATAGCAGGCCTTTCTTGTGCGCTATATCGTCGCCGTATATGAAAGCTGGACCTATTCTTGCCTCCGCGTAGCTTCTTACATACGCGCTGGCTGCGATAGCTATTTTTTCTATCAGTTTTCGCAACTGATTCGTCTCGCGAAACATCGCTTGTACAAATAACGGCCACCCCAATATGCGGTATGAGGTCTCTAAGACTGAGCCCCCATAGCCTATGAAAACAACACCATGTTTTTCGTAAGCCTTTTTAGACCTTAGAAACTCCGAAGTTTGTTCCTCAATGATCCTATCTTCCGACAATGGCTCAACTCCTATCTCAGCTAGATCGTTTAGATTCTTAAAAGGCCGATCTATAACCCAGGTCGTTTGAGCAACCGGATCCCATCTAAAGGTAAAAGGCTTCTCACAAACAATTAAGCCAAGACTGTAATATTTGCTCTTCCACACCCTCGCGGGCTCCTCGTCGATACTAGCCGCACCGACTCCTCCATATGCCACATCTAAACCTAGAGCCTTATGGGCACGAGGAATCAGCTCCTCAGGGGGACCTGTCCCACCTACCTCTCGTATGACTCGAGGGCTTCTTATACTATCAAGAGTTGGTACCCTATCCGGTTCCTCGAAGTTCAGTACCCTGACAAACCTTTCGTACGAATCCATCTTCCGTGTCTCGACACGTACTATCGAGTAATGAAGCTTGATATTAATTATGCAACCTACCGTGCACGACAGTTAAATGCCCTGGGAGGCGATGATTCCACCGAGGAGAGACTGTTTTGTACACTACGTCGGTATCTAGTCCCGGAAGGTGAAGGACGGCTGAGAAAGATCGAGACAAGGCGAAATCGATAGGATAGAATGAGACAAGTTCAAAACGAAGATTAAGCACGCGCATCGAGAGTGGCTGGCTACTCGCTGAGGTTAAGAAAATTTTGAGTTGGTTATCAGGTAATGTTAGTTTCGAACTTCTTCACAATCTCGTGTAGATCTTCCTGTATTTTTGGGTCTAGCGGCTTCGGTTGATACTCACGTAAGATTTTCTCAGCCTTCTCGTGTGCCTTCATAACGATGTCCTTTGCTCCCAGCTCAGTCCAGCGACCATATGTAGCCCTAGATGATATTGCTGGCATCCAGTGCTCTCTTCTGAGATGCATCAATGTTTCTTTTTCCTTCAAGTAGTGACCAGCAACCCCAACCTTCTTGATCAATTCAATGCTAAGCAAGTCTGGACTCACATCGATTCCGCGAATGAAACGATGCAGGAATCCCAGAATCTCGTTGTCGATCACCAGTTGTTCATGGCTTACTGTCAAACCAGTCTCAAACATCCCAGAATTGACTATGAGGTCTACGCCCGCAGCCATGGGTGCAGCAGTTGTTATTATTCTCTCCCACGCATTTTGCTCATCTTGGCAGTGAGAATCCGTGTCCGGTGCGATCGAGTGAGAAGGAAGATTGTAAAGCTGAGCGAGTTGGACACTGGCGATTCTGAGTAGCGCGGCTTCTGGAGCGCCGATTATCGGAGTTGCTTCCTTCATGTCGAAGACTGTTGGTGCACAACCGTACATGACTGGGCTACCCCTATTCGCCAGCTGTGTCATCAGGATTCCACTCAGATTTTCAGCATTGTGAACTACAAGGCTTCCAGCTAGTGTAACTGGCGAAGTAGCCCCTGTTATCGGTTGGGGCAGAATCTCGCACATGAGCCCATTTTTTGAGGTCTCAATCAAAATCTCAATTGCTTCAGCTTCCCAGTGAAGTGGGCTGGTTGGAGAAGACTGAATCGATATCAATGGAGCTTCACTCAAATTGTCTACACCAGCCACTGTCCTCGCCATATCAAAGATAGTCCTAGTTGTTGTTACGCGAGATGGACAGAAGAATAGATGCTTCTCCGTGTTAAGAAACATGGCTTCTGCGGCACGGACATCTGCTGAAAGCGGCAAAGTGTCTTGAGGGATGGCCTGCGTGCCGACACCGTCTATGTTGTCCAAGGCATCAGCAAGTTTTGCAAAGTTGGCCACATCCTCTTTCGTAGCCAGTCTACGGGTGCCGGTCTTAGAGTCGAGCATATGAATCGCGTTGAATCCACTGAAAGCGTGGGTCCTCCCTTGACCGAGTTTAAGGGACACCTCACAGTTGCGATTGAAGAATTTAATATTCTCTGTTTTGGGCGCTGAGTCCAACGCGTCGTTAATAAGGTATTCTGGTACCTTCACAATCTTTGCTTGAAGGTCTACTGTTGCACCAGCATCCTTCGTAATCTTGAGTGCTTTGTCACTCTCAACCTTGACGCCTACTTCCCATAGTATCTTCAGCGATGCGTCATGTATGGCTGACAGTTCATCATCTGAAAGCACTTTCAGTTTGCTGAGCTTCACGACGATCTCTCACCGATTTAGAAGTTTCCTAATCTTTGCAACCCCTGTCACTGCGTTGTCAGCGTAACCGTCAGCTTCAATCCTCTCTGCCCACTCCGGGGTTACGGCGGCCCCTCCTATAATGACTTTCACTCGATCTCTTAATCCGGTTTCCTTGAGCGCTTCAACAACTTTTCCCTGCTCAGGAAAAGAGACCGTTAGTAAAGCAGACATGCCAAGGACCTCGGCGTTCACCTCTTTCGCTTTCTCAACAAATACTTCAGTAGGTACATCGACGCCCAGATCGAATACTTGAAAACCACTAGCTTCAAGCATCGTAATCACAATATTCTTTCCAATGTCATGGAGGTCGCCCTTTACTGTGCCGATGACGATACGCCCTAGACTCTTCGTCTTCAAACCTTGCTTCATAATTTCAGGTTTGAGGATGCTAACGCCAGCTTTCATAACCTCACCTGCCATTATCAATTCAGCTATGAAGGCTTCCCCGCTGGCATACTTCTCACCTACCATCCTAACGCCCCTTGAGAGTGCCTCGATTATTTCGGTAGGAGTCATCCCGACTGAGACAGCTTCTTTAACAACTGCCTCGACTTTTGGCGGATCGTATTCCTGAATGATTTGAACCAATTTATCGTGAAGACTTTCATTGCCTGACATACCCATAACCTATTTTGAGCTGAATAAAAGTGAGTATCAAGATAATTCTTTGGCTAGCATGCGAATTCCATCGATTATTTGACTAATATCTTGTTTCGTAAGTAGGGGGCTTACATCCATATGAACAGCTCGACCCAGTAGCTCCAGTGTCCTAGGGCATTCGTCACCTTTGAACGGAGTAACCCTCTTCCAATGTGCGTAGACATGCCAATCAGGTTTAGAAGGATCGTAGATAACAAAAGTTCCGTATCCAGGTCCAGTCAAATTGTTCTTGCATAGGGCATCTGCAAAAGCTTTAGCTTTCCCAGCGTTCTCTAAAAAGAAGATCAGACAGATTCCAGTATCACCTTTCTGGTCGGGAACCTCTCTAAACTCGATCGCTTTTACATCTTCTATTCCCTTCTTTATGGCTTGTTTCGCCCTTCTCGTAAGACTAAGGATCTTATCAAGCTTCTTCAACTGCTCTAGTAGGATAGCTCCCGCGATCTCGCTCATTCTGAAATTCAACCCGTAGAGTGGCTCGCTCTCAAATTTCCCCCAGAACTCTTCTCTCACCAACGCTGCCATATCGTGGAACATTACAGCTCTCTCAAAGAGTCTCTTCTCATTGGTCGTTATGGCGCCTCCTTCACCGGCAGTTATGACCTTATTCAACTGGAAGCTGAAAGCGCCCATGTCACCTATTGATCCAATTCTTTTGCCTCGATAACTCGCACCGCAAGATTGAGCGCAATCTTCAATAACTGCAAGCCTATGTTCCTTCGCGATTCTCATGATCTCATCCATCTTACAACCGATTCCGCGCATGTGAACAGGAATAACCGCCTTCGTCTTTTCTGTAATTTTTGTCTCTAAATCTTCAGGATCAAGCGTAAGCGAGCCGTCTACTTCGGCCAAGACTGGGGTAGCTCTAGTAGCCATAACTGAGGTTGCAGTGGCAATCCATGTATACGCCGGAATTATCACTTCGTCTCCAGCTTTAACTCCTGCTGCCATTAGCGAAGTCAGAAGAGACGCTGTTCCTGACGTAACCCCGAGCGCATACATTACGCCAATCTCGTTGGCGAAAGCGGTTTCAAATTTTCGCACTTTGTTGAGAAACTTCGGACCGTAGTACCGGAAGAGCGACTGGGCATCAAGGACTTCCATAACAGCTTTTTTCTCTTCTTTACCGATCATCGTGGCGCCTGGATACATTGGCGGAAGAGGCTTATCCCGAATCTTTCTACCTTTCATAAATATTCCTTGAAGGTTCAATAGATTTTCTACTGACTACTTAAAATTTTATGTAGCTAGTGAGATAGTTTTGTAGCTTTATAGGAGGGGTCATAGAGGTGGCTGAGAGGAGACCAAAAGTAGGGCTATTGATGCTTGGAGCAAAGTGGTTCTGGGAAACAAAGATGGTGGATCAGACGCTGGTCGAACTGATAAAGAGTGACGTCGCGATGATTGAGCAGGCCCTTAGCAAAGGCTTAGACTTGGTAAGTAGCGGGCTTGTGACAACTGAAGAGCAAGCTAGAGTTGCCGCTGCAAGATTTGCTGAAGAGAATGTTGATCTAGTACTGTTCTGTAGCGTGATCTGGAGTGAGGATCAACCCGCACTTGCCGTGTTGAGAGAAATCGGTCATTTGCCGCTCGTCTATTGGTGCTACACCCCTTGCGCCAAACTTCCGTCTGAAATGACGGTATCGGACTTGATACGATGGAGCGGCCCTGTGGGCGCTCAACAAACTGGAGGTGCCATAAGACGGTTCAACAAGGACCTTGGGTTCGTCGTCGGGAGCCTCGACGATAGGAATGTTATCAAGGAGATTTACGAGTATGCCGAGGCCGCGAAACTCGTCAAAGATTTGAAGAATTTCAAAATCGGGTTGCTTCCTTGCCATTATGATGTTATGACGAACACATTTGTCGACGAGTTTGCGCTTATGAGTCGAATAGGTCCTGTGGTGAGATACGTTTCCGTTGCTGAACTTCTATCAACTACCAAGGAAGTGAAAGAATCAGAGCTGGATATGTTTGTCAACGAGCTGAGGAGAAGATATGAGATAGTAAATATATCAGAAAGAGGGATGTCTCACGCGGCGAGAGTATCTCTAGGTCTAGCAAGACTCGTTGACAGACTTGGATTGGATGCTCTGTCAATATCTGACTGTAACGAAGAGTTGCATAAGGTTCTAGGATGCCGCCCATGCCTCTATGACGGAGCGATTCGCGAGAAAGGTGTGATCGTGGGTATGGAAGGCGATCTACTGTGCCTAACAGGTCAAATTATATTGAGCAGATTAATGAAGAGCCCAGCGATGTTCACAGAAATCTTCACTTTCGATCTAGCCGAGAATATCCTCCTATTGGGTCATGCCGGCATGCATGATCCTAGTCTGGCAAAGAACGACTCACAAATCAAGATAACTCCAGACTATGAGTATCCAAATGAAGAGAGCGGAGTCTGGATGTCTTTCGCGGCTAGAGAAGGCCCAGTAACTCTCCTCTCAATTGTAAGTCGACGAGATTCCTTCGGACTCGTAGTTGCCAGAGGGGAAGCTTTGCCCAGCAATACCAAGCTCCAAGGATATCCACACATATTGATCAAACCAGGCGCTCTAGTGCGAGACTTCCTTCAAACGGCGTCTAAGGCTGGAGCGACACAACACTGGGCCATTATCCACGGTGACGCTGTAGGTAAATTAGTGAAACTCGCCGATTTTCTCAAACTTGAAAGGTTAATCGTCGGCTGAGATCAACTCTGACAGATGCGACCGGTCACGAATAAAGCGGTTAGATAACTCTTTGGTGACACTAGGATTCTCTGAAGGGAAACCTACATCCTCAAAGCCTACATTTTGAATTCCAGCATGCCTTGAAGACTTATAGTTCTATCATGGTGCGTAAGTATCAACTTTAACATCTAAAACGCCTAAGTAGATTTGGGTCTTAAGAGTCTGTCCCTATAAGCTATCCTCACTCGGTCCAACAATATCGCAAATATGACTAAGAGCCCTGTGGAAACCTTCCTTAGCTCTGGGGAAACGGCAAACATAGTTAGGCCAGCTTCGAGGGTTCCTACAACGAGACAACCGCCAAAGGTGTTAATAACAGAGCCTCTTCCGCCGGTAAGAGAAACCCCGCCGATCACGGCACCCGCAAAAGCTGGAAATATTGCACCATCCGCTAAATTGAGTGGAATACCGTTGCAAAATCCAGTATATATCAGAGCACTCGCTCCGCTGAAGAACCCACCTATCGTATACGCCAAAAAAATGACCGAACTTGCCTTGATTCCCAACATCATAGCTGACTCTCTATCTCCACCGGTTGCATAGATATGGATCCCAACCCTCGTGTACCTGAATCCTAACCCTAAGATGATGAGAGTAGCTATGAAGAATGGGGTGGCTACATAATCGATCCCTCCAAATGAAGTATAGTATTTTGGTAAATCGAGCCCCCAAATCGATTGCGGATGGATCATGATCGTTAGTCCATCGAAAAAAAGAAATGTCGCTAATGTCGCAAGAAAAGGGTTTAAGCCTACAGTCCCGACTAAAAATCCATTTAGCATGCCACAGAGAGCGCCAAAAGCGAAGGGCATGATGAAAGCGAAAATGGGGTTCAAATGTAAATTGCGCATCAAAATATATCCGGACAACATCGCCACCAGTCCAGTTATTTGTCCTATCGATAGATCAAAATTTCCCGTTATCAATGGGATCGATTCGGCAAGGACTAGAAAACCAATTGGAACCGAAGAGTAAAGTAAAAATCTAAAAGTATCCAAATTCAACATCGCATTCGGATTAAGAATAGCGAACGATACGTAGAATAACACTACTAGCAACCAAGCCATCTGGTCGAGAACAAAAACAAAGATATTTTCTGTGGTCAATCTCATTTTTGAACCCCCTTGATTATCTCCAAAATCTTGGATTCTAGTTCATCCACAGAACGAAATTCCTTTTTCTTAACATCGACTTTCTTTTCACCTCTATCTAAGATCACGACCCTATCCATAACCCTAAAAATTTGACGAAGTGAATGAGTGACGAACAAACAAGAGATTCCGGTACTTTTCAGCGCCTCGGTAAATCCTAAAACTCTTTCCACGCCCATCACCGATAACGCCCTGGTAGGTTCGTCCAGAATGACCAATCTTGCCTTGAAATACATGGCCCTTCCTACTACTACACCTTGTTTTTCTCCTCCAGAGGCGAACCTCACCTCTTGATCAGGGCCTATTCTCAAATTTAGCCAGTCGACTACTCTTTGCGATTCTTCTTTCATCTTCATGTAATCCACTATTTTCAGGAACCCGAACTTTTTTTCCGGTTCTCTCCCAAGAAATATATTCTTGGCTACGCTGAAGCAGTCGACTAACCCTTTCTCCTGATGTACTGTCTCGATCCCTAACCTTCTAGCATCCTGGACCGATGAGATTTTGACTTTTTCGCCTTCCCAAAAAATTTCTCCTTTGTCAGGGTATAGACGTCCCGATAGGATTTTTACAAGCGTTGATTTACCTGCGCCATTGTCCCCGACAAGTCCAACAACTTCTCCTCGATAGATATCCATATCTACTCCATTTAGTGCATGAACTCTTTCAAACCATTTGTGAATATTTCTTAGCGTTAGAAAGGGCTCCATAAAGACTGCCTTCCGCACTATTCTCATATGTTGGATATGCGATGAATTTTCAGTATAAAAAAGGAAGTAAGAAGAATTCTAAGCCAGCCACTTATCCGCGAGTACATACCAGCCTACATATGTATCAACGTTCTCAGGCGTGATTATAGCTGCCCCCGTTTTCAGCCATCTATGACCGAACGCACTTTCGATCTTCGCTGGGGCCCAAACTGGATTCGTCCATGGATTTACACCTTTATGTTCTAAGCAACCCTTCTCCAAAGCCACGTTCCAAGTTCCATCCGGCTGGGGGCCATCCGGCTTAGTAATATCGTCGATTACCGTAGTTCCTACTGGGGGTAATGCATTTACACCTTTCTCGATGACGAGTACTGTGAAGTACTGACCTAATCCCTCCCAATGCGGATTGGGTACATCTGAAACCACGTCGAGCAAGCCTTCTTTTATGTACTCTACCAAGGCTTTGCAGGCATCGAAACCCCCTACGAACGGGTGTCCCGGTTTACCCCTCGGAATGGCGACCCCTGCCCTCTTCACGCCTTCAACGCATCCGATCGTTGTCGTCATGTTAGTTCCCAGGATCATCAGAGGTTTGCCCATCCCCGCAATCGCATCGACGATCGCTTTTTGAGCTTCGTCCGATCCCCAAGTAGGGCATTCAAATCTTTGCAATTTTAGGTCCGGGTATTTTGCGAGCACATTATTGTACCCTTCCCAAAGCATTCTAGCTTGGGTTTCACCGTAAGGTCCACTCGCTACAAACACGTTGCCTTTCAATTCGAGTCCCGCCCCCTTTATCGCATCTACCATAGCCTTGGCGATCATTTCCCCAACTTCAACCGTACCAGACATAACGGTGATAGCTATCGAATCGGTCTCAGCAGTGGTGTTGGTGCAAATCACAGGTACTCCTTTTTCCTTAACCGCCCAATCTATCACTTCGGTTAAGGCTTTGGGATCCGTTGGGCTTATGATCAAAGCGTCTACACCGACGCTCCCGACCAAGTATTTCACGTTCTTGATCTGAGTCTCGACGTCTCCATGTGGGTTCAAAACCATCAAACCGTATCCATGATCCTCGGCGTAAAACATAGCTCCCTGAACGTCAACCCTATACCAGTCGTCATCGACGTAATATGGTGAAAACCCGAAGATGTATGCCTTCCTCTTTGGCGTTGGAGTAGGTGTTGGGGTCGGTGTGGGTGTAGGGGTCGGCGTAGGTGTGGGAGTTGGCGTTGTTGGAGGAGGCTTAGTCGCTTCATATATTCCGTATCCTGCAGCGGCAACAACCGCGACAACTACGATTCCTCCACCGTACATCAAGTACTTGCGCCTAGTGATCTTCGCTTTCTCTACTTCACTCAAAACATATCACCATATTTTCCAAGGCTAAATCTTGCCTTGTGGGTTATTTATATCTTCCCAACCAAATGAAACGATATCACGCCGAATCCAAATATTCAGTAAGCTCCTTGAAAAATCGTTCCCAGTAAACGGAAAAAAGAGAGGGGATTTGCGGGAGACATCGCCAATATAAGAGGGGTTTGAGTCCCACTCCCCGCACTAAGGTCGAAGATTTCCTTCTTGTCATCTCTTTGACGATATACGCGGCACTCTAACACAGTTATGACAACAGAAGATTGTGTAGAGATAATCACCTACTACCCAAGGTGTCTAGACGCCTTAACCATAATTTAGAATGAAATCTATACGCGTTCGATCCTGAAGGTCTTTTTCAGTATACATTATATCGTACGAGAATCATTGAAAACACCTCAACTATCTCAGCAAGGTAGTTCCAATACTATTTCGTCACGCCTCATACTTGTCTCTTCCTGGATTTTCTTCTTTAGTTCTCGGAGAGTTAATTCGACCCCGAGCTTCTTTCTTACACTTCTGATGATTCTTAAGAGGTCTTCAGATTTTGGGTCGACTTTAACGAGTTTTCCTTTGGAGGAATAAGATGATTTAATTCTGACGATTTCATCAATGCTCTCTCGTTTAGATCTGATGACAACCTTGCGCACTGCAAGTCTGTTGTTAGTGTGAACGTGTTTTGTGTCAATTACGTTATACCCTGTAGAACCAAGTTCCGTCATAATAACTTCGCCTACATCGTCGAGGTTCTTCTCATCGATATCTATGAAGAAGAGTAGGCCAATCCTTCCTTTTTTCGTTACAGTTTGGGTTACATGAACGTTGTTTGCGCCTTTATCGAGCAATTTGTCTATGACGTATGAGATCGTATCCCCCGAAACATCATCCACAGCCGCAACGACGAGCATGAATTGCACCAATTGGCAAAGGTGTGGGAAAAACAGTTTTAAGGTTCTCCCATGAACTTCAACGCTATTTCTCCAACTTTTCTAGCCCTTGACTTTGCTCCCGGTCTGCAAGCTGTGACGTAGGCGGCTTCTTCTGCTTCCTGTGCTGCTTCCTTTGGATTTGCCTTGTTCATGG
>Ga0129298_10001079_pt1 | contig 11351 bp, 11 predicted proteins | sample I19B2metaG_FD_94707 | JGI IMG/M metagenome (GOLD analysis project Ga0129298, IMG submission 94707) | Lake sediment bacterial and archeal communities from Gulf of Boni, Indonesia to study Microbial Dark Matter (Phase II) - ​I19B2 metaG | ecosystem: Environmental > Aquatic > Freshwater > Lake >...
ATTGGGTTGAGCGTGGAAGCGCCGGTTAAGCGGGTCATCATATTCCTGCTGGCACCGGGGGCACATTTTGAAATGTTTCATCGTTGTCCGGGGGCGGTCATAGGGTATATCCTCGATTATGGTGAAGCGTGGACCACAGTTGGTGCAGTTAGTGAAAGGATAGCGATAGCGCCTGTCCTCCGGGGCAAAAATTTCACTCAGGCAGTTTTGACAGATAGCAATATCGGGGGAGATGAGCTGGTATTTCCCCTCTTCAGCAATGCTGTGGCGAATCTCAAATCTCTGGTACTTTTTACGGGTGGCGGAAAGGCGCTCTACGGCGATATTCTCCACATTGGCTCGAGGTGGGGCTTCCTTGGGCAGTGCCTGCAGAAATTGCTCAATAGCCTCTGACTCCCCTTCAACCTCAATCTTGACACCCTCTGAGGTATTGCATACCCAGCCTTTGAGGTGGTATCTGGTGGCTAGCTGATAGATGAAGGGGCGAAAGCCAACTCCCTGCACCACCCCCCGCACACTGATTTGAGCCAAATCACGAACCGATGTTTCTGCCATTTTAAGCTACCTTCCGATTACTGGGCAAGGCTATGAACTGCGGTGTTTCTTCTTTCTTCTCTCCCCTTTCAGCCAGGAGAACCAGGCTTCCAGCCCTTCACCGGTTTTGCAGGATACCGGGAAGATTTGCGCTTTGTCATTGAGCCCGGTGACTGCCTTGCGGAAAGCTTCCATATTGAAGTCCAGGTAAGGCAAAAGGTCAATCTTGTTAACCAGCACCACATCAGACTCGGCAAACATCAATGGATACTTATAGGGTTTGTCATCACCTTCGGGCGTGCTCAAAAGCATCGCCTTCCTGTCTTCACCGAGGGCGAAAGAAGCCGGACAGATAAGGTTGCCGACATTTTCAATAAGGAGCAGGTCGATTTCCTCCAGTGGCAAATTATCGAGCGCATTCGCGGTCATGTTTGCATCGAGATGGCATCCCCCATCGGTGTTTATCTGGACGACCGGCACTCCCTGTTGATATACTTTGTCGGCATCAATCCGGGAGGCGACATCACCCTCAATGACGGCGATTCTAGCCTTAGATTTAAAATGATTTATTGTTTGCAGGATGAGGCTGGTCTTTCCCGCACCCGGCGATGACATGATATTTATCGTCAGAATGCCCTGCTTTTCCAGCCGCTCCCGGTTTCTTCTGGCGATAGCGTCATTGGCGCTTAAAATGTTCTGCAAAACTGGAATTTCCATCTAGCTTACCTCGATACTGGAAACGTAGCACTCCTTTCCCGATATTATCTCTACTTTTTGACTCTGGCAATCGGGGCAAGTCCAGCAAAGGTTACCGGGTGAAAAAACGCTGCCACAACTGCGGCATTGCAGTTTAGTTGGCGGTCGGTCGAAGGTAAGCTTGGCTTCAGCGGCAATGGTATCTTTACTAAGCAGGTCAAAATAGAAATGAACGCATTCATCAACGATGCCAGTCAGTTCCCCGATGATGAGGTTGATTTTGGTGATTTTGCTCGCTTTGGCTGCCTCAGCCTGCTCCAGTGCAATCGATATTATACTCTGTGTAATGGAAAGCTCGTGCATATTGCTGAAATATTAAAACGGTATATCAGTTATTACCCTACTAATACAATTATAGGCAATTTGCTCTATGTCCTTCAAGCTAAAATGAAAGCTCTGAACTATTTCCGCTTTGGAGGATTAACTCTGGCTTCGATGACCAGGTCTTCCCCCACTCGGTGTATTTTGCTGAATGATAATTTTATCGTTTGATTGACCTCTCGGACATTTAGCTCTCCCACCGCTTCGATGCCCTTGCCCATTATTTTCGGTGCGATGGCGATGAACATCCTGTCAGCTAAATCCTGGCGCAGGAATGAGGTGATAACACCGGCGCCTCCCTCCACCAGAACCGAGGAAATGTTACGCTCGCCTAGCAGGCAGAGCAAGTGTTTCAGGTCAACCTCTCCTGACTCATCCTCTCTAGCTAGCAGAACCTCAATTCCCATCTGATGCAATTGGGCTAACCTCTCCTTATTGCCACGGGGAGTGGTGGCAATGATGGTGTGCGCAGCTTCCCGACTCCTGATTACCTCAGCGTCCAATGGTATTCTTAATTGGGAATCCAGGATGACTCTGGTCGGGTTTCTCCCTTTGACTAGGCGCACGGTGAGCTGAGGGTTATCCGCCAGCACCGTGTCTATGCCAACCAAAACAGCGTCATGGGTCGCCCGCAACTGGTGTGCCAGTCGCCGGAATTCTTCTGCGCTTATCCATTTGGAGTCTCCGGTGGCGGTGGCAATCCGACCATCCAGCGTTTGGGCGAATTTCAGGGTGACCAGAGGGAGTCCGGTGGTCATATATTTGAAATGGGACTCATTTAAATTGCGGCACTCCTCTTCCAGCACTCCAACTTTCGTTTCAATTCCATACTGCTTTAGCATAGCCACACTTTTGCCATTAACCCGTGGATTCGGGTCCAGAGTTCCCATGACCACCTTGCCGATTTTTTTCTTGATTATTTCGTCCACGCAGGGAGGCGTTTTACCGTAATGGCAGCAGGGCTCCAAGGTGACATATAGGGTTGCTCCGCTTGGGCTCTCCCTGGCGCTCTGGAAGGCATTGATTTCGGCGTGATTATCACCATAACGCTGGTGGTAGCCTTGCCCAATAACGCGATTATCTTTAACCAGAATCGCCCCCACCATTGGGTTTGGGCTGGTCTTTCCCCGACCCCTGCGGGCTAGCTTCAAAGCCTGTTTCATATAATCTTCGTCAGTCAAGTTTATTCCCTCTTCTTCGGTTCTGATGGACTCAGGCAATCTTCTTGATTAAGACGGTAATGGTTACCTTTTCTTCCTGAACGTTTATCTCTTTGAATTCCAAGTCTATTTCTTCCTTATCACTTAAAGAGGCTTCAGTCAATTGACCCAGTAAGTCGTCAGTTTTTTGCCTGATGAAAGCCACAATTTTGTCTTTTATTGCCCCCGGAAGCGGCACGAAACCAAAGCTGACATCGACCACGGTCACCGCAGGTTTGCCTTCTTTGAGGTTAACCTGGGTCTTTGCCTTCAGCGTAACCCCCAGGCCAAGAATAGCCGTTTTAGCTTCAGTTAATATATGATTATTTGGCTGAAGGTCAATATGGATGCTGTTTACTTCTAACGGGATGTCTTGCGGTATTTCCGTCTGGGTCAGTATTTTTGTTGCTTGGTCATTAACTTCAGCTTCGGTGAAGACCAGGGTTATCTCCTGGCTCTGGCCGGTGGTGGCGACATCTATTGCCGTCTGTCTAAGGCGGGCAATCTTATCCTCAAAGCTTGGGGCTGACTCTTGGGTTGAAGGTGTGCTGTTCTGAGGCGTAGCCAGAGGCATTGCCGGAGCGGCGACTTCGGTGGGTGGTGGCGTAGTCTGTATTGGCTGGGGCGGTGGCACCGTCGGCAAAAGTAGCTTGTCGCTGAAAGGGTTGCCCAAAATGATGTAGCCAACGCCAACAAGGGTAAAAACTATAACCGTACTGACAACGATTACCGCTAGCTTACTCATTATCGCCTTTACCCATTGGCAAATTTCGGCTCAAATCAAGCCTAATAACCTTTCATCGTAAATGCGACAGATTTATTTCATTATACAACGATAACATCAGCCAAGTAATGTCCAAGAGACTTGGTTGATGCCGGGAGATGGCGGTATGTTGTGCGCTTGCGCTGCCGATATTGATTTGCTAAAATCAATAGTCCGACCCAAGGGCTTTACTTTTTGGTCACTCAGGCAAAATGCGGGCCGTTAGCTCAGTTGGCAGAGCAGCGGACTTTTAATCCGTTGGTCACAGGTTCGAATCCTGTACGGCCTACCAAACAATAATTTTTCCCCACAGCTACCGGCTCCGCTGTTTAAAGGCTTCATACATAACGATAGCAGCAGCTACAGAGGCATTAAGTGAGGTGATTCTTCCTTTCATGGGAATAAATGATATGGAATCGCATCTCTTTTTAACCAACGCCGATAAACCTTTTCCCTCGCTTCCGATGACTATTGCCGTTGGTAGTCTGAAATCCACCTTGCGGTAATCCGATTTGCCATTCATATCTATGCCAAGGACCCAGACATCGTTTTTCTTCAGCGTTTCCAGAGCCTGAGGAATATTCGCTACTCTTGCCACCGGCACATACTCTACCGCCCCGGCTGATGCCTTAGCCACTGCCGGAGTAAGGCCCGCTGCCCTCCTCGCCCGCACCACAACTCCATGAACGCCGGTCGCCTCGGCAGTTCTTAAGATTGCACCGAGATTATATGGGTCCTCAATGCCATCCAGGATACAGTATAGCGGAGGCTCATTCCTTTCTCTTGAGATAGCAAGGAGGTCATCTAGATTCACATATTTCTTTGCTGCCGCATAGGCAATAACTCCCTGGCTGGCACCGGTTGAGCTTTGTCTATCTATAATGTGCCTCTCCAGATACTCAACGGGAATCGCTCTGGCTTTAGCCAAGCGCAGTATTTCGGTCACTGTACCATGGCTCTTTATGTCTCGGCAAAGCAATATTTTACTTATGGGACGCCCAGCCTTCAGTGCTTCGATTACGGGGTTTCTACCTTCAATAATTTGTGCCATTAGCTGCTTAACCGCCTTTTGCAGGCATTATAGAACAACGTCATGCAGGCTTCAATAAATATTGAACAAAAAGACGGTTTGTTTCTCATGAAGGTGCTAATACAATGATAATGACATCCTTATTTTTTGAACTTTGACAATCTGGAGACGAATAAGCTATCATCACATCACATTTACAAAGAGATAAACCATGTCTAGGTGTGAAAGATATCATTCAAATTGAAGGTGACAGGTGAAAAGTAAAATTGCTCTGGTGACGGGGTCGGGGCGAGGAATTGGAAAGGCTATCGCTCTGGCTTTGGCTAAAGAAGGAATGGATGTAGTGGTAAACGCGCGTCATCTCCCAGAGATTAAGGCTACCGCCGCCGAAATAGAAGCACTGGGTCGAAGGTCGATGGTTATTCAGTGTGATGTTTCCGATTATGAGGCGGTCGAAAACATGGTGCAGCGGATTGTCGGCCAGTGGGGTGGAATTGATGTTCTGGTCAACAATGCTGGAATCGCCATGTCTAAAATGTGGGAGGATATGGAGAGGGAGGAATGGGAGAAGGTAATCGATGTTAACCTGGGCTCAGTCTTGAACTGCGCAAGGGCGGTAATCGAGACAATGAAGCAGCGAGGTGGTGGCAATATTGTTAATATCGCTTCTATGGCAGCAAAGTCAATCAGCGATACCTCAAGTCCTGATTATACTGCTTCAAAAGCTGGTATTATCGCCTTCACTCGGCAGCTTGCTTACGAACTCGGACCCTATAATATCAGAGTTAATGCAATTTGCCCGGCGACTGTGGTAACCACCCTGACGGAAATAACTCCTGATATGGAAAAGAAGCTTATTGGAGTAACCCCTTTGAGGAGATTGTCAGCCCCAGAAGATGTGGCTAATGTGGTCACTTTTTTGGTCTCCGATAAAGCAAGGATGATCACCGGTGCTTCAATTGATATTGATGGTGGGCAGCGTTTAGGTTTTCTGGACTGGGAAACCTATGTCAAAATAAGAAAAGGGCTACTTTGAGGAAAACGCGCCTTACTTGCTGACTTGCTTCCTAAGCCCAGCTAGATTAGCTGCCACTTCTATAGCTTCGCGCATGTTCTTATGGTCAGCAATGCCCTTCCCCGCGATATTAAAGGCAGACCCGTGGCTGGGAGTAGTGATAATGATGGGGCAGCGCGTGTGGATGATGACAATCTTGCCAAAACCGGCTGCCTTCAAAGCAGCCAGCGCCTGGTCATGATACATGCTGACCACGCCATCGAACTCACCCTTAAGGGCACGCACATACACAGTATCGCCGGGGACAGGTCCCGAGGCATCAATGCCCTCTGACCTTGCTTCCTTAATGGCGGGAGCGATTTCGTCTATCTCCTCGCGCCCAACTAAGCCGCCATCTCCAGCATGAGGATTCAAGGCAGCCACGGCGATTCGTGGAGACTTCAGTCCGAAGGAAAGCAAAGCCTCCTGCAAAGCTTCGGTCGCTTTCAAAACACTTTGCTTACTGATAAGGTCCGGCATTTCTCTCATGGGCACATGCTCAACAATGGTATAGCGATAGACTCCGCCCAGCTTACCCACCCCTTTCAAATCTGGAGCCGCCAGCACCTCACGCAGAATTTCTTCCTCTTCAAGGTATTTTTTCTCGCCAATGTGCAGACACTCCTTGACTATAGGTCCATAGGTAACCCCGTCTACCCAGCCATCCATGGCGAGGTTGACTGCCTTGACCAAAGCCAATGCCTGCAGCTCACCGGTCTTAGCATCAGGGCGTCCCAGAGCCAGGAGCTCCTTACCTCCCTGGGCTAGGTCAAGCACCATCACCGAGGCATCACTTTTGACCGTATCTTCTATGCTCTGGAATATCGGCAAATCAAAATGAGCCTTTAAAGCCTTAAAACTGGCTCGTATTACTTGGGCATCCTCAACAATGAGCAGGCGGCAGTTCCGGGGTGGTCCTTCAAGAACTACCTTGGTCACGATTTCCGGACCCACTCCACCAATATCGCCAGGAGTAACCGCAATAAGAGGCTTATCTTTAGTGTTCATAGATGGGGGGTTCCTCCTGATGGTTTAAAAGACCGGCTTTCCTTCCTTGATTACTGGCACCCCATCCAGTTCCAAGGTGCAGAAGGACATGACCAGGTCGTAATGTCCTTTGGCTCTTATTTTCCCTCCGGGGAAGTATTCGTTGGTGCCGATGGCGATGTGAATATTATCCTGAGAACCTTCATCCAGAAGGCTGGTGCCATCAGCTTTGGCGCTGGGATTCATGCCGAGCCCCAGTTCGGCGATGTTGTAGATATTGGGGTCCTGCAAGCTCGCCAGATATTCCTTCAATTTCTTAGCTTCCTGACCGCCTTTGATATCCCTGACGAATCCGCCGCTAACCGTGCACTCCACCGGTTCCTTGAGCAGGACAAAGCCCAATTGTGACGGCAGGTCCTCAATGCTGACATCGGCGACGATTTTACCTTCCGCTGTGCCTTCCACCGGGGCACAGTTGACCTCGAGGCAGGGTGGGGAAGCAAGCATGCCCTTTTCGGCAAATCCGGTAAACGGTTGAGCTCTCCTGCCCTCTATGTTCATGGTGATATCGGTTCCCTTAGCGTTGGTCACCCTGGCGGTCTTGGCTTTGGTCACCAGTTTGGCCAGTTTCTCAATCTGGGGCTTTAATTCGTAGAAATCAACGTCAAAAGCACCCTTGGTCAGGTAGGCTTCATCCACTTCCCCAAGGACCATCAACTTAATGCCCCTTTTCAAAGCTTCATAACGCAGTGGCGTGTGACCAATGCTGACCATCATTGGAGCGATGATGGCATCTACCTCCATCGCCATCTTGAAAACAGGTTCTGGCACAGGGTCAGCATGTGCCTTTAACGGTGGTATTATTGTGAATAGCGGCACTGCATCCATCTGGAATGCCTGCGCCGCTAACAATTTGCCCAGACTGGCGGTATAAAAGTCACATAAGATGAGGACCTTTTCGCCCTTTTCTACTTTAGCGAGGTCGATAATCGTCTTGGCACGCTTCTGCATCATCATTTCTTCCCACATCCCTTTCATAATTCACCAACCTCCGTCAAAATTCTTTATTTTAGTCCCAATCCCGGTCACTTCTGGCAAATACTGGGAAACAGGTGAATAGAAGCGATAGTTTATGCTGTTCTCCCTCTGTGTACTTCAGCTATTTTTGGCTATGGCTGCCAGCAACTCAGCCGCACGGGCTGGATTGAATACGCCTCAGGTACAGTTGGGCGCTAAGACTTTAGTTGCCTCCTGGGGAGTCTTCCTCCCGGCTTTTATCTCCTTCACCATAGCCTTGACCAGGTTGCTGGATACCATGGCGTGTCCGCACATGGTGGTGACTTCAAGAATATCTTTGCTGGGCAGTAAATCTGTCCTGCCCCATACTCCCAGGGAGAAATTAGCCGTATGGTGTTGTAATCCGGCTTTCTCGAAGCACTCATCAACTTTATCAAAGAGACCGCTTACCGTCACGGACAGACCCAAGTCCGCCTCTTTCAGGTCTTTCAGGAACGCGGTCAGATTAGCGGGGTTGTCAAATACCACCATAGAGTCCCCTTTCGCCTCGGCGATGATCTCCTCCGCCGGGAACTCAAAGATATTCCCCTTCTGCTCACTGCCCCAGTTTACCGGGTTATGGCGCCGGGCAATGCGCAGAGCCTCCTGGCATTTGGGGAGATAGTCTTTGTCATTAAATCCCATTGCCCGTAAGATAATGACGGTATAGTCTTTGCTTAAGCTCTCCCGGGTTCCTTGGCGATGCAACATATGTGTCATTGACATCCCTCCTTAAACATTGGCTTTGGGTCGGCCCAAGCCAGCATTCTGTTTTCCATTGGGGCGGTAAAAGATGCTCAGCTCATCCAGCTTTTTCCTCAATGGATATGACCCATTAAGTTCAGCCCGGTTAATTACGCAAACGCTGGCTACGGTACTGATCTTCTGGGTTGCCTTTTTCAAGGCGCTGAGTACATCCTCGAGTTTTTCAATGGGTAACAGGGCTTCAATTACAGCAGAGAGCACCTTTTCATTGAGTATGTCTTCCGGGAGTTCCCCGGTCTTGGGGTCTTTCATCAGCGCGGTAAGGGGGTTCTTCGGTTCAAATTTTACCCCTGCCTTTGCCAGAGCTCGAGCTACTGTGTCCAGGTCACGGAGACGAGTGCCAATCCCGGGACGGCCTAATTCCACACCCAGACCGACAAACCCCCGCTTAAACCTCCCGGTAACATCATTGGTTTTCATCTCCTCAGTGCCACGCCCGGCGATTCCCGTTGCCTTGTGCTCTGTTCTCGGGTTGGAGAAGGTGGCTCTTATGGAGCGGGGCCAGTCTGCCGGCTCAAAGATGATGCAGTCCACCGGGCAAACCTTGGAGCGCTGGCAGACCCCGCAATCGACGCATTCTTCCTGGTCAATCACAGCAACATCATCCTTCATACTGATTGCTTCCATGGGGCAATAGGGGATACAGGCTTCACAAGCGATGCAGATGTCTCCATCAATTCTCATGAATTCCTACCTCCTTTCTATTTTTCACTACTTACGTGACAGAAATCAGGCCGAGTGTGCGGAACGCACTGCCTAATATCTTCGAAACATTACCCCAGCAGAATAAGGCTACAAAATAGAGAAAAGAGGAGCATATCAAGGATAGGATTATAAATGGCAATTTTTGAAATGTCAAGCAGTAAAAGTAGATTCATGTCCAGCTTCCCGCATCGACCGCAGTCAGAAAATCGAGTACTGCCCAGTTGAAAAGCTCGGGCTCCTCAACATTAATAGTATGCCCTGATTGCGGGAAAACCACCAGGCCAGAATGAGGAATATTTCGTTTCATGAAAAGACTGGGCTCAACACAGGGCTCATCTTCATCACCCGTCAGGATTAAAGTGGGTATCCTAATCTGCTTTAATTTTCGTTCCAGTTCAAAGATAGTTGGTCTAGGTATAATGAAGCGCCTGATGGTATGAGCCGACCCGATAGGTGAGTGAGCAGCGAGGGCATCATAATATTTTTGCCAGCCCTTGGGGTCTTTGTGGCGGAGTTGAATCCTTTTAGCCTCGTTGGCATACTCGTCCTTTACTGCCTTCATTCCCTCAGTTTCTATCCTTTGCGCATGGGTTTCGTACAAACGTTCCCACTCCTTGCGCTTTTCCTTGTCAAAAAAGGCGCCTGCTCCTGTAGCTGCCAGAATCAAACCCTTTGCCATCTCAGCGTGAACCATGCCGAAAGCCAAGCTAACATATCCCCCCAGGGATAGCCCACCGATATACGCTTGCTTAATATCTAAATGGCGTAATAGCTGGTACAGGTCTTCAACTCCATGCTCCCAGGAATAGTCTTTTGGGTCTGGGGGCACATCAGATGGTGGCCAACCCCTGGCATTATAGGTTATGACCTGGTAACGCCTTTGTAAAAACCTGACTTGATGGTGCCAGGATTCGAAATCAGCGCAGAACTCGTGGCCCAAGACGAGTGGGAACCCCTTTCCCGTTACTTCATAATACAGATTGACCCCATTCACAAATGCTTTGGGCATAATAAAACCTCCTCATGTCTAATACCGTATTCAATGCCTAACATGGGTTGAGGAAATAAATATATAAAAGCTAGCCCATGCAATTACTGTCTTAAGCTTTACTTAATCATCTGGTTTGGTAGCCAGAGGATAAGTTGAGGGAAAGCGACTAATAGCCCGAGGCAGACCAATATCAGAATGACATATGGGATACAACCCCGTATGATGTCAGCCAGGGTTATACCTAAATCGGGTGGGGCTTGACCTCTCAGGAAGAATATCGCCCAGGCGAAGGGAGGAGTCATGAAGGACGTCTGAAGATTGACGCAGATCATCATGGCAAACCACAGAGGGTCAAAACCTAAAGTTTTGGCGATAGGGGTAACTATGGGAACCAGAATGAAGACGATGCCAATCCAGTCAATGAAAAAGCCCATGATAAAGCAGATGAACATCACTATGGCGAAGAATCCCCACTTGCCTCCCGGAACCGCCAGCATGACCGCGCTTATTACTCTATCACACCCGGCGGCGATAAAGATGGCAACGAAGGACAAAGCCATGGCGACAATGAGGAAGATAAAGCCAACAGACCTGAAGCCTTCTGTGGCGACATCATAGAGCACCTTCAAGTTAAACCGGCCGTAGGCAATGGTCAACAGTGTTGCTGCCAGAGCACCCATTGCTGATGCCTCAGTGGGTGAAGCTACCCCCAGGTAAATGACCCCCAGTACTGACATGACGATAATTACCGGGGGAACCAGAGAAACGAGCAGTTTGGTTATTTTCTGAAGGAGAGTAACTTGGCTTTCTTCAGGGGGTACCGCCGGCGCCGCTTCAGGTCTGAGCAGACTGTAGATGGCGATATAGCTCATGTACATACCCGACAGAACAAAGCCAGGGACAAAGGCGCCAAGCATTAGCTTCCCCACAGAAAGCTGAGCCATTGGACCGTAGAGGACCAGCATGACACTGGGTGGGATAAGGATGCCCAGACAACCCCCAGCGCAGATGGCACCGGTAGCCAGGCTTTTGCTGTACCCGCGCTGAATCATGGGCCGCAGAGTTACAATGGTCAACATAGTTACCGAGGCAGCGACAACGCCTACCGTGGCGGCGATGATGGTGCCCATGAGTATGACGATAATGGCCAGCCCACCTCTGAGCCTGCCCAGCCACATATACAGCGCATC